>OIGV01000152.1_pt1 | contig 24528 bp, 18 predicted proteins | sample 1582351 | NCBI WGS metagenome assembly OIGV01 (sample SAMN02675049, study PRJEB24791) | human gut metagenome, SKBSTL061 | isolation source: stool | host: Homo sapiens | place: USA
TGCTCTTCCGATCTACCGCCATCGTCAACCCGAACTGTGTATAGAACGTACCGGAAGTGCCGCCCATAAAGGACACCGGAATAAATACCGCCATAAACACCAGTGAAGAAGTGATAACCGCGTTGCTGATGCCCTTCATCGCATCGATACTTGCCATATAGGAGGACTTATAGCCCACATCAAACCGTGCCTGCACCGCCTCCACCACGACAATGGCATTATCGACCACGATACCGATTGCCAGCACCAGTGCGAACAGTGTCAGCATATTGATGGAGAAGCCCAACATCTGCATAAAGAAGAAAGTCCCGACAAGCGAAACAGGAACGGCTATCGCCGGAATCAACGTCGAACGGAAATCCTGCAGGAACAAATATACCACGATAAACACCAGCAAAAAGGCTTCCAACAACGTCCGGAGCACAACCGAAATCGAAGCATCCAGAAATCGCGAAACATCGTACGATATATTATAATCCATTCCGGGGGCAAAACTGCTTTCCTTGATTTCTGCCATTTTTGTTTTAATATTTTGGATGACTTCCCTTGCATTGGAACCGGGGCGTTGTTTGATCATAATAGATGCCGATGGTCTTCCGTCGGTCATAGAAGTCATGTTATAATCTTCAGAATCGAATTCAATAGTGGCAACGTCTTTCAGACGTAGCAGTGAACCATCGGGAAGAGCTTTCAATACAATCTCTCCATATTCTTCTGCTGTGCTGAACTTTCCGGTATATTGTAATACATATTGCAGTTGTTGGGGTAATTTGTCTGAACTGATACCTGTCTTGCCGGGTGCTGCTTCTATATTTTGATTACGGATGGCTTCAGTTACATCTTGAGGTACCATGTTGTAGGCGGCCAGCCGATTAGGATTCAGCCATACACGCATGGCATAATCACGGCTACCCATGATTTCTACCAAGCCTACACCGTCAATACGTTTTAATTCGCGCAAAATATTGATATCGGCAAAGTTATAAACAAACTTTTCGGTATGTGCACTGTCCGTACTCATGATGTTCAAGTACATCAACATACTGTTTACTTCTTTTTCTGTAATAACTCCGGCACGGATTACCTCTTCAGGCAATTCGTCTAGCACGGTAGTCACGCGGTTCTGTACATTTACGGCAGCTACGTCCGGATCGGTTCCCACTTTAAAATAAATAGTAGTAAGGGACATACCGTCGTTGGTACAAACAGTGGTCATGTAGGTCATGCCGGGTACTCCGTTGATGGCACGCTCTAACGGGGTGGCGACTGTTTTAGACATCACATCGGCACTAGCCCCAGTGTATCGGGCGGTTACCGTTACAGATGGGGGTACGATATCGGGAAACTGAGTGATGGGCAGTGTCAAAATAGACAGTACGCCCAAGCAGACGATAATGACGGAGATTACTCCTGAAAGTATCGGTCTTTTTATAAATAGCTTAAACATAAACTGTCCGTTTTATTTTACGATAGGTTGTTTTAATTCAACTTCTTTTCTGATTGCTTCCATATCAATGGTATCGGTCTTGATGGTAATGCCGTCTTTCATCATTTGCACTCCCTCGTATACGATGGCAGTATTAGGAGTGAAATCTTGTGTCACGTAGTAATTATTATAGCGTTCCAGCGGTTGGAAGCTGCGTACTTTTACTACACTGGCACTATCAACGGTATATACATAGGTGAAATCTTGAATTTCGAATGTTGATTTCTGGGGAACTAGGCAGATGTTGTCCATTTGGGTCATCATACGTACTTTTCCAGTCACTCCATGTTTCAGCAGTCCGTCCGGGTTCGGAAAACGGACACGGAAGGCAATGGAGCCGGTTCCTCGTTCAAAGTCACCTTCTACAGTTTCTAATGTGCCTTTGTGGGAGTAGATGGAACCGTCTGACAAAATCAGTTCCACATTATTTTCTTCGTGCTGTTTTTGTCCGCTAAGTTGTTGGCGCTTGTATTCCAGATACTCGCTTTCATTCACTTTATAGTAAGCAAAGATCTCGGAAATATCACTTACGGTAGTCAGTAAGCTTTGCGGATTTACCAGACTTCCCGTCTTATAAGGAATACGGTCTATGTAGCCGTCAAAAGGGGCAGTGATAGTGGTGTAAGAATAATCCATCTGTGAACGTTGCATTTGTGCTTTTGCCTGTTCCACTTTCATTTGGGCCACTTCTTTTTCTTTATTGGCTTGGTCGAGTCGGATTTTTGATAAGATTTGTTTGTCAACCAGCCGGCCTATTCTCTCGGCTTCATAATTTGCCATTTCATATTGTGCCTGTGCTTGTTTGTAATTGGCTTGCGCCTCTTTTACCGTTTCGCTATATTGGTCGGAACTGAGTTGGAATAGGGGCTGTCCTTTTTTGACTTTCTGTCCTTCGTCTACATATATTTGTTGAACAAATCCTTCCACTTTGGGCTTAATTTCTACAAACTGTATAGCTTGCACATCAGCTACATACGAGCGTGGAAACTCAATGGTTGTGGGGTGAAGAATGGTGATGGGAATGAATTCTTTGTGATGTTCCTGCTTGTTGTCCGATTGACCACAAGAGCATAGCAATCCTGTGCATGTACACAGGACCGCAATTTTCTGAAAATTACTCTTCATGAAATTACGAATACAATTTAAAAAGATTAATAATTGAGTTTGAGTAAATAAAAGATCCGGCTTGCATTCAAATCTTTCAGAATACAAGGCCAATATGTATGAATATGCTTTAATGTGACATATTAAATGCGGTACACACAAAAGATAATGTGATGATGTACCACTTTCCCCGGATTTTCACTGACAGGTGTGTAACTTTGTACCGGAACTTGGGGAATAGCAAAAAGATTGACCAGCATGTCGATAGTGCAGGGTAAAAAACGACTGTTTGGCAGTTGTGCACGTCCCGACTGGAAATAATAAGTTTCTTCTCCTCTGCTTTCTTCATTGTTGTCAGAAGGCAGGGTGGGTTGTTCCATCGTTTCTACCATAGCCAGATTGGCATCAATCAGTGGAGCGCATACATCAAATTGTACGAGTAATAACATAATTACGCATACTATTCTTACCACATATTTTTTGATACCGTTGAACATGAAAGATACTTTGTTTGTCAATTCGTTTGCAAATTTAATATAATTGAACACTGTTTTCAAACCAATCATCCAAAATTAGTGAGTTTTAATATATCCTTTCTCTTTTTTGGAACTACTATCCTTTATACTGACTGAAATCTGTTATTTTTGTACTCAGTATTTTAAATAATCAGATAATATTACTTATGTTACAACCCGAATTGAAATTTCGTCGAGATAAAATACGCTATTTGATGGCTCAACAAGGCATTGATGCTGCCCTGATAGCTTGTAATGTAAATTTGCTTTATACGTATGGTGAGATAGTGAACGGCTATCTTTATTTACCGCTTCATTCACCGGCACTTCTCTTTGTAAAACGTCCTAATAATATTGTGGGAGAATTTGTATTCCCTATTCGTAAACCTGAGCAGATAGTGGACTTGTTAAAAGAAAATGGTATACCTGTAGCTTCAAAGATAATGTTGGAAGGCGGGGAACTGCCTTATGCGGACTATATGCGTCTTGCATCTCTTTTTCCTGAATCGGAGGTCGTGGATGGAACTGCTATTATTCGTGAAGCGCGTAGCGTAAAGACTCCGCTGGAGATTGAACTTTTTCGTCGGTCGGCTGCTTTACATGCTCGAGCATATAGTAAGATTCCCGATGTATACCATCCGGGGATGACTGATCGTGAACTATCTGTTGAGGTGGAACGCCTGATGCGACTGGAAGGTTGTCTGGGAATATTCAGAGTATTTGGTCAGAGTATGGAGATATTTATGGGAAGTGTGTTGGCCGGAGATAATGCAGCTACTCCTTCGCCTTATGATTTTGCCTTAGGTGGTAAGGGATTGGATCCGTCTTTGCCCGGAGGAATGAATGGAACTTTGTTGAAAGAGGGGTATAGTGTAATGGTGGATATAGGGGGAAACTTTTACGGATATATGTGCGATATGAGTCGTGTGTTCTCCATTGGAAAATTAAATGATGAGGCTTATGCAGCTCATCAAGTCTGTCTTGAAGTGCAGGATAAGGTTGCCTCTATGACGGCGCCTGGTGTGGTGTGCGAGGATCTTTATAATGCGGCCATTGAGATCGTGACGAAAGCCGGATTTGCCGATCGTTTTATGGGGGTGTCCCAACAGGCACGTTTTATAGGACACGGCATCGGGTTGGAAATCAATGAGGCACCAGTGTTGGCTCCGCGTATTCGGAGGGAGTTGGAGGAAGGAATGGTGTTTGCCCTTGAACCTAAAATCGTATTGCCGGGAGTAGGATCGGTCGGCATTGAAAATTCTTGGGTAGTTACAGAAAACGGGGTCGGCAAACTGACCATTTGTAATGAGGAGATTATAGAGCTTTGATTCCTTGGATGTAAATATTGAAGCGGAAATATCAAAAAAACGAAAAATTTTATGGTTCTTGTTCTAGTGTCATTGGGGGCAAAGTGAAGAACTTGAATATAAAAAAGATCCCGAAACTTTTAGTTTCGGGATCTTACATGGTTTGAAGTATATTTTTTATTCCCACTCAATGGTCGCATTGGGTTTGGGCGACAGGTCATAGCATACGCGGTTCACATTCTTTACTTCTTTTAGAATACGGTCGGTAATTTTCATCAGAATGGACCAGTCTATCGGTTCGATAGTAGCTGTCATAGCATCTACGGTGTTGACAGCTCGGATAATAACAGGCCAGTCAAATGAACGGGCATTGTCACGCACGCCTACTGATTTGAAATCGGGTACTACGGTGAAATATTGCCATACTTTCTTGTCCAAGCCTGCCAGTTGGAATTCTTCACGCAAGATGGCGTCCGATTCGCGAACAGCTTCCAGGCGGTCACGAGTGATAGCCCCCAAACAGCGCACTCCCAAACCAGGACCAGGGAACGGCTGACGGTAGACCATGTCGTATGGTAAACCAAGTTCCACTCCGCAGGCACGGACTTCGTCTTTGAACAACTGGCGTAAAGGTTCTACTAATTCAAACTGTAAATCCTCGGGTAAGCCACCTACATTGTGATGGGATTTTACCATTTTGGCTGTTTTAGTACCACTTTCTACGATATCAGGATAAATTGTACCTTGTCCCAAAAAGTCGATTCCATTTAGCTTACGGGCTTCTTCTTCGAACACACGAATAAATTCACCACCGATAATCTTGCGTTTCTGCTCCGGATCAGCTACATTTTCTAGTTTACTCAGGAATCGGTCTGTAGCATCCACGTAAATTAAATTAGCGTTCAACTGATTTTTAAAAACTTCAATCACTGCTTCCGATTCACCTTTGCGCATTAATCCATGGTTCACATGTACACATACCAAATTATTGCCGATGGCTTTTAGCAACAGGGCTGCTACTACAGAACTGTCCACACCTCCGGAAAGCGCCAATAAAACTTTCTTATCGCCTACTTGGCGGCGGATCAATTCAATTTGGTCATTGACAAAGTTTGTCATATTCCAGTTGGCCTCTGCCTTGCAAGTATCAAAAACAAACGATTGCACTGCATTCTTTATTGCTTCCACATCATCCGTCAGTTGGGGGAGCTTCACTTCGCAGCATGCTTTGTCATGACCGGCAGCCATTACGGGAACTCCTGCTTTGTAAATCTCGGGAAGCACGTCAATATCCACTCCGTCAATCACATGGTTTGGGCCACCATTGATAATGACACCCTTTACATTGGGCAATGCTTTCAGCTCGGCGGCTGTGATATCGTGCGGGTAAATTTCACTATATACACCCAAAGCACGAATGGCTCTGGCAAGCACGGTGTTTTCGGTACTTCCCAAATCCAAGATAACAATCATATCTTGTTTCATTCCGTTATGTTGTTTTTAAGTTATTAGTTGGTTGTCTATTATTCCCACTCAATTGTGGCAGGCGGTTTGGACGAGATATCATAGCATACGCGGTTTACACCTTTTACTTTATTGATTATGTCGTTTGAAACCTTAGCCATAAATTCATAGGGAAGATGAGCCCAGTCGGCGGTCATGGCATCCGTACTAGTTACGGCACGTAGGGCAACGGCACGTTCGTATGTACGTTCGTCCCCCATTACTCCCACACTTTGTACGGGTAGCAAGATTACGCCTGCCTGCCATACTTGGTGGTAAAGGGATGTTTCGTTTCCGTCCGAGTCTTTCACTTTCCAGTCTCTCAATCCTTGGATATAGATATCATCGGCGTCTTGCAGAATACGTACTTTCTCAGGAGTGATATCACCCAAAATACGTACCGCAAGTCCTGGTCCGGGGAATGGATGGCGTGTAATCAGATGTTCCGGCATACCCAGTTCACGACCTACGTGGCGTACTTCATCCTTGAATAGCAGACGCAGAGGCTCGCATAGTTTCAAATTCATTTTTTCGGGCAGTCCACCTACGTTGTGATGACTTTTGATTACAGTGCCGGTGATACTTAATGACTCGATACAGTCAGGATAAATGGTGCCTTGTGCCAGCCATTTCACATCTTTAATCTTATGAGCTTCTTCATCGAATACGTCAATAAAACCTTTGCCGATAATCTTACGCTTTTTTTCAGGTTCTTCCACACCTGCCAGTTCGCTGAAGAATTTTTGGCTGGCATCTACTCCGATTACATTCAGTCCGAGACATTCATAATCATGAAGTACATTTTTGAATTCGTTCTTACGCAGCATGCCGTGATCTACAAAAATGCAGGTAAGATTCTTGCCTATCGCTTTATTTAGTAATACGGCTGCTACGGATGAGTCTACTCCGCCACTCAGCCCCAATACTACTTTGTCATTTCCCAGTTGCGCTTTCAGTTCGGCTACAGTCGTTTCAATGAAAGAGGCAGCGCTCCAGTCCTGTTTCCCCCCGCAAATGTCGACTACAAAATTTTTCAGAAGCTGGGTTCCGTCTTCACTGTGGAACACTTCCGGGTGGAACTGTACTCCCCATACTTTCTCTTCCTTTATTTGATAAGCAGCGATGGCTACTTTATCTGTTGAAGCGATAATTTTGAAATTCTCCGGAATGGCGGTGATGGTATCTCCGTGGCTCATCCATACTTGTGAGTGTTCACGGACGTTCTTCAATAGTGGGTTCTCTTGGTCGAAAGTGGAAAGGTGTGCACGTCCGTATTCACGTGTGCCGGCCGGTTCCACTTTCCCACCGTTTGTATAAGACATGAACTGTGCACCATAGCAGATACCCAAAATAGGATACTTTCCGCGAATGTCACTCAAATCGACTTTAAAGGCGCTTTCATCATACACCGAGAAAGGGCTTCCCGAAAGGATAACGCCGATTATGGACGGATCATTGTGTGGAAATTTGTTGTAAGGCACAATCTCGCAATAAGTATTCAGTTCGCGAACGCGACGGGCTATGAGCTGTGTGGTTTGTGAACCGAAGTCGAGAATAATGATCTTTTCTTGCATATATTATTAAGATATGTAAATGATTTCGTGCCGCAAAGATACTCAGAAAAAATAAAAATCCGTCATGCTGTTGAGGCTTTTTATAATTGAATTGGAAAAACTTTGTTCTTCCTGCTTCCTTGTGGAAAAATATGCAAAAAAAAGATTGGAATGTTTAGGAAATGTCGGCTGGTATATAAATCACGGGCTGTCCGACAAGCGCTTGAGGGGCAGTCCGTTTTTTTTGTGAATAATATTTTATTTTTTGTCAGTTTGTTCTTTCAACAAATCACGGATTTCTGTAAGTAATACCTCCTCCTTGCTGGGGGCAGGCGGGGCAGCGGGAGCAGGGACTTCTTCTTTCTTGCGATTCAGTTTGGCAAGTAATCTTATAAATAAGAATATAGAAAAAGCAATGATGATAAAGTCGAAAGTGGCTTGTAGGAAGTTGCCATAATTCAACGTTACGGCAGCTTTTTCAACTCCATCCACTACTTCGGCCGGCTTTAATTGTAGTTTCAAATCTGTAAAGTTCACGCCACCTACCAGCAATCCGATGGGAGGCATGATGACATCGGCCACAATGGAAGATACTATTTTACCGAAGGCTCCGCCGATGATGACACCGACTGCCATGTCAATGACGTTTCCGCGCATTGCGAACGCCTTAAAATCTTGCAAGAAGCTGCTTTTTCCCATTTTTTTTTATTTTAATATGAATTTATGTGCGAATATAAAAACAAATTCTTATTTTTGCACCGCGTTTAGGAAATAAATACTAAACGTTTAACAACATTCCAACGTAGAGTGTTTAAAAGCTATATTATAAAACCTTTAAAATTTAAACAAAATGATTAAAGTAGGTATTAACGGATTTGGTCGTATCGGCCGTTTTGTATTCCGTGCAGCTCAGAAAAGAAACGATATTCAGATCGTAGGTATCAATGACCTTTGCCCGGTTGATTACTTAGCATATATGTTGAAGTATGACACTATGCACGGACAATTTGACGGTACTATCGAAGCTGACGTAGAAAATAGCAAATTGATCGTGAACGGCAATGCAATCCGCGTAACAGCTGAAAGAAATCCGGCTGACTTGAAGTGGGATGCAATCGGTGCTGAATACGTAGTTGAATCTACTGGTTTGTTCTTGACTAAAGAAAAAGCTCAGGCTCATATCGAAGCTGGTGCTAAATATGTAGTTATGTCAGCTCCTTCTAAAGATGATACTCCGATGTTCGTTTGCGGTGTAAACGAAAAGACTTATGTTAAAGGTACTCAGTTCGTTTCTAACGCTTCTTGTACTACTAACTGTTTGGCTCCTATCGCTAAGGTATTGAATGACAAATGGGGTATCACTGACGGTTTGATGACTACAGTTCACTCTACAACAGCTACTCAGAAAACAGTTGACGGTCCTTCTATGAAAGACTGGAGAGGTGGTCGTGCTGCTTCTGGCAACATTATCCCTTCATCTACTGGTGCTGCTAAAGCTGTAGGTAAAGTTATTCCTGAATTGAACGGTAAATTGACTGGTATGTCAATGCGTGTTCCGACTTTGGATGTTTCTGTAGTTGACTTGACAGTTAACTTGGCTAAACCGGCTACATATGCTGAAATCTGTGCAGCTATGAAAGAAGCTTCTGAAGGTGAATTGGCTGGCGTATTGGGTTACACTGAAGATGCAGTTGTTTCTTCTGACTTCTTGGGTGACACTCGTACTTCTATTTTCGACGCTAAAGCTGGTATCGCTTTGACTGATACTTTTGTTAAGGTGGTTTCTTGGTATGACAACGAAATCGGTTACTCTAACAAAGTATTGGATTTGATTGCTCACATGGCTTCTGTAAACTGCTAATCAGTTAAAAACCATATAGCGAAAGCCGTCTGAAGTAATTCAGACGGCTTTTTTTTATGTAGTTTTGCGTGCTAAGTTGCACATTTTCGTTATCTTTGTGCGACTGTTACAAAAACTTAGGATGGAAAAGTACGATTTGATAACGATATTAGGACCTACCGCTTCAGGAAAGACTCCTTTGGCAGCGGCTTTAGCTTACAAGTTGGATACCGAAATTATCAGTGGAGATAGCCGGCAGGTATATCGCCGGATGGATTTAGGTACGGGAAAAGATTTGGAAGACTATATCGTGAATGGACAGCAAATTCCTTACCATCTGATAGACATTGTAGACCCCGGATATAAATATAATGTATTTGAATTTCAACGTGATTTTTTGAATGCTTATGATCAAGTGAGATGGAAAGACAAACTTCCTATATTATGCGGAGGTACGGGGATGTATCTTGAATCCGTGCTGAAAGGATATAGGCTGCTTCCTGTTCCAGAGAATCCTAAACTTAGGGACTCATTAGCGGGTAAATCATTAGCGGAACTCACCCGGTTGTTGTCAACTTACAAGAAACTTCATAACTCTACGGACGTAGATACTGTAAAGCGGGCTATCCGGGCCATTGAAATAGAAGAGTATTACAAGCACCAATCAGCGGAATACCGTGAGTTCCCGCAAATTCATAGTTTGATCATTGGAGTAGATATAGCTCGTGAGTTACGTCGTGAAAAAATATCCCACCGTTTGAAGCAGCGTTTGGATGAAGGGATGGTAAACGAAGTAAGGGCTTTGTTGGATAGTGGTATTTCTTCCGAGGATTTGATTTATTACGGATTGGAATATAAGTATTTGACTTTATATGTCTTGGGTAAACTTTCTTTCAATGAAATGTTTCATCAATTGGAAATAGCTATCCATCAATTTGCCAAACGGCAAATGACTTGGTTCCGGGGCATGGAGCGGCGAGGGTTCACTATACATTGGCTGGATGCTTGCCTGCCTATGGAAGATAAGGTGGAAAAAATCATTAATTTGTTACACACTAAAAACTAAATGTTATGGCTGTAGAACCAAACAGATGGGGGATTATTTATAATCCGAAAGCCGGAAGCCGTAAGACTCAGAAGCGTTGGAATGAGATACGTAGCTATATGGAAAACCGTAAGGTGGTTTTTGACTACGTACAGTCCGAAGGTTTTGGGTCGGTGGAACGACTCGCCCGTACCTTGGCTAATAATGGTTATCGAACCATTGTGATTGTAGGTGGAGACGGAGCGATCAATGATGCTATTAACGGTATTATGACTTCTATGGTGGAGGATAAGACAAATATCGCTTTCGGAATCATTCCTAATGGCATTGGTAATGATTTTGCCAAATATTGGGGGTTGGATGAGGATAATTATAAAGCGGCGGTAGATTGGATTATAAATCGTCGTCTGAGGAAAATTGATGTGGGGCGTTGTAATTATTTTGATGGAGAGAAACATACTTCCCGCTATTTCCTGAATGCCATATATATAGGTTTAGGTGCGCGTATTGTACAGATCTCAGATGGTACCCGCCGTTTTTGGGGAATACGTGAGTTGTCTTTTGTCGCTTCCATGTTCCTGTTGCTGTTTGAACGTAAATTGTACCGCACGCATCTTTGTATCAACGGCGAACATATTCGTGGACGTATCATGACGGTATGTGTGGGAAGTGCCCGTGGATACGGTTTGACACCTAGTGCAGTTCCTTATAATGGCTGGTTGGATGTGTCGGTTATTTATCGTCCGGAGTTAATTCAACTTTTCTCGGGTATGTGGATGCTGTTGCAGGGACGTATTTTAAATCATAAAATGGTGAAACCTTATCGTACACGGAAAGTAAAAGTACTACGTGCGCAGAATGCTTCTGTCAGTTTGGACGGGCGTATTTTAGACCGCCATTTTCCTTTGGAAATTACGATCCAGCCGGAAGCTATAACTTTGATTATCCCTAATTAAAAAATATAGATATCCATTTCTTGTTTTAAGAGTAAAAGCAGAGTAGATATCTCAACGAATAGACGTAAGATAATGACAATTTCAGATTTAAGAAAGACAGATAATTTCTTTTTATTGGCTGGTCCTTGTGTGATCGAAGGAGAGGAAATGGCTCTCCGAATAGCAGATCGTATTGTGAAAATAACAGATAAACTGGGTATTCCCTATGTGTTTAAAGGATCTTATCGTAAGGCTAACCGTTCCCGTTTGGATTCGTTTACAGGAATAGGTGATGAAAAGGCCTTGAAAGTACTTCGTAAAGTACGGGAAACTTTTGGAATTCCTGTGGTAACCGATATTCATAGTGCTGGAGAAGCTGCTATGGCCGCTGAATATGTGGATGTGTTGCAGATTCCTGCTTTCCTGTGTCGCCAGACTGATTTGCTGGTGGCGGCAGCTCATACCGGAAAGATTGTCAACATCAAGAAAGGACAATTTTTATCACCTGGCGCCATGCGTTTTGCTGCTGACAAAGTGGTGGAGGCGGGTAATGATCAGGTTATGCTGACTGAACGAGGAACGACTTTCGGGTATCAGGATTTGATTGTAGATTATCGGGGTATTCCGGAAATGCAGACTTTAGGTTTTCCTGTAATTCTGGATGTGACACATTCTTTGCAACAACCTAATCAGACTGCCGGTGTGACAGGTGGTATGCCGCAGCTTATTGAAACGGTAGCCAAGGCTGGCATAGCGGTAGGAGTGGACGGTTTGTTTATGGAAACCCATGAAGACCCTTCTGTAGCTAAGAGTGACGGAGCGAATATGTTGAAACTGGATTTGCTGGAAGGGCTATTGACCAAACTGGTAAGAATCCGCCAAGTGTTATAAATGTTATTCGTTGGGGATTCACAGGTAAGATGGGTTAATTTATTTGGACTATGGGGCAACTTGCATGAATAGTATAAAATAAGGTCGGTTTTTGCAGTAGAAACCGGCCTTACCTTTCTTTCTCCGTCAAAACAGAAAAAAGAATAGAAGCAGATGTGGATTATTTTTTTAGAATATAAGCCTTCATGCGGGCTATATCATTTAAGTAATCTTGCAAATCTTGTTCATGGTCCTCTTCTTCTGCCATAATATGTTTGGCAATATCACAAGTGGTGAAGTCAATTCCGTTTGTGAATTCAGCAATTTGCTGATAGCGGTAGATGGCACAACGTTCGGATTCTACATTTTGTTTCAACAAGATTTCCGAACCGAAATCTACGGGCGCATCATATTTGCAGCGAGCTAAATCAAACCATTGTTTAGGGTCAAGTACGGGTACACCTTCCAATTCAATGATACGGTCGGCCAATAATTTTGCATGGTTATATTCCTCGGCTGCATGTTCTTGAAACTCGCGTTGTACATCACCGCGCATAGCGCCTTCTACTACGAACGAACCTACCCAATACTGGTAGAAAGCCAACCATTCTTCGGACAGAGCTGCATTCAGCTGAGCCAATAAGTCCACAATGTCAATTTTATCCTTCAGGATATTCACAGATTCTTTAGCCATAATGTAAAGTTTAAGTTAGTGTTTATTATTATTTAGTCCACAGCGGGTATAGTCATGTCGTCTAACACACCTATGCCTTCCTGGTCTACATCTTTTTTTACGTCAGAACTGGTATAAAGCCAGATACCGAATCCCAGCACAAATAAAATAAGGAGGATGATTCCCCATAATTTACCTTTACTCATAGTTTCTTGGTTTTAGTTTCTTTAATAACAGCTGGTGCTGAAAAAGGTTTTGTAAGTAGAGAAAAAAACAGGCGTCTGTTATGGAAAAACGGACGCCTGTGTGTGTGAAGTATGAATTGATATTAGATTTTATCCTATTTTGCTGATTTTTTTTAGTTTCTCTTCATCAATGATTTTAATTTTTCTACCGTCGATGGTAATTAGTTTTTCAGTTGCAAAGTTAGAAAGCGTACGGATTGCGTTCGAAGTAGTCATATTTGATAAGTTTGCCAAATCTTCTCGTGAAAGGTAAATGCTTAGTGTAGATTCATCTTCTTCTACTCCATAAGTATCTTTCAAAAATAACAGAGATTCTGCCAATCGCCCACGAATATGTTTTTGTGTAAGATTTACGGTTCTTTCATCAGAAATTCCCAAATCGATAGAAAGTTGGCGGATAAAGAACAAAGCTAATTCTGAGTTGTCTTTTATCAGTTTCATAATGGCCGGCATGGGAATAAGGCAGATAGTGCAAGGTTCGAAAGCAGAAGCAGCTGTCACAAAGTTCCCTTCGGCAAAAAAGGCTCGGTATGCGAAATATTCTTTCGTCTTTAATACGCGGATAATCTGGCTACGTCCTCCCACACCTTCTTTGTAGATTTTTACTTTTCCACTAAGAAGACACATAAGGTGCATCGGAGTTTCTCCTTCGCAGTATATCGTCTCATTCTTTTTATACTTTTGTATCGTAAAGTTCTGAGCCAAGAACTCTCTTTGTTCCTGTGTTAAAGGTTGCCATAAGTCTGGTATACTTTCAGCAATCTCAGTTTCTGATAATTCTTTTCTAACCATAAACGTGCTATAAAACCGTGTTATAGAGCACAAATATAAGAAGAAAAAATAAAAGGACGAAGTAATCAGAAGAAAAAAGAAAGATATATTATTAATTTATCTTCAAAAAATAACAAAAGGATAGGTTTTTATCTCCTATCCTTTCTTTTTTGTGTGAAATTTTATTTGGTGAACAGTAATTCACGATATTTAGGTAATGGCCAAATCTCATCGTCTATTTCTAGTTCCAAATGGTCAATATGGTCGCGGATTTCTTCCAAATATGGACGCACTTGTTCCTCGTAACTGAAGGCTTTCTCTACTTGGCTTCCCAAATGATTTGCTACTTTTCGGGCTTCTGTCATGTTGTGCACGGCTTTTTTAATAGCAAGTATGCGGTTTTGAATTTCACGTACCAAATTCTTCCGGTCCTCGGTCAGTTTTTCATATTCTTCGGTGGAGAATATCTCTTTTAGACCACGAAGATTTTCTAATAGTCTGTTCTGATAAATTACAGCTGTGGGAACAATATGATTGATGGCCAGGTCGCCTAGTACACGGCTTTCAATCTGGACCTTTTTAGTAAACTTTTCCAGTTCCACTTCTATACGACAGAACAATTCATTTTCATTGAATATTTTTTCGCCTATCAGTACTGCACGAGATTGCTCATCGTTGAACTTCAGGATGGCTTCGGGTACATGGCAGATATTGGTCAATCCGCGTCGCGCGGCTTCTGCTTTCCATTCTTCCGAGTAGCCGTCACCTTCAAAACGGATGTTTTGTGAAGCGATAATGGTTTCTTTTAATACCTTGTATAGAGCTTCTTCCTGTTCCATCCCTCCGTTTACTAATTTATCTATCTGGGTCTTGAACTCATTCAACTGGTGTGCCATAGCGGCATTGATCACAATCATTGATGCGGCACAGTTGGCAGATGAGCCTGCAGCACGGAATTCAAAACGGTTTCCGGTGAAGGCAAAAGGAGAGGTACGGTTACGGTCTGTATTGTCTTGCAATATGGCAGGTATGCGCCCGATACCCAATTGCAATGCTTTCTTTTCATCAGGGGTCAGTTCGGCGTCATTCAGACGTGCCACTACTTCGTCCAACATATGGGAAAGATGACGTCCTAGGAAAATAGACAGAATAGCGGGGGGGGCTTCATTTGCTCCTAGGCGATGGCTGTTTCCGGCACTGACAATAGAGGCACGTAGTAAATCTTGGTTTTTATAGACCATCATCAGTACGTTGACTATGAAAGTAAGGAAAAGCATATTTCCTTCCGCAGTCTTGGCAGGAGAGAACAAATTGATACCTGTGTCTGTACAAAGTGACCAGTTGTTGTGTTTGCCCGATCCGTTTACTCCTTTGAATGGTTTTTCGTGGAGCAGTACAGTAAAATTGTGTTTGGAAGCGATACGTTTCATCAGGTCCATTACCAGCTGGTTATGGTCGTTGGCCAGATTTACATCTTCAAAAATAGGAGCTAGCTCAAATTGGTTGGGAGCCACTTCGTTATGCCGTGTTTTTACCGGAATCCCTAGTTTGTGACATTCCAATTCCAATTCTTTCATAAAACTGGTTACACGTGGAGGGATGGAACCGAAGTAGTGGTCATCTAGCTGCTGGTCCTTGGCAGACGAGTGTCCCATTAAGGTGCGTCCGGTCAGACAAAGATCCGGACGTGCATTATATAGTGCGGTATCCACTAAAAAGTATTCTTGTTCCCAACCTAGATTGGCGAATACGCGTTTTACGTTTGGATCGAACATTCTGCAAACCTCAGTTGCCGCTTTGTCTACAGCACCTAATGCCTTCAACAAAGGAGTTTTATAGTCGAGTGCTTCGCCTGTATAAGAGATGAAGATAGTAGGAATACAAAGTGTGCTGTCTACAATGAAAGCCGGAGAAGAAACATCCCATGCCGTATAGCCACGTGCTTCAAATGTGTTCCGGATACCGCCGTTGGGAAAACTGGACGCATCCGGTTCCTGTTGGATAAGCAGTTTGCCCGAGAAGCGTTCTATAACATTACCGTCATCACCGAATTCAATAAAGCCGTCGTGCTTTTCGGCAGTTCCGTCAGTCAGAGGCTGGAACCAATGAGTGTAGTGGGTAACATTAAAGGTCTTTGCCCAATTCTTCATGCCATTGGCTATCATGTCGGCCATTTCACGATTGATAGGGGTACCTTTCTCGATTGCGTTTATTACTGCTTTATAAGCCTCACTAGGCAGATATTCCTGCATTTTTTTACGGTCGAATACGTGGTTACCGTAATAATCAGCTAACTTTTCAGAGGGGTAGTCAACTTTAACGGGGCGTCTGTTGGCTAACTCCTGTAGAGCAAAAAATCTCATTTTGGACATGTTGTCTTTCTTTTACTGGTTGTTGGCTGCAAAAATACTGCTTTTTGATTAATAATTCGCTATATCGCTAATCATTTTTCATTTCTGTTAAGGATGTTAATTAAGTATTATCATGCATCAGCCTGTTGGTTTTTGTTTATATTTGCTCTTCAAACAATGAAAAGAAAGTACATTGATGCACTATATACGGATTGTCAGGTTGATTATATTTTGTCTTTTGTTACCTTTAGCTGTTCAGGCTAAGAGGGAAAAGGTTGATATGCCCGACAAGCCGATGGTGTCCGATTCCATTCTTCAGTGTATTTTCCAGTTTTCGCCGTTCTATTCCCGTATCATTGATGAGTATAAGGCTGATTTATATATAAAAGGAAAAGTAAAGGTACATAAGCGCAATCACCTTATCCGCTATGTACCGTCCATGTTTCGTTTCGAAAAACACATCAATGATTACCTTATGGAATCTCTTAGTGAGCTGCATTATACGGCCCCTGATATATACGACCGTAAGATAAAGGCGGTATCTACTACATTTCCACGTAACAGGGGACAGATAACGGATGTGATGGATTATTTGAACATGAATATCTATTCTTCTTCATTGATGTCCGATAAACTTCTTTCTCCGTTGGATAAGAAATCTAGCAGATATTATCATTATTTATTGGATTCTATAGCTGGTTCTTCCGACTGCCAGCGGTATAAAATACTCATTATTCCCAAATTCCGTGGTACGCAATTGGTCAGTGGATATATGTGGGTTAGTGATCAGATATGGACTATTCGTGAACTTTATATTGAAGGCGTTTATGATGTGATCCGCTTCAAGGTCCGTGTCAAGATGGGAGAGGAGGGCGATGTGGAGTTTCTGCCGGTGCAGTTTGATTTGAATCTTGTTTTTAAGTTTATAGGTAACCATCTGGAAATGGATATGGGAGCCTGGTTGAAATACAATGAAATTAAATTTTATGAAGGAGCCGCCCGGCGTAAATCTCAAAAGAAGCATCACCATGATCTGACGGAATCCTACAAGCTGACTTGTGATTCGGAACAGCTGATAACAGATAAGGAAAAGTTCAATGAACTGCGTCCCATTCCGTTGTCCGCTTTGGAAGATTCTTTGTACAGAAGTTATGCTTTACGTCAAGATACGCTTTTACGCGTACCGAAAAAGAAGAAGAATGAACATTTGGAGTTTTGGGGAGAGTTGGGTGATATGCTTATCAGTAGTTACAATGTGAATTTGTCCAGCATGGGGAGTGTGCGTTGTTCTCCACTTATTAATCCGGTGTTGTTGGATTATAGTCACAGCAGGGGTTTTTCATATAAGCAGAAGTTTAAATACAGTCGGCTTTTTCATGATGGACGTATACTTAGAATCAGTCCGCAGATAGGTTATAATTTTACACATAAGGAACTTTATGTGAAAGCGGATGCCGATTGGCAATATTGGCCGGAAAAGCAGGCTAGTTTTGAGGTTAGTGTAGGTAACGGTAACCGCATATATAGTAGTGTCGTATTGGATCAGCTAAAGCAATTGCCCGATAGTACCTTTAATTTTGACCAATTGGAATTGGACTATTTCAAGGATGTGTATCTCAATCTGTTCCATAATATAGAAATAGTGAACGGCTTGTTTATTAAAGCAGGTGTTTCCGTACATTGGAGGTATCTGATAAATAATTCGAAAGTCATTCTTGAAAAGCCGTTGCCTGATAAGGATTGGGCTGCATTGCGAGGTATCAGATCAGAATACAATAGTTTTGCACCTCGTATACGTATTGAATGGACTCCCGGTATGTATTATTACATGAACGGTCGCCGGAAGATGAATGTAGGTTCCAGTATGCCTACTTTTATGCTGGATTATGAACGGGGTATTAAAGGTGTATTCAAGAGTACGGGTGCTCATGAACGTTGGGAGTTTGATATACAGCAAAACTTGAAGCTAAGCGGAATCCGAAGTATCGGTTATCGCATTGGGGGGGGGATGTTTACCAAGCAGGAAGATATGTATTTCGTGGATTTTGCCAACTTTGCCCGTCGTAATCTTCCCGAAGGATGGAATGATGATATTGGTGGCACTTTCCAATTGTTGGACGGACGTTGGTATAACTCCTCACGTCAGTACTGGCGGGGGAATTTCACTTATGAGTCTCCCTTTATTCTCTTGAAACCCTTAAACCGTTGGCTGGGGTTAGTCCAGCAGGAGCGCTTGTATGGTGGTATCCTGTTCATGCCACATCTTAATCCATATATCGAGTTGGGTTATGGCATCGGTACACATATATTTGATGTGGGGGCTTTTGTAAGCACTATCAACGGGCAATTTGATACCTTTGGTTTTAAATTCACTTTCGAGTTATTTAATAAATAATCCTGTTCAAACAATCTGTTTGGTTTTTTGTTTATTACAACATAACAGAAACTAAACAGTGTATGCATTATAAAATATTTTTATGTGTTCTTTTGTTCCCGGTTTCATTATCAGCTCAAAACGGGGAATTATCTTTAACATTGGAACAATCTGCCAGCCTGATGAACAAGGGCAGCCGCACGTTGCAAATGGCGGATAAGGCTGTAGATATAGCACGCAGTGAGCGACAAAAAATGAATGCTTTTTGGTATCCGTCTTTGAATGCATCGGGGGCATACGTCCATTTGTCCAACAATATTGAGGTCAAGGAACCTTTAAAGCAATTTACCGATCCGGCAAAAGACTTTGTACATTCCATTGTGCCCGATGATAAATTTATTTCTTCTATTCTTGATAATATAGGTGCGCATACCCTTACTTTTCCTTTGTTAGAACGTAACCTGACAACCATAGATGCTAATGTGATGTGGCCGCTTTTTACAGGCGGAAAACGAATCTTTGCGACCCGTATTGGTAACCGTATGGTAGATTTGGCCAAAGCAGGTAGGGAAGAGGCGGGAGCTACTTTGCAATCGGAGTTGGTGGAAACTTATTATGCTTTGCGTCTGGCGCAAAGAGTGGTGGATGTACGCGAGCAAACCTTTCTAGGCTTACAGAAACATTACCGTAATGCTATGAAACTGGAGAAGAACGGTATGATAAATAAGGCCGAACGCCTCTTTGCTCAGGTCACTATGGACGAGGCCAGACGTGAGTTGGAATCTGCCCGGAAAGATTTGAATGTGGCGCAAAATGCCTTGAAAGTCTTGTTGAATGTGGAAGACGCCATATCCATCAACCCCAGTTCTCCTTTGTTTATGAACCATGATCTGCCCGATGAACTTTATTTCAAGAATCTGGTAAGTACCGGCAGCTATATAGTAAGTAAATTGCGAATACAGGAGGCGATGGCTGATAATCAATTGAAAATCAGTAAAAGTGCATATATTCCTACCATTGCATTGTTTGGAAAGCAGACACTTTATGCAGACAATCTTCCGAAAAACTTGATGCCCCGTACTTTGATAGGGGTGGGCTTTACTTGGAATATATTCGACGGGCTGAACCGTGAAGCCAATATCCGTCAGGCGCGTCTTACTAAACAAACTTTGCAACTGGGACGGGAAAAGGTTCAGAATGAATTGGGAGTTCTGGTAGACAAGTTATATAGCGAAATTCAGAATGCAAAGGATGATGTCGCCGCACTCAACACCACGATTGAGATGAGTCGTGAATTGGTACGTATCCGTAAAAAATCCTTTCAGGAAGGAATGGCTACCTCTACTGATGTGATTGATGCGGAAACGATGTTATCCAAGGTGCAGATTGCTTTTTTGCTGGCTTATTATAAATATGATGTGGCACTGGCATCTCTGCTCTCTACTTGCGGAATGCCCGAAAGCTTTTGGCAGTATAGCCGTACCGGACAAACCGAGAACTTTATATTCGGGAAATAATAAAAAAAGAAAACAATATGGAAAAAGAGAAGAAACAGTTAGGAGTCGCTTTTATCGTTGTTCTTGTGGCCATTGTTATGGTGTCTGCCATTGGGATTATAGCTATGAGCAATAAACCGGTTGTATTGCAGGGGCAGATAGAAGCTACTGAAATACGGATTTCCGGAAAACTTCCCGGTAGAATTGATACCTTTTTGGTCCGGGAGGGACAGTATGTAAAGATGGGTGACACCTTGGTTGTGATTAACAGTCCTGAGGCTTGGGCGAAGTTCCAGCAGGTAAATGCCTTGGAAGATATTGCGAAATTTCAGAATAAGAAAATAGATGACGGTACACGTCGGCAGATAGTCCGTTCGGTAGAAGAATTGTGGAACAAGTCAAAGAGTGACTTGCAACTGGCCACGGTGACGTATGACCGTATTCAGGCGCTTTACAAAGATAGCGTGGTCACCAGCCAGCGGAAAGATGAAGTGGAAGCCATGTATAAAGCTGCTGTTGCCGCCGAACGGGCGGCGCATCAACAATTCCTGTTAGTGAAGGACGGAGCGCAGAAAGAGGATAAAGAGAGTGCCCGCTCCTTGGTGGATGCGGCTCGGGGCACTGTGAATGAGGTTCAGGCCTTGTTGATGGATGCCCGCCTCACAGCTCCCGAAGACGGACAGATATCAACCATCTACCCCAAGCGTGGAGAACTGGTAGGAGCGGGGACTCCCATTATGAGCTTGGTAGTATTAGATGATTGCCATGTAGTGCTTAATGTCCGTGAGGACTATATGCCTTATTTCCGTATGAACAAGAATTTCATGGGAGATATTCCGGCTCTTGATGTAAAAAACAAGGTATTTAAAATCAATTACATCAGCCCGTTGGGGAGTTTTGCTACTTGGCGATCTACCAAGCAGACGGGGACGTACGATATGAAAACTTTTGAAATTCATGCGCTGCCTGTAGAGCCGATGGAGGGGTTAAGACCGGGTATGTCCGTCTTGGTAAATTTGGATGAATTGAAATGATAGAAGGATAGCTGTGTTATTCTGATTGCAGTGAATGGTAAATATAAATGAACTACTTGAATGAAAGAATCTCCTTTTATAGCGGTATTGAAACGTGAACTGGACCGTATGGTTTCTCGGCGCATTTATTTTGCGTCGTGTATCGTCTTGCCTTTGTTCTCTATCTTCTTTATGGCTACAATTTTTGGTAACGGACAGATGGAGAATCTGCCTGTGGGTATTGTGGATGGTGATAATACAGCCACTTCTCGTGAGATAATTCGTATGACCGAGGCTGTTCCCACTTTCCGCATCACTCGGCATTATGCCGATGAAGCGGAGGCCAGGGCAGATGTGCAGCGGAAAAGTATTTATGGATACCTCAGTATTCCGTCTGGTTTTGAAGCAAAGGTGATGGATGGTAAGGAAACAGCTCTGACTTATTATTACCATTATGCATTGATGAGTGTGGGAAGTGAGATTCACGGAGCATTTCAAAGTTTGTTGAAAAGCATTTCGGTAGTTCCCATTGTCACTCATGCTGTGGCACTGGGTATAAATCAGGAAGAGATAGAATCTTTTCTGTTACCGGTCACCACACAGAATCATCCGTTATTTAATCCTGATATGGATTATTCGGTCTATCTTACACAGCCATTCTTCTTTGTTTTTCTGCAAGTTATCTTGTTGTTGGTCACCACATATTCCATTGGCAGTGAAGGGAAATTCCATACTTCAGCCAACTGGCTTGCGGTGGCAGATGGGAATACTTGGGTGGCGGTTACTGCCAAGTTGCTTCCATATAGTTTTATCTTTATCGTTATGAGTATTCTGGCAAACTATGTCTTTTTTGGTGTTATGCATATACCGATGGATTGTGGTTTTTGGGCGTTGAATTTTACTTCGGCACTATTGGTCATTGCTACGCAGGCACTGGCGGTTTTTCTGTTCTCTCTTTTTCCTGCGTTGAGTATTATTATCAGTATAGTTTCCATGGTAGGGTCGTTAGGCGCTACCCTTGGCGGGGTTACATTTCCGGTGCCTCACATGTTTGCACCGGTGTACTATGCCTCTTATCTTTTCCCCGTCCGTCACTTTGTCGAGATTGGACAGAATCTGCTTTATGGCAACTATGGTTATGCGTATATGTGGGGCAATGTAGCCTGTCTGCTGTTGTTCCTTATTCCTCCTTTATTGTTGTTACCTCATTTGAAACGCTCTTTAATCAGTCGGAAATATGACGATATTGAATAATATATTAGCTGTATCTTGGCACGAGTTTCGTGTAATATGTACCCGCTATTCCATTTTATTGGTACTCAGCGGTGGCATCTTTGTGTATGGATTACTTTATAACTATATGTATGCTCCCAATGTGGTACGCGATGCTCCGGTGGCAGTAGTGGATATGAGTCGCACTCCGTTAAGCCGCAGTTACATCCGTTTGCTGGATGCCACTCCGCAGGCACGGGTATTGACAAACAATGCTGATTTGCCTGCTGCTAAGGAATTGATGAAATGTGATGAAGTGGTGGGCATTGTTTACATTCCCTCGGATTTTGACGCTCGTGTGGGGCGTGGTGAAGAAGCGATATATATTATGTACAGCACCACTACGGCTTTTCTTTATTTTGCTTCCATGCAGGAGGCGTCTGCTGGAGCCATGCTTGCTGTGAATGATGATGTTCGACCCGAACAAGTGGTTTTTCTACCTCAGGATGATATACAGTCTGTGGTTCAAACAAAGTCTGTCGATGTGGTGGGTACCGCCCTGTATAATTATACCGATGGTTATGGTACTTATTTGATACCTGCCGTTTTGATGGTTGTTATTTTTCAGACGTTGATATTTGTTATCAGCATGTTGAGTGGGAAAGAGCGTGAAACTGGAGATATACTGATGTTTGCAGGCCCTGAAGGAAGGGATCTTTCTTTTTTACGTATGGCATCCGTAGTGATAGGAAAATCATTTACTTATTTAGCCTTTTATGCTTTATTCTCTATCTTTTTGTTGGGGCTTCTTCCTTTAGTTTTCCAATTGCCTCATTTAGCATATCCGTGGAAAATTGTGGCACTTATGATACCTTATATTCTTGCTACCAGTTTCTTTGGATTGGCCTGTTCGTTATTTTTCAGTGATAGTGATGCTCCATTGTTGTTGGTAGCTTTCTTCTCTGTAGGATTGATTTTCCTGTCCGGAGTTTCTTATCCGCTGGAGTTAATGCCTTGGTATTGGCAATGGATTCATTATATGGTTCCTGCGGCTTCCGGAACTTTGGCCTTTGTTAAGATAAATTCTATGGGAGCTAGTATGTCTGAAATCAGTCAGCAATATATTATCCTATGGATACAATGTGCGATATACTTTGTTTTGGCTTGTCGAGCCTATCGCTACAATATAAAGAAAGCAAAGTGTGAAAGACAATAATTTTATGTGTGATTGTTTTTTATGTAATTCGTTTTGCTGATTCTCTATTTTTTATAAGGTCTGTTTGGAGCTGGAGCGAGGGGCCTGAAAGTTGTTGATATTTTAATTCTTGGTGATTATTCTCTTGTTGTTTCTTTTGTTTTTTCAGCTCCTTTTATGAGATGATGCAAGGGGGAAACTTGCAAACTTGCACAACTTGCAGTCTTTCCACACACACACACGAGCGCGCGCGATTGCGCGTATGCGTACATTATAATGGCGATGGATTATTATATCCTGGTAAAGTAATGACATACAATCCGATGAGAGTGTGAAGGGTAGAGTGGAGGAAGAGGTGGAGTGGTGTGTTGGCTTCCATCTTTTTTCCTAGTTCTAGGTAGTGAATGGTCTGGTTCTATCCTGTTTTTTTGTAATGGGGGGATGAAGAAAATCTTTCTGGAGGTTATGGTAACCGATGAGCGGTAGGTGAACAGCAGCCGGCAGCTTTTCTGACGGAGTATCTGGGTATTGGACGGGATGCTATGTGCTTTTGTATAGTTTGTGTGTTCCGAAGGGTTAGTAACGTGTGTTCCGTAAGGTTAGTAATGTATGACCTTGTACGTTACTAACATAGAGGCCTGTATGTTAGTAACGTACCTTGTTTAAAGTAGCTAGGAGGTTTTTCGCATGCAGGATACGTGTCTTCCGCAGAATTATGTGAATTGTATTGGTAAGGTTAAAGTGTGTGGTTGTCGCAGATTCAGGGAGTCGGTCCTTTACGGTCAGTGTCTGTTTTGTTCTAGTCCTTGTCTTCCGCTTTCTTATTTTCTCCTTGTCAGGCTTTCCTGCTCTTTTCCACCGGAAGTCTTGTCACGTATCTCCCTTTCCGCCTTTTGCATTCTGTTATCCTTTCCTCCGTTGTAGTTCTCTCCGGTATCGTCCGTCTGTCTTCCACTCTCTTTTTTATGCTTTATTATTTTTTCATATTATAATGTACGCGCACGTGTGTGGGTGTGGAAGTGCTGCAAGTTTTGCAAGTT
>OIGV01000198.1_pt1 | contig 21140 bp, 16 predicted proteins | sample 1582351 | NCBI WGS metagenome assembly OIGV01 (sample SAMN02675049, study PRJEB24791) | human gut metagenome, SKBSTL061 | isolation source: stool | host: Homo sapiens | place: USA
TTCTCATCCGTCAGGGCTTTCATTCTGGCGTTCAGATCAGCGTCGGCCATGTTGGCCAGCAGCGAGTCCAGCAGATCACACTGCTCATGGCTGACTTCGTCGAGGCGACGCTTCAGCGTCAGCAGTTTTGTACCGGCCTGAGTCAGCGCCTGCTTGGCTTCCTCCACCATCGCCAGCACATCGGGGCAAACCTCCTGCCGGATGGCCGCGTACTCGTTCATGGCATCGAGAATGGCGTGGTGGAGTTTGCCCTCATCCAACGTAGGTGAGACATGGCAGTATTTTGTGCCAAACTCCAACCGCGAAACGCACCGCCAGACGATGCGCTTTTTCCCATCTCTGGCCCAGGTCACTCGCTTGTATGGGGAACCACACTCACCGCAAACCAGCAGCTCCGTCAGGGCATATTTGCCGGAGTATTTTCCAAGCTCCGTTTTTCCGCTTTTCTGCAGCACCTTTCGCTTGCTGGAGCGACGTGTCATTTCTTTCCGTACCAGGTCGAACGTCTCTCTTGAGACGATGGCGGGGTGGTTGTTCTCAACGTAATACATGACACGCTCGCCACGGTTTTTTCGAACTTTTTGAGAGATGCAGTCAGTGACATAGGTTTTCAGCAGCAGGGCATCCCCGATGTATTTTTCATTGGTCAGAATGTTATGGATGATGGCAGGGGACCAGCACTCCACGCCCTGGGCCGTGGGAATGCCGTCCTCGTCCAGCTCTCGCTTGATCTTGCCTAACGTGCAGCCGTCCAGATACCTGCGATAGATGCGGCGGACGATTGCGGCTTCCTCCGGCATGATCTCCGGCTGGCCGTCCTCGCCCTTGCGGTAGCCCAGCATTTTCTTATATTGAAAGTGGACATTGCCTGCCTTTGCGCTTTTCTCTTTGCCCCATGCAACATTTTTGCTGAGTGACTCAGACTCTGCCTGGGCAAAGCCGCTGAACAGGGTGACCAGAAACTCGCTGGATTCTGTAAGAGTATTGATATTCTCCTTTTCAAAGTACACGCCGATGCCATTGGCTTTCAGAAGTCGGACCGTATCCAGACAATCCACCGTGTTTCGGGCAAAGCGGGAGAGGGACTTCGTGATGATGAAGTCGATGCGGCCACGCTTGCAGGCGGTGATCATCTTATTGAACTCGGCCCTCTTTTTGAGGCTTGTGCCGGAGATGCCCTCGTCGGCGTAAATACCGGCCATCTCCCAATCAGGGTTGTCCTGAATCTTTTGGGTGTAGTAGGTCTTTTGGGCTTCATAGCTGTTGAGCTGTTCTTCACTGTCGGTGGATACGCGGCAGTAGGCCGCCACACGCATCTTGCCATCGTAGTTTCTAAGTAATTCTTCCGGCTTCCTGGTCGGTGGGATCTCCCGCACACGCCGTTCTAAAGTGGTTGTTGCTACTGCTTCCATGGTTATTTGTCCTTTCCAGTGAAGTTATCATCCGTAAATGTGAGGCTCACCGTAGCGTCCGACGCAACGGTGATATAAGAGACCACCCGGCGAAAGCGGTGCCAATCCACGTCCATCGGGCGGTCAGAGGGTTCATATTCAGAAATAGGCTGGGGGCAGCAGTCATATCGCGCGGCTGCACCCTGTAAAATAAGGCTCATTACGGCTTCGGGCGAGTCAGGGCGTTCAAGTCCGCGGTTGATGGCGTTGTTCAGTCGGATGATCTCCGCGGAGGGAGCATAAGCGTCCGGCCCTTGACATTTGTGCGCCTGGAACTGGCGGACAATCTCTTGAATCGTCGCATTCGTGTCCAGAGTGATGGCAATACCACAGCATTCGCATTTGAGGTACAGCTTGTTGCTGTCCTGCCAGTGACCACCCAGACGAACCATTTTTCCGTTGCAGGTGCATCGGAAGTAGGGCTTCAGACGATCAAGAAGTGTTACTTTCCCTTGTGCCTGATATTTGACGCTCTTTTCGGAGATTTTCTCCTGTACCGCCTGGAAATCAGACTCGTCGATCATCACTGGATAACCGTCCTTGCCGATGTAGCGGGTGTTTTCGAGGACCCGCTTTACCTTGTGCTTGTTCCAGAGCGGTGCTTCGGGGGAGAATGGGATATTCTGCCGATTCAGCGCATCTGAAATGTTCTGGTAGGAGGCACCGGCGTTGTAGAGGGTAAACACCATGCGAACGACCTGCTGCTCCTCCGGCACGATTGCCAGGGCACCATCATGGATCTGGTATCCATATAAGATTTTGCGATTCGTCATCTTGCCGTTACCTCCAAGCGCTCTGTTAGCTCCAGCCCGCCGTGGAGGCGGAATCGGAGCATGGTTTGGGACTCCGCAACAATCTTCTCGACAAGGCTTTCAAAGAGATCATCGTCAAAGGTATCCAGTTGATCCGGGCCATCGAGGACAGCCTGCTGGACCTTTAGGAGTTCGTCCATGACCTCGTCCAACTTTTCGTTTTCCGCCAGCCTGCGGCGCTGCCCGCGGAGCTGCGCCAGCCTGGCGCTGATCAAATTCATACGGGCCGTGCAGGCGTCGGCGTCGAGCAGACCATTGACACGCAGGGTACTGATCTTATGGCTTTCTTCCGTCGCTTCCGCAATGGCGCGGTTGATCGTCAGAATCTTCGGATTATTTTGCCGCAGGATGGAGTCAAGGGTGTTCATCTGCTCCATGGCAGGTTTCAGGATGATGTCTGCATTGTTTTTGAGTTTCCGGTACATTCGAAGGAACGCTGCGGAGATCTCGGATTCCGGAATGCGGCCCACCGGGCAGGACGCGGCGCTGCGGTTGTGCTTTCGGCAGGTCCAGCAGGTGTAGCCGGTTTTCGTGCACCTGCGATGAAAGGATGTTCCGCAGTATCCGCAAAAGATTTTCATGGAGAATGGACTCTTGTTTTTCCTCTTTTTAGCCCGCTCAGCTTTACGCTGTAGGAGAGCTTGCACCTTTTGAAAGGCTTCCTTGTCAATGATGGCGGGATGGGTGTTTTCGATGTAGTATTGCATTTGCTCTCCGCAGTTTTTCTTCCGAACAAACGGGAAGCCGCAGGTATATGACTTCTGACAGAGAGAGTCTCCAATGTATTTCTCATTGGTCAGGATGTAGCGAATGCCAACCTCGGTCCAGAGTCCAGGCTCCCGATGTGGCGAGATGCCTTTAGCAATCAGCACCTCCGCGATCCATCTCATGCTGCGGCCCTTGAGGTAGGAACTAAAGATCCATCGCACCACGGCAGCTTCCTCTGGGATCACCTCAAGATTTTTCTTGTCTACCATGCGGTAGCCGTAGGGAGCGGTGCAGGCGATGAATAAGCCTTGCTCCATGCGGTGCTGATAACTCAGACGCTGGTTTGCTGAGATGGATAGGGACTCCTGCTGGGCCAGAGAGCCGGAAACGCTCACCATCAGTTCGGTGGTGAGCGTTCCTGTGTCGATATTTTCTTTTTCAAATCGGACGGTGACGCCCATACCGGAGAGTTCTCGCAGGGAGGCGAGACATTCTTTGGTGTTGCGGGCGAAACGGGCTACTGACTTCACCAGAATGCGGTCGATCTTGCCTTTTCGGCAGTCCCGCATCATCCGGTTAAAGTCATCACGCTTGTCCATGCGCGTGCCCGTCAAGCCTTCGTCGGCGTACACATCCACCAGCTCCCAGCCGTCATGCTGCGCGATCACCTCGGTGTAGTTGCGGATCTGGGCCGCATAGGAATGCAGCTGATCCTCAGAGTCTGAGCTGACACGGCAGTAGGCGGCGACACGCAGGTGTTCCGGTTTGAGTGCGTGGGGCGCGATCTCTTTTACCGTAGCCATCAGCAATCTTCCTTATGGAGCGCAGCGGCTTCGGCCATGCGGTTGACGCAGTTGTAAAGATTTTCGATAAAAATGTTCAGGGCGTGCAGGCTGTCAAAGCCATTGATAAAGATGGTGCAGTCGTCCTGCACATATTTATCGCCATCCTGATACCCCAGCTTTTCCGCTGTTGTTGCCTCATGGATGCAGACCCAAACGGAACCGTCGCTGCGGTAAGTTTGCCTTAAATAATAATTGTATTCCATTGCGTTTTCTCCTTTTGACTTTTGTGGTAGCACACACACTACCACACCATTTGTGGAATAGCCAGCACTATTCCCAAACAGTCTGTGGACGGTATTTTTCTCTGGCAAGCCCCTTGGCATAAGCCAGTTCCGTTGCTGTCAGAAGGCCCTTTTCGGATAAGTGTTCCAGCATCCGAACGGCCAGCCGATACTGCAATTCCTTCTTGGCATCGATCATGCGTCCACCTCGAAATAGCTTTCCGGCTTCAGCTCCCGCAGGAACTTCGTTACAGCCCGCAGGCTGCTCGTGGTGCGCATGTCCGGCAGAGCATCCCGCATGGCTGCGTAGTAGCGGCGGCCATGGCTTGCGCGCTCGTCCAAGATGGCGATGACGCACGTGTCGGCCTCTGTGCGGATGGCCCGTCCAAAGCCCTGACGCAGCTTGATCTGCATCTCAGGCACGGCCACGTTCTGAATAAACTGGCGCAGGGAAGGGTAGTTCTCCCGTTCCTTTTCCTTCAGTGCGTCCGGATAGGCGAAGGGCAGGCGGGGAATCACCAGCAGGGATACGCAGTCGCCGGGGAAATCAAAGCCTTCCCATGCTGCACCTGTGGCTAACAGTACAGCTCCCGGTGTTTGCCGAAACCGCTCTGTCATGTGCATGGCGTTTCTGCCCAGGGTAAATAACGGGAAGCTGAGTTCCCGCTCCCGCAGCCTATCCTTTACCGCCGACATGGCGGCGTAGGAGGTGAACAGTATCAGCGCATGGCCCCAGGCCGCGCGAATCAGGGCTGTAATTTCTTCTGCCAGTTCATCGTAGTATGTTTCCGAGCGTTGGCTTGGCGGAAGCTGCGGTAAGTATAAAAGACAGTTACGCCGGTAGTCAAAAGGAGAAAGAGAAACAGACTCCGTCACGCGCCGCCCGTCCAGCAAGCCTGCCTGCGAGCGGAAGCGGTGAAAGTCATCGCCCACTGCCAGTGTTCCGGAAGCCAGCACAAAGGCGTGTTCCGGCCGCCACAGGATACGGCGCATCTGCTCGGTCAGATTGGACACCGTGGCACACAGCATCGTGCCGCCGTCGTCATCTTCCGCCGTGTAGAGGATCATATTGGACTGCGGATCGCTGAAAAGCGAAACTGCGCCGCGCAGCGTTTCCAACTGCCTGCGGCCCTGCACGGTCAGGAGATTCCCGACCTGCTTCTCAATGATGGGAAGAGAGCGGCTGGGGATCGTCAACAGGTGCAGGTATGCATCAAGGGTTTCGGCCTCTTCTCTGGGGGCCGTGAGCTTGCGGAGCAGAGGCCCAGCCGTGTCTGTCAGCACGTCCGCCGCCAGCAAATACCGCTCCGCACGGAGCTGGCGGATCATGCTCTGGATGTCACCAGCTGTCAGCGTCATGCCGAACATCTCACGCGCCGCTTCCGGCAGCTTGTGGGCTTCGTCTACGATGATGATGCCGTGCTCGGGGAGAATGGAGCGTCTACCCTGACTGCGGTGGATGGCATCTGCCAGCAGCAGGTTGTGGTTGCAGATCTGGAAAACATAGCAGTCATCATCGCAGCGTTTCAGGAAGCGCCTGTACCGGCAGTCCTGATGATCGCAGTCACAGAACTGCGGAACGCAGACACGTTCCCGGTCATAACCGCTGAGATGCGGAACCTTGTCCATGTCCAGCGTATCCTTCAAGGAGCGAAGGGCGTCGGCGGCTACCGGATCTTTCTTTTGGAAGTTTACCTGACGAAGCCGCCTTTGCAGGCGTTCGTCACAAACATAGTGACCTTTTCCTTTGCGGATCACAGAGAGCAGTGGCTTGTCGATCTGTCCATCCGCCAGCAGCGTGCAGGACAACAGCGGAAGGTATTCCGTCTGCACGGCGTTCTGCAAGGCAATGCTGGAAGTGGAGATAATGATGGGCCGGCGCGATAAACCAGCGCCGAACCGGCTGGCCGCCGCGGCAGCTGCCAGATAAGCGTAGGTCTTGCCGATGCCGGTGCCTGCGTCGCACAGGGCGATGCTGCCGTTCAGCATGGTATCCAGCATCCGGTGGCTGAGCTTGATCTGCTCGGAACGCTCCGCCATGCCCTGGGCAGGCAGCAGGTCCTTGAAAATATGGTCGATCATGGCGTGGGCTTTCTGCCTGTTTGTATCATTTGTATTCATCCGTGGATTTCCCCTATCATGATAAAAAGTATTTTTGTCATTCGTTTCACCGTATTTGCAGCTCGCGCCCCGGTGGATAAAGGGAACAGTACGGACAGAAGGCGGCTACCTTCTCACGGGCGTATTCCTGGGGTCTCTACTGCTTTCAACCCCAGGGCAGCCCAGCCTCATCATGCTGGCCAGTGCGTTGTGTCTCATTATTTGCCCGAACAGCGTCGATGCCAGCCGGTTTTGCCACGACCGACCCGTCACAGGTTTCATCGCTCGCCGGAGAGAATTCCTCCGGGTCATGGCGCACACTGCGCGAACGCTCATCCGTCCGGGCGGTTGCCCGTACTGCTGGTATGCACTTTTCAAGGAACAGTGAGGGATCTCCTTTTGGGTCCCTCACTGTCCTCCCGAAAAAGCCCTCGGGTGAATACCCTTAATTTGAAAAATTCTCAAAACATTTCTTCAGATCCCGCAGAATACGGTCCCGGCGTTTGATGACCGCCCTCTGGGTAATTCCGATCCGCGCCGCGTAGTCTCTGGTGGACACGCCATCGAAGAACAGCGCGTTGATCAACTCCCGATCCGCGTCATTCAGAGACAGCATGGCCAGCAGCAACATCTCCTTTCGTTCCGCAAGGCTCTGTGCCTGCTCTCGTTCCAGCGCTTCTTCCTCCGCGCTTGGGGCTGCTTCCGCGCCGACATAGTCCGAAAGCAGGTCGTCCTCCGCCATCTGCTCCAGCGAGAGGATCTTCCCAGAAAACTGTTCCTCCCGCACATACCGCTCCCGGCGGTCCGCCTGGGAGTAGGCCAGATACACATCCTCCGCCACTTCCACATCCACACCATCCACGGTGATGATATTGGCGATCACTTCACCGGCTTCGTTGTAAATGCGTCTATAATTGCGTTCTTCCTGCCATTTTTTCATTTTTCATGACTCCAATCTCAGATTTTTTTGAAAGTTCTGAGATCGGGTCACGGGTATTGGGCGACATAGGTCTGCCAACGATGGAGCATACAAGTCCTTTCCGCCATTCAACAATGCGAAAAGGGCGCAAAAAAAAAGAGCCTTACGCATAGCTGAAAAGCTACTTGTAAGGCTCCTAACTCAATACTTCCCGCTTACGTCTGATTCGACGCTGGGTGGTTGGTGCGCTTGACGAAGTTATATATTGTTTTGTTTTTTCTTAATTCAGGCCCATGCCGTATCCCTACAGAGAGTGGGCACGATGATCGGCGGCTCAGTCCTGTGCCGCACGGTGATCCCCACCTGCATACCGCACCTTGGACACTTTGCGATAATATCAGCTGGTTCATCCCCTACCATGGCAAACAGCCGATATTGGGAGAGAGCCGCTCCTGCAGGAGCATCCGCGATCCGTCCCTTCTCGCAGATGGGACAGCGAAGGATCTTGCGTATTTCTTGTTCCATGGCGCCTCGCTTTCTCTGTTCTCTTTTTTGAGAACAGCTTCCTAAAATTTTTTCACAGCAGATGATGATTCTCCAGCCGGATACGCATGGCTTGCTTGGAGACTTGAAAAATGCCGGCCATATCCGCGACTAATTGCTGACGGTCCCTGCCAGACTGGAGCTGGTAAAAGCATCGTTTTACTTGAGGCAGCGGCATCAGAAGGATGGACCCCAGCAGATTCGCCTGCATTTCCAATGCGCTGTTCTGCGTTCTGACGATGTTTGTTTCTGTCATCATGGCTGCACTCTCGCCGGTTCCGCTGTACAGTCTCTTATGCAGCAGCCAGTGTGCCAGCTCATGAGCGCAGGTAAAGCGCAGTCGGCCTGTGGAGGCATCCTCTCTGCAGAGGGAGCTATCGATGAGTATGGTGCCGCTCTTGACCGCAATGACGGTATATCCTGGGATATCGTAATCATAGATAATGGCGCCGCCATCATCAAAAATCGTTTCGCCCAAGACACACCCGGTTTTCCGCAGGCACTGATATTCCAGCGTGATCCCCTGTGCTTCGATGATATCCTCGATAGGGATCATTCTGGGAACGCCATAGTAGAGATTCGGATCATAGGCGGTGATGACTTCGCAGGCGATCCCCTCCAGAGCCTGTTCCCTGTAATATGGTGTTCTCATGCCTTGGTATCACTGTCCTCTCCGGATGATCTCATGCGCCGGTTGATCCGGTCGATAAAGTCCTGCCACTCCTGGTCGGTGGCGTCCGCCTCCCTGGCTGTGCGCAATGCAGCCCGGACGATCTCCCGATCCATGATGTAGTCCGGAAGGTCTGCGGATACCCGATTATTCTGGGACTTGGCGGCAAGATCCAGCATCTGCTCGGTTTCCGCCTTGTTCAGATGCAGTTCCTGCTCCAACCGTTCCAAATATGCGCGCGTCGGCGCCGGTCTGCGGTCGTTCTCAATGTTGCTCAGATAGACCGGCGACAAGTCCAGCTTTGCCGCCAGTGTGCGCAGGGACAATCCGATAGATTGCCGTTTCTCTCGAACGAAGCTGCCGAATGTCTGTTCCAAGTAACTCACCTCCTATCCGTGTTCTCTTCTCTGGAAACACTGTAGCCTCAGTATAGCAAACATTCGTTCGATTGGCAAGACGTGAAAAAGATGGTGTTCCCCGCAAGGAACACCATCCAGAAGTTATTTCAGCCACGCTGCCATATCCTGCATTTCCTCCAGCACTGCTGCTGGGCTGACGATGCGAATCTTACCGCTAAAGGTAAAGACCCAACTGAAGAACGGAGGGCTTGGCGCGACCTCGACTGTGGCACGGAAATGCTGTTCATCTACAGTTTTCGTCTGCACATTTTCACCGAAGCGGTCGATGACGCTGCGCATGGTCTCATTATCGCACAGCAGTTCTACGGTACAGAGGTCGTCCGGGTACATCCCAAACACCTTGCGGACATACTCCGCCGGATCAAAGTCCGGTGTCTGGACTGCCGTATGTTCCAGCGGTTCGACTGCCGTCATGCGATCCACCCGAAATTGTGCAATCTTTCCGTGCTTTTCCGACCAGCCTACGGCATAATAGCAATCTCGGCTCCAGATAAGGGCATACGGGCTGAACTGATAGCGGTAGCCGTTATGCTTGAGTATCTTTTCTTTCTGCGGTGTGTATTCGTAATACTGGAAAGTGATCTGCCGTTTTTCCTGAATGGCGTTATGGATCTCATCCACGCTGTAATAGATGCACTCATTCTCCGGTTTGGCGGTGCCGTCCATATAAATATGCCGATCCAACTGGCGGGCATGAGATTCACTGGTGAGCTTACCCAGCTTTTCAATAAGCCGCTCGCTCTTTTTGGCCGTAATAAAGCGGGAGGATTCTACCGCGTCCACCAGCAGCTTCAGCTCCGGCAGTTCAAACAGCCTCTCACCCACGAAGTATCGATTCTGGGTGCTTTTGACGCATACGATGTCCATACCGCTGCTTTGCAAGACTTCAATAGCGGAATATACGCTCTTGCGCCCCGCCTGAATGCCATGCTCCCGCCAGAAGGCAAGAATATCCGCTACGGAAGCCGGATGCTGATCATCCGTATGCTTATACAGATACTGCTGTAAGAGCACCAGACCGTATTGGGATTCATTTTTCATACCGCTTTCCTTTTCTGTTTCCACATTTTTAGGAACAATTCGTTACAGTACTTCTTTATAGCTATCCCTTTCGGGTGATATACAAGCCCTCGCGGTGATTAAGTCATGACTTTTTTCTGCTCACATTTTCGCGGCAAATCTCCAGGGCTGGGAGCGGCATTCATAATCGTACAACCAGAGCAGCGCCGCGCCGATTTTCTCAAATTATGTGACGCCGTCACAGTAAAACCGCTTGTCACGCGGTATACTATACCCAAACAAAGGAAAGGAGCTGACAGATATGGCAGCTATGAATATGAATCAGGAGCAGTTTAAGCAGTTGATCCGGGAGGAAAAGCCTGTTTTGGTGGATTTCTGGGCGCCCTGGTGCAGCTATTGCCGGAGGATCGGCCCTGCGTATGAGAAGATTGGAGAGGAATACGCGGACAGCCTTGCCGTCGGCAAAATCAACATTGACGAGGAGCCGCGGCTGGCGGGGGCCGAGGGGATCGAGGTCATCCCAACTCTGGTGCTGTACCGGAACGGAAAGGCCGTGGATTCCATCACCGCGCCCGGCTCAAAGGCAGAGATCGACCGTTTCATTCAGGAAGCCTTGGCGAAATAACGGAGGGTTCAGATATGAACAACAATCATGTTTATGATATGCTCGTGGTGGGCGGCGGACCGGGCGGCTACACCGCCGCCCTGTACGCGGCACGGGCGGGGCTGGACACCATCGTGCTGGAAAAACTGTCCGCCGGTGGGCAGATGGCCCTGACCGAGCAGATCGACAACTATCCCGGCTTTGAGGACGGGATCGACGGCTTCTCTCTGGCGGAGAAGATGCAAAAGCAGGCGGAGCGCTTCGGGGTACGCAGCGAATACGCAGAAGTCCTCCGCATGGATCTGACGGCGGTTCCCAAGCTCGTGGAGACCAGCGAGGGGATCTTCCTGGGGAAAACCGTGGTGCTGGCCACCGGTGCGAACCCCAGAACGCTGGGCGTGGCCAGAGAGTCGGAACTGGTGGGCCGGGGCGTGGCCTACTGCGCCGCCTGCGACGGGATGTTTTACAAGGGCAAAACGGTGGTCGTGGTGGGCGGCGGCAATTCCGCCGCGGCAGATGCCCTCCTTCTCAGCCGCGTGGCGAAAAAAGTGATCCTCGTCCACCGCAGAGACACCCTGCGGGCCACCAAGATCTATCACGAGCCGCTGGCACAGGCCGAAAACGTGGAATTCCGTTGGAACAGCGTCGTTTCCGCGCTGCTTTCCGGGGACAGGCTGACCGGCGTCCGCCTGCGGGACACCGTCACCGGTGAGGAAAGCGTGGTGGACTGCGACGGCGTATTTGTCAGCGTGGGCCGACAGCCCGCCACGGCGCTGGCGGTGGGTCAACTGGCGCTGGACGGCGGCGGCTATATCGTGGCCGGAGAGACCACGGAAACCAGTATTCCCGGCGTTTACGCCGTGGGCGACGTGCGGACGAAGCCCCTCCGTCAGGTGGTCACCGCCGTGGCGGACGGCGCGGTGGCAGTCCACATGGCGGAGAAATATATCGCGGAAAACCGATAAGGGAGGTAGATTGAAAAAGCCATGTTTAAGGTCAGGCCGGATACGACCGCAGTGGGGATGCCGACATATCTGCAAGGCAAACTGCCAGAGTGATGGCAGATAAGATAACCCATGTAAGATCGGGAGATATGTTGTCTCTCCATATCCAGTCCACGCAACAGTGAGCAACTGAACACAAAACACAGCCACAGATGTACTCTGCGGCTGTGCTTTTATGCGTTCTCAAGACTCCGGTCTCGCCCCACACCACATCGTGACCTCAACCTGAGATGACGGTACTCTGCCCTTGGGACATAAAGCAGATGAGTAAGACCATCATCTGTACGAGAATAGTTGCAATAGCTGCGGTTTGTTGCAGCTTATTCCGCACAGAGCTCCGCCACCAGAGCATCCATCTGCGCCTCACTGGTTTGGTTCAGTGCGCCGCGCAGCGATACCTCCGTTTCACACAGTCGGAGTTCCTTCATCTTTTCCAACTCGGCGCGCATCAGCCGCGCGGCAGCAGGGGCCCATGAGCCGTTTTCCATGAGGCCGATCCGGCGGTTTCGGAATCCCTTTGTCTGTAAATGATCCAAAAAGGCCTTCATGGGCGGGAACAGTCCTCCGTCATAAGTGGAGCAGGCCAACACCAGTTTCCCACAGTAGAATGCGCTGGTCACGGCATAGGAAAGGTCTGTTGCCGTCAGATCGCACATGGCGACTTGCGCACCTTTTCCCTCCAGCTTTCTCTTGAGGGCCTCCGATGCATATGCGGTATTTCCATAGATGGATGCGTGAGCGATCAGGATGCCCTCCGGTTTTTCCGGTTTCCATTGTGACCAGAGATCATAGAGCCGCAGATACTCCCCCAAGTCTTCTGTGAGCATGGGGCCATGGAGCGGGCAGATCGTTTTGATCTCCAGCGCGGAGATTTTTTTCAGCAGCGCCTGCACCTGTGCGCCATACTTTCCGACGATGTTGTAATAATACCGCCGGGCCTGCGGCGCCCAGGGGGCACGGGCAGTCCGTTCCAGTGAACCGAAGCGGCCGAAGGCATCCGCCGAGAACAGGATCTTTTCCTCCTCTTCATACGCTGCCATCACCTCCGGCCAGTGTACCATCGGCGCCAGCAGAAAGCGCAGCCGGTGCAAACCCAAGGAAAGCGTATCTCTTTCGCCAACCTCCAGCATACGGTCTTCCGACAATGCACCTGTGCCGAAGAACTGCTTGATCAGGGTAAATGTTTTCGCGTTTCCCACGATCTTCATCTCCGGGTACTTTTGTGCCAGCCGCATGAGGCTGCCGGAATGATCCGGCTCCATGTGTGTGACCACAAGATAGTCGGGGCTGCGCCCCTCCAACACCCGCGCCACATTGGAAAGCCATTCTTCCGCCGCCCGTGCGTCCACACTGTCCATCACGGCGATCTTCTCATCCAGAATGACATAGGAGTTGTAGCTCACTCCCATAGGCTGGACGGGGTACTGGTTTTCAAAGAGTGCCAATGTGTTATCATCCACCCCTACATAGCGGATGGCATCTGTTACCGTTCGGATAGCCATATAAAAAATACCTCCTATTTTCCTTACTCAGACTCTGACTGATAGGTTCTTCTTTTCTAATGGAACATACGCTCAACCGCGGATCGACGGTCGCGCATTTTACCGTTGCCTTGCTTCCCCCAGAGTCGTTACATGTGGTACACCGCAGCGGAGCGAAGTCCTTCCGGCAGGCCGTCGGGCGCAGCAGGTGAAAGTTCCCAGCGTACCTGCCCCGCCCACTGGGAGGCGACGGCGGAGAAGTGGAGCATGACAATACCGAGATCCAATGCGGCATCCAAATTATCGGTGTAGGCATCCTCCTGCTGCACCAAATAGATGCTGTGATCCTGCACAAGGAAGCCATAGGGCTGACGGTTGAGATAGCTGGGGGAGAGCGAAGCGGCGTAGAAGGACTGCCAGAGCATATCGTCGTAGAAGTCCATCATCTCGTCAAGCCCAGACTTGTTGCTCCAGCTCCCCATGTGAACCAAATCATGCACGCCCTTTTTGGGCGCGTAGTACTGCTGCTCGGCCCGCACATCGATCTGAGACATACTTAGGATATTCAGCCGCAGCTTTTTTGCGGTCTTTTCCCCGTAGCCAAAGGCAACGATTGCCGCCACCTCTAACGGGGTGGTGAGAGACAGTACCTTTTTGATTTTGTCGCTGTCGGTGAAGGTCATCCAGCAGGTGTCAATGTCCAACTCAGTCAGCTTGAGGACGAGGTCTTCCATCATGTAGCCGGCGTTGATGCCCGCATAGGAATGCGGGGCAGACATAAGGAGCAGGTAGTGCGGTGCTCCGATGAGAAATTGCTTATAGCCCGCTGAGCTCTCCAGCGCCGGCTGTGCATCCTTGTCCAAGACGATCAACTCCGTTGCAATCTCCGGGACAAGACGGGGGCAGGCCTTTTCATAGTAGGATCGGAGCTGGCCGATAGCCTCGCTCGGAACTTCCTTTTCGCGGAATGCGTGAACGGATCTGCGATTTTGAATCATAGCGCTGTAATTCATAGTAGTATCTCCTATTCTGATGTCTTTGGTTTTCTTATAAATCGTCTATCAGTGCGGTGCTCTTGGCGTAGGCGGTACTGCGTGCCTCAAAGAAATCGGTCTTGACCATGTTGGCGTCGGCGTACTGGCTGACCCATTCCATGCTCTCCGGTTCGCTCTCAAAGCCCGGATACAATGCAGGATAGCCAAGGCTCGTCCAGCGAAGGTTGCCGAGATAGCGGATGTAATCGCTGATCATCTGCCGGTTCAGCCCCGGGATGTCGTCGCCGATCACATAATGCCCCCATGCGATCTCCTGCTCCACGCCCTCACGCATCATCTCGCGCAGCGCTTGTACGCTCTCGGCGGTGAACAACTCCGGCTGCTCCTTTTGCAGCTCCGTGATGATATTGCGGAACAGCCACAAGTGCGTGTTCTCGTCGCGGTTGATATAGCGGATCTCCTGCGCCGAGCCGGGCATCTTCCCGTTTCGGGAGAGATTGTAGAAGAACATAAAGCCGCTGTAAAAATAGATGCCCTCCAAAATATAGTTCGCCATCATCACGCGCAGCAGCGTGGGAGCGTCCTTCCGCTCCTGAAACTCGTTGTAGCAGTCCCCAATGAAGGTGTTGCGGCGCAACAGATGCTCGTCCGTTTTCCATTGGTAGAGGATGTCATTGCGCTCCACGGGGGAACAGATGGTGTCGAGCATATAGCTGTAGCTCTGTGAGTGGACACACTCCTGAAACGCCTGAATGGACAGGCAGAGATTGACCTCGTTGGCGGTAATGTAGGCGCCGATATTAGGCAGGTTCGCTGTCTGAATGGAATCCAAAAAGACAAGAAAACTCAGAATTTTATCGTAGGCGCTGCGCTCGGCTGACAGCAGGCGGGGATAGTCCTTCACATCCTGCGAGAGATTGATCTCCTCAGGGATCCAAAAGTTGTTCATGGCCTGCCGGTACCAGTCGCTGACCCAAGCGTACTTCATATTGTTGAAGTCGTTGAGGTTGGTGGTATTGCCGCCGATCATGCGCCGCAGGCGCACATCAAGGTCGCCCTCCGGGTTAAAGAGGGGCTTTTTCTTCAGTTCCGTCATGCTATCCTCCTTATGACGAGCAGCTTTCGCAGTCCTCGACCTCAAGGGCCTTGCTGCGGACATAGTAAATGGTCTTGACGCCGGCCCTCCACGCCTCCAAATACAGTCTGAGCACCTGACGCATGGAATAGTCGTTGGTGATATAGAGATTCATGCTCTGCGCCTGGTCAATATGTCTCTGGCGAAGGCCCGCGGCGCGCACCGACCAGCTTTGGTCGATCAGATGCGCCGCCTTATAGTACCACCATGTATCCATAGAAAGCTCCGGGGCAACGCGGGGCAGCATGCTGCCCTTTTTCTCCTCTAAGAAGAATTTCTTCATAATTGGATCGATGCCCGCCGACGTGCCGGAGAGGATAGATGTGCTGGAGGTCGGTGCGACCGCCAGCAGATAGGCGTTGCGCATTCCCTGCACCGCCACCGTTTTCGCAAGCGCCTGCCACTTTTCGGAGGTATAACCCCGCTTTTCAAAATACGCGCCCGTCTGCCAGTCGCTGCCCTCAAAGAGTGCGTAACGGCCCTTTTCCCGTGCCAGTGCTGCGTCCGCCTTGACGGCGGCGTAGTTGATGTGCTCGAACACCGCGTCGGTGAAGGCAAGGTGCTCCTCGCTCTCCCAGCGGATGCCGCGCTTTGCCAGCATGTGGTGGTAGCCGCTGACGCCCAGGCCGATGCTGCGGTACTTCTGATTGGTAAGCCGCGCGTATTCCAACGGGTAGAAGTTGAGGTCGATCACATTATCCAGTGCGCGGATGGCCGTTTCCACCGTGCGTTCCATATAGGCCTCGTCCTCCACCGGCAGATTACCGAGAGACAGACTCGCCAGGTTGCAGACCACAAACTCACCTGGGCGTGTGGCCGTCACCACCACTGTGTCGCCGTTCTCCGTGTGCACCTCAGTGCTGATATGCTCGATGGGCGCCATGTTCTGCGCGATCTCCGTGCAGAGATTGGAGCAATAGATCATTCCCGTGTGGCCGTTTGGGTTCATACGATTTACGCTGTCGCGGTTGAAGGCGAAAGGCGTGCCGGTCTCCACTGCCGAGCGAAGCACCAGCCGCACGATGTCCTTGACGGTGACGCTGCGCTTTTCGATGCGCGGGTCATTGACGCAGTCCAGATACCGCTTCTCCCATTCCGTACCCCAGTAATCCTCCAGTGCGTAGCCCTTGACCGTGAGGATCTCATGCGGACACATGAGATGCCACGGCGCGTCTATGTTCTCCTCCGCCAGTCGCCAGAAGAGATCCGGATAGCACACGGCGGGAAACACATCATGTGCCTTCATGCGGTCGTCGCCGTTGTTGGTGCGCAGTTGAAGGAATTCCGGCAGATCCCGGTGCCATGCGTCTAAGTAAACCGCCACAGCGCCCTGCCGCATCCCCAACTGATCCACCGCCACGGCGGTGTCGTTGACCAGCCGGATCCAGCGGATAACACCGCCCGCCGCCCCTTGAAAGCCGCGGATGGTGCTGCCTGCAGCGCGCACCTTACCGAAGTACATCCCCATTCCACCGCCGAATTTAGAGACCTTTGCGAAGTTGTCCAGCGAGCGGTAGATGCCGTCCAGACTGTCCGGCACAGTGTCCACAAAGCAGCTTGAAAGCTGATGGTAGGGCTTTCGTGCGTTGGACATGGTAGGTGTCGCCATCGTGACCTCCATACGGCTGAGCATATCGTAAAAGCGTTTTACCCACCCCATGCGGTCAGAGCCTTCGTTCATAGCAAGATGCAGCGCGATACCCAAAAACATCTCCTGCGGTGTTTCCAGCGGCACGCGGCTGCGTGACTGGATCACATAGCGTTTGAGCAGCAGGTCAAGGCCGGAGTAGGTGAACAGCTCGTCCCGTTCCGGGCAGAGAAAGTCCTCCGCCATGGCAATCTCCTCGTGGGTATAGTGGGCAAGGATATAGTCACCGTAGAGTCCCTTATCCGTCAGATAGCGAAGCCTGCCATAGAGGTCGCCGACGCCGCGCCCCTCCCATTCCTGTGCGTTGCGACAGCGAAAGGAGTGGTTCAGAAGCCGCGCCGCGATGAACTCCCACTTGGGTGCCTCTGCCGTAGTCAGCTCTACCGCTGCCTTGGTCAGTGCCTCAGCCCGCTCATCCTCCGTCATGCCCGGGCGACAGAAACTCTCAAACTTCATTTGAAGCGCCGCGAGGGAGTAGACTTCCTCGGTAAAATCCATCTGGATGCGGCGCAGCACCTCGTCAAGCGAGTCATCCCCCACCGTCCGCGCGATGGTATGCCGGACACGGCGCAGCGCAGACCGCTTTTCGCGGTAGAGGATGTACGCCTTGGCCACCTCATAGTGTCCGCGCTCCATGAGCGTTCGCTCCACCTCGTCCTGCACACGTTCCACGGTGAGCGGCACTGTGACGGAGAGATTGTCGAGAACGGTGGCGAGGATCTCATCCAGCTCGCTGCTCCCGATCTCCTTGCCCTGTCCGTCAAACGCCTTTTTCATGGCGTTGAAAATTTTCTCCTGTTGAAAGGGAACAGACTCCCCGTTTCGTTTTCTGATCTCCATTTCGATCCTCTCATCTTCTCCGGTCACTTCTCATGTCCTTTTGGGCAAAGAGCGGGCAAGCGCAGTATCACGCTTGCCCGCTCTGTTTTTGAAAGCCGGTTTTTCTGCAGCCGACGCGGCGGGGCTGTTTGTTGTCTGTTGTCTTGGTTTTGGCTTCCCTGCCAGTCACTTCATAGATTCCAGAATGGCGTCCGCCAGTGCTTCCAGCTCAGTGCGCTTGTCCGTGCCCATGGACGAGGCGAGGCTGAGCCGCTCGTTGAGCACCGTCATGTTCTTAAGCTCATTGTTGACGAATTTCTGCATGAGGTCACCGGACTTCACCGCCCATGAGCCGTTTTCAATGATGGCAAAGGTGCGGTTTTGCAGATTCAGTGCCTTCATATCCATGAGGAAGTCATGCATGGCGGGGTAGATGCCGAGGTTGTAGGTCACAGAGGCCAGGACAATGTGACTGTACTTAAACGCCTCGGAGATCAGCTGGGAGACATGAGTGGAGGACACATCGTACATCGCCACCTTGCTCATGCCCTTATCGCAGAGCGACGCCGCCAGCGCCTGCGCCGCGTTCTCCGTGTTGCCGTACATGGAGGCGTAGACGATGAGCACGCCCTTGGTCTCAGGGGCATAGCGGCTCCAGGTGTCGTACTTTTCGATGAACCAGCCCAGATCCTTGCGCCACACGGGGCCGTGGAGCGGGCAGATGTACTTGATCTGATCCAAAACGCCGCCGGCCTTTTTCAGCAGGAGCTGGATGTGGGGGCCGTACTTGCCCACGATGTTGGTGAGGTAGCGGCGGGCGTCGTCCAGCCAGTCCCGCTCGAAGTCCACCTCGTCGGCGAACAGCTTGCCGTCCAGCGCGCCGAAGGTGCCGAAGGCGTCGGCGGAAAAGAGGACGCCGTCGGTGACGTCGAGGGTCACCATGGCCTCCGGCCAGTGAACCATAGGCGCGCCCACAAAGGTGACGGTGTGCTTGCCGAAGGAGAAGGTGTCACCCTCCTTCACCTCGATGCACTCATGTCCGTCCACATGGAAGCCGAACTGCCGCATGAGCATGAATGCCTTCTCGTTGGAGATCAGTTTCACCTTGGGATGGCGCAGCAGGATCTCCTCGATGCAGGCGGCGTGATCCGGCTCCAGATGGTTGACCAGCAGGTAGTCCAGCTCGCGGCCATCCAGCACATACGCCAGATTTTCCAAAAGCTGGCGGCAGGCAGACCAGTCCACCGTGTCAAAGAGCACCGTCTTTTCATCCAGCAGGCAGTAGGCGTTGTAGCTTACGCCCCGGGGAATGGGAAAGCAGTTTTCAAACAGGGCCAGGCGATGGTCGTTGGCGCCCACCCAGTAGAGGTCGTTCGTTACTTTACGCACGCAATACATCTTATCTTGCCTCCTTCACGGCCTCAAGCCTTTACAAATTGATCCTTCGTCTCCGCGCACTCGGGACACACCCACTCGGCGGGAAGCTGCTCAAAGAGCGTACCGGGCGCGATCTCGCCGTCCTCGTCGCCCAACTCCGGCACATACTCGTAGCCGCAGCCGCTGCAGACGTAGCGGTCGCCGATGGGGGCGGGCTTCGGCGGCGTGGGCCGCTTCATCTTTACCATGGGCGGCGCGGGCAGCTTTTCGCCGCTATCCAGCGCAGCAGTGAGCAGGGGCAGGATCTCCTCCACATCGCCCACGATGCCGTAGTCGCAGTTCTTGAAGATAGGCGCGTTACCGTTCTTATTGATGGCCACGATGGTGGAGGCGTCCTTGATGCCCTTAAGGTGCTGGGATGCGCCGGAGATGCCACAGGCGATGTACAGATTGCCGGTGAACTTCTGACCGGACATACCCACATAGCGGTTCAGCGGCAGATATTTGAGGGTCTCCGCCACAGGACGGGAGGAACCGATGGCCGCGCCGGCGGCCTTGGCCAGCGACTCTACCAGTTTCATGTTCTTTTTCTCCCCGATGCCCTTGCCCGCGGAGACCACCCGCTCCGCCTGCGGGATGGGCGTATCCATAGGGATGCCCACGGAGAAGTCGTGACCATCCTTCTTCAGCGCCGCCACAAGGTCGGCCACCTGCTGGGCAGCATCCCCCTCCCGGAAGATGGTCTTTTTGCGAATGCCGGTGATGGGCGCGGGCTTCTTGGCCGCCGAGCGGCTCTCGCCGCCGGAGCTCTTGCCCAGCCTGCCCACCAGATGAGAGGCGATGACCACCCGCTGGATCTCGTTAGTGCCCTCGTAGATGGTGGTGATCTTGGCGTCGCGGTAGGCCCGTTCCACCTCCATGCCCTTGAGGAAGCCGCTGCCGCCGTGGATCTGCAAGGCATCGTTGGTGACCTCCAGCGCGATGTCCGAGGCGTACATCTTCGCCATGGCGGACTCCATGCCGTAAGGCGCGTGCTGCTCCTTCAGCTCCGCCGCGGAGTAGATGAGGAACCGGGCGCAGCGCAGCTTGGTGGCCATATCCGCCAGCTTGAAGGCGATGCTCTGCTGGGCCGCGATGGGCTTGCCGAACTGGACGCGCTCCTTGGAATAGCTCAACGCGTGCTCAAACGCGCCCTGGGCGATGCCCAGCGCCTGCGCGGCGATGCCGATGCGTCCGCCGTCCAGCGTGGACATGGCAATCTTGAAGCCCTCGCCCTCCTTGCCCAATAGGTTTTCCTTGGGGACCTTCACGTCGTTGAAGATCAGCTCCGCCGTGGAGGAGGAGCGAATACCCATCTTGTCATAGTGGTCGCCGAACTCAAAGCCCTTCCAGCCCTTCTCCACGATGAAAGCGGAGATGCCCCGGGTGCCGATGTCCGGCGTGGTGACGGCGAAAACCACATAGGTGTCCGCCTTAGGGGCGTTGGTAATGAAGATCTTGCCGCCGTTGAGGAGGTAGTAGTCCCCCTTATCCAGCGCCGTGGTCTCCGTGCCGCCGGCGTCGGATCCGGCGTTGGGCTCCGTGAGGCCGAAGGCGCCGATCTTCTCGCCCTTGGCCAGCGGAACCAGGTATTTCTTCTTCTGTTCCTCAGTGCCGTAGGCGAAAATGGGCCATGAGCCAAGGGAGACGTGGGCGGAGAGGATAACGCCCGCGCCGCCGTCCACACGGGCCAGCTCCTCCACCGCGATGGCGTAGCTCAGGGCGTCCAGACCGGCGCCGCCGTACTCCTTAGGGTAGGGAATGCCCATCCAGCCCAGCTTACCCAGCTTCTTGACAGCCTCCTCGGGAAACTCATTGTTCTGATCCATCAGAAATGCGAGGGGCTTGATCTCCTCCTCCGCAAAGTTCCGGATCTTCGCGCGCAGCTCTTCGTGCGCCGCCGTGGTTTGAAACAGCATACGGGTACCTCCTCTTAAAATTTTACAGCTCGCTTGTATCTTGGGGATCGGATTTGCCGGTCAGCAGCCTGCGCAGGCTCACGGCGCGGAACGCCTCGTCCTGCTTTCGCTGCAAGGCCGCCAGCTGATAGTGGATGGCGCACCGCCCGTGCTCGTCCTGCCAGCGGCACTCAAATCCCGGCTCCATGCAGGCGCACAGGACGCCCCGTTCCCCCATGACACCCATGAGATCGTAGAGGGAGGTCGCGTCCAGGTCGCAGGACAGTTCGCAGCCGCCGAGAGCGCCGCGGCTTACCTGCACCAAATTACCGGCAGAGAGTTTGCGCAGGATCTGGTAGGCAAACTGATTGGGGATAAATTCCGTTTCCGACATCTCGGCCACCGAATGCTTCTCCCCGTCCAGCAGCACCC
>OIGV01000263.1_pt1 | contig 18249 bp, 10 predicted proteins | sample 1582351 | NCBI WGS metagenome assembly OIGV01 (sample SAMN02675049, study PRJEB24791) | human gut metagenome, SKBSTL061 | isolation source: stool | host: Homo sapiens | place: USA
GTATCCGCCGATAGACATAAATGAAGGCTGGTATTAAAAAGGCATCTGCAAAAATCCATGCAGTAGGGTCACCAAAACAAACAGCTAAATAGCCCAATATTGGTACTGCATAAAGACTGACCATTATACGGGCAATCATTTCGGATACCCCCGACAACATGGCCAAATTGGTAAAGCCCACCCCCTGAATGGAATAACGCAAGATACAAAGTAAGCCCAAAACCGGAAAGAAAGAAACGGAAATATGCAAAAACAATTCCGTATCTTTCAATATCTCCCATTCTGCTGGGTCAACAAATAACAAGGCAAAAGTACGTGCTCCCAACATCAAGACTACAAACATAAAACCACAATAAATAACCATCATTAACACACTCGCCTTGATTCCCAGCCAGATACGCTTCGGTTTTCCCGCACCGTAATTCTGTCCACTATAAGTAGCCATAGCTATACCCAGACTCTCAAGTGGACACATACAAAACATCTTAATACGCATAGCAGCCGTAAAAGCAGCCACACAAGCAGTACCCAATGCATTATTCGCACTTTGCAACATAATACTGCCAATAGCAGTAATAGAGAACTGTAATCCCATCGGCACACCGATATACAGTAAAGTCTTTGCCAACGCTCCTCGAAATTTATGCTCTGTCGGAGTTCCCTTCAGAATCTCAAAATGACGCATCATATACAAATAACACAATACAGCCGAAACCCCTTGTGAGAATACCGTAGCCACAGCTGCTCCCGCCACTCCCCAATCAAGTATCAAAATACAAAAGAGATCAAGCAAAATATTCAATATCGTAGAAAAAAGCAAAAACCAAAACGGAGTTTTGCTATCACCCAATGCACGAATAATACTTGAAAGCAAATTATAGAAAAAGGTACAGGGCACCCCGATAAAAGTAATCAACAAATAAAGATAAGCATCCTCAAGAATATTCTCCGGAGTCTGCATCATCTGAAGAATATCCGAACAAAACATACTAGTTACAATAGCAATTACTACAGACATCACCGCTGCCAATTGTAAACTAACTGCCACAAAACGCCGCATCATACCATAATCCCTTGCTCCAAACTTCTGTGCGACAGGAATACCGAAGCCACCACAACAGCCATTGCAAAAGCCTAATATCAAAAACACCACCGAAGTGCTAGCTCCTACAGAAGCCAAAGCATTAATTCCAAGAAACTTACCCACAATAGCAGCATCCATCAAGGAATAAGTCTGCTGAAGTAAATTACCCAGCAATAAAGGAAAAGCAAAATTCAATATCAAAGGGAACGGACGTCCCGAAGTCATCTCTCTCGAAGTTGCCATAACATGAATGTATTGTAAATTCGAGCACAAATATATACCATCCTTTGTAAAAATACATATTCTAGAACTTCATTTCAACGAATACCCATTAATTAAATGATACATATCAATTTTTCCCGGAGAACTATCGTCTTTCCCAAAATCCTGAATAAAAAAGCAACAACACAGCAAACAATTCCAAACGCCCTATCAACATAAGGAACGACAATACCCATTTAGCAGCATCGGGCAACGCCGCCCACGAAAAAGCAGGACCGAATGCCCCTAACCCCGGTCCCACATTGCCTAAGCTAGAAATAACCGTACTCATCGCCTCAGTCAGCCCCACCCCGAAAAACATCAGTAGTGTCCATCCGACCAAAGCACAAAACAAATAAAATACAAAGAATGTATTCACCGAAGCAATAATGGAAGGCGATATAACCTGACGGTTCACACGAACAGGCAATACAGCCCTAGGATGCAGCATCCGTTTGAATTCATTTTTGATATTACGCGCCAGAATCATAAGGCGCATATTTTTGATTCCCCCACTAGTAGACCCCGTACATCCACCCGACAACATAGCAAAAATAAGAAGCATCCATGTAAAAGATGGCCACAAGTTATAATCATCCGTTGCAAAACCGCATGACGTATGCGCCGTAGCCACTTGGAACAGAGCCCTGCGGAATGCCTTTTCCCAATCATAATGATTCTGAAAAACTAAGGCAAACGTAATAACAAGTGTCAGAATACTCACTGATTTCATAAACCAACGGAATTCATCATCCTGAAATAAACGCTTGCCTTTCCCTTTCAGACACATAAAATAGAGAGAGAAATTAATACCCGAAAGGATCATAAATATCGCTATTACATATTCTATAAACGGAGAGTTCCAATAAGCTACACTAGCTTGTTTGGTAGAATAACCACCTGTAGCCGTTGTAGAGAATGAATGACATACCGCATCAAAAAAACTCATTCCTCCTATCATCAGCAGCACAGTTTCTGCAATTGTAAGAATAGCATATATCATCCACAGCCACTTAGCCATCACATCAATCCGGGGATGTGTTTTGTCGTGCGTCACTCCGATAGCCTCAGCTGAAAAAAGTTGTATAGTTCCTCCCCCGAAAATAGGAAGCACAGCAATAGTAAAAAAAACAATACCCAAGCCACCTATCCATTGTGTCAGGCTACGCCAAAATAACAGGCCATGTGAAAGAGATTCTATATCATCTAATATAGTAGCTCCTGTAGTAGTAAAACCCGACATGGTTTCAAAAAAAGCATCTGTCACTGAAGGGATTCCTCCACTAAAATAAAAAGGTAGCATTCCAAACAACGTAAACAAAAACCAAGTAAAAGTTACAATACAGTACCCATCTCGTCGTGTCAGCCGATTCTCAGCACCTCTACTACAAATTAGCAAAACTCCACCGACCAATGTATTCAAAAGAATGGTATATAGAAAATATTGATAATCTTGCTCACCGTAACATAAGGAAACAGCCGCACAAAGCAGGAACATAGCAGATTCAATAAAAAGTAATACCCCCAATACACGGAATATCATTTTTTTATTTATCAAGCTATTATTTCGGCTTCCACCTTTATATAATTTATCTGGATTATAAAATTCTCCCATCTTTTTATACTTTTTATATTTGACAAGTATATAGCGAATACTATGCCAAAATGAAAAACAACATTATAAACTATTGATAAACAAACAGATATTATATGAAGTCATAAATAAGGGAAACACTACCCTTTTCAAAATGAAAGGGAGCGTATTTCAAAACAACAAGGTTGCAGATATGACGATCTCAAGCAAAATTTAAATTACATACATATCTGCTAACACTACAACATCGTCCTCATCATAATGAATAATGAATAAATATTTTAAAATTACCCACTATTTTACTATTTTTGCATCCAAATCGATAATCCTCTACTAAATTTAATTACGCCTACTGTGGAATTATTCTACAGCTGTTGCCTATTTTCCACACTTTCCCTATCAACAAAAGACAGAAATAAAGCACTGATTATGAATAGGAAAGACTATTTACAATAGTTTGGCACGCTGCTTGTATTTCTACTGATGGCATCTTAAACAATAACAAAACTAAAGTATGAAACTATTTTTTACACACAAAGAAATTGCGCTAAAAAAGAAAAGAACAGCGCTTGTAGTAATAGGTATTGGACTAGTTATCGGGATTTACCTGATTGTTTCCCATCGACCGGCAAAGATGCCGGAACTTCCAGTAGTTGCCATAGCACCGGCAACGCAAGACGATGTGGAAATATATGGTGAATATGTAGGACGCGTACGTGCACAGCAATTCGTTGAAGTACGTGCCCGAGTAGAGGGATATTTAGAACAAATGCTTTTCGCAGAAGGTACATATGTCACTAAGAATCAAGTGCTGTTTGTTATCAATCAAGATCAATATCGAGCCAAAGCTGACAAAGCGCGCGCCCAATTGAAAAAGGATGAGGCACAAGCACAAAAAGCAAAACGCGACTTAGAACGTATCCGTCCGCTATATGAACAAAACGCTGCCAGCCAGTTGGACTTGGACAATGCTACTGCTGCATATGAAACAGCAGAAGCGTCGGTAGCTATGAGTAGTGCCGATCTTGATCAAGCAGAACTGGAACTAGGTTATACTATAGTTCGTTCTCCATTAGCAGGGCATATCAGTGAACGTCACGTAGATTTAGGAACATTAGTCGGTCCGGGTGGCAAATCATTGCTTGCTACCATAGTAAAAAGTGATACTGTATTAGTGGATTTCAGCATGACTGCTCTAGACTATCTGAAAAGTAAAGAACGTAATGTGAACTTAGGTCAAAAAGACTCCACCCGCTCCTGGCAACCCAATGTATCCATTACTTTGGCAGATAATACTATTTATCCATACAAAGGACTAGTAGACTTTGCCGAACCGCAAGTTGATCCACGCACAGGTACATTCTCCGTACGTGCCGAAATGCCGAATCCAGAACGGATATTACTTCCTGGACAGTTCACCAAAGTAAAACTATTATTGGATGTCAGAGAAAAAGCTACGGTAGTTCCGTTAAAGTCCGTTATCATAGAAAAAGGCGGCGCCTATATTTATGTAATGCGCAAAGATTCTACAGTAGAGAGACGTTTCATTGAATTAGGACCTGAATTCCAGAATCAAGTAGTGGTGGAAAGAGGCTTGGCTCCCGGAGAAGACATTGTTATAGAAGGATACCACAAGCTGAATCCAGGCATGAAAGTGAAAGTAAGTCCTGCCGTAGAGGACAAAAAAACGGAGGAAGAAGATACGATCGGATAATTTCACTCCCGAATACGAATTCCCCTATGGAGGAAAATTTACGCATTCAAAAAAACAATAGACATTATGAAAGTTAGTTTCTTTATAGACAGACCGGTATTTTCAGCTGTCATCTCCATATTAATAGTCATTGTCGGTATCATCGGTCTCACGATGCTACCCATTGACCAATATCCGCAGATTACCCCGCCGGTAGTGAAAATCAGCGCATCCTATCCGGGTGCCAGTGCCCTGACAGTATCACAGGCTGTAGCCACTCCTATAGAACAGGAATTGAACGGTACTCCAGGAATGCTTTACATGGAATCAAACAGTTCCAATTCGGGAGGTTTTTCAGCCACCGTCACTTTTGATATCTCGGCAGATCCCGATCTAGCGGCAGTAGAAATACAGAACCGTATCAAGTTAGCAGAATCACGTCTTCCAGCAGAAGTTATACAAAATGGTATTTCGGTAGAGAAACAGGCTGCCAGTCAATTGCTGACCCTATGCCTTACCTCTACCGACCCGAAGTTCGATGAAATATACCTTAGCAACTTTGCTACTCTGAATGTACTGGACCTAATCCGCCGTATCCCTGGCGTAGGACGTGTTTCAAACATCGGAAGCCGATATTATGCCATGCAAATCTGGGTACAACCCGACAAACTGGCCAATTTCGGTCTGACCGTAGCCGACCTGCAGAATGCACTGAAAGACCAAAATCGGGAATCAGCAGCCGGTGTACTGGGACAACAACCCGTACAAGGATTAGACGTAACCATTCCCATCACTACTCAGGGACGTCTATCTACTGTAAGCCAGTTTGAGGAAATCGTAGTCCGTGCCAATGCCGATGGTTCCATCATCCGTTTACGTGATGTGGCCCGCATCTCACTCGAAGCACAATCATACAATACCGAGAGTGCCATTAACAAAGAAAATGCAGCGGTATTGGCCATCTATATGTTACCGGGAGCCAACGCTATGGAAGTAGCAAAAAGCGTGAAAGAAGCTATGGAGGAAATCAGCAAGAATTTTCCCGAAGGAATGAGTTACGAGATACCTTTCGATATGACTACATATATTTCGGAATCTATTCATGAAGTGTACAAAACACTGTTTGAAGCCCTGATACTGGTTATTATCGTAGTATACCTTTCACTCCAAAGCTGGCGTGCAACAGTTATCCCACTAGTTGCCGTACCTATCTCACTGATTGGAACTTTCGGATTCATGTTGATTTTCGGATTCTCGCTTAATATCCTGACCCTGTTGGGGTTGGTACTTGCCATCGGTATTGTGGTGGACGATGCTATCGTGGTAGTAGAGAATGTGGAGCGTATCATGGAAGAGGAGAAACTATCTCCCTACCAAGCTACCAAGAAAGCTATGGAAGGACTTACAGGAGCCATTATCGCCACTTCTTTGGTACTGGCAGCAGTATTTGTTCCCGTAAGTTTTCTAGGTGGAATTACCGGACAACTTTATCGCCAGTTTACGGTAACCATCGTAGTATCTGTATTACTGTCTACGGTAGTAGCTTTGACACTGAGTCCAGTCATGTGTTCACTTATTCTGAAACCGGAAGATCCGAACAAGAAAAAGAATATCATATTCCGCCGTATCAATAAGTGGCTGGCTATCGGCAATCATAAATATGTAGGACTCATCAAGCACATTGTGAAACACCCGCGTCGGGTACTGAGCACATTCGGCATGGTATTGATCGCCATCCTGTTAATCCATCGCATTATTCCCACCAGCTTCCTCCCCATCGAAGACCAAGGATATTTTAAAATAGAGTTGGAACTGCCCGAAGGTGCAACGTTGGAACGTACACGTATCGTGACGGAACGTGCTGTGGAATACCTGATGGAAAATCCGGCAGTGGAATATGTACAAAGCGTGGCAGGAAGCAGTCCGCGTGTAGGAACCAGTCAGGCACGAAGTGAACTGACTGTCATCTTAAAACCTTGGGAGGAACGTGACTCGCAAACTATTGACGATATTATGGCACAGGTAAAAAAAGACATGTCGCAATACCCCGAATGCAAGGTATATCTTTCCACCCCTCCCGTTATTCCGGGATTGGGCAGTTCGGGTGGTTTCGAGATGCAACTGGAAGCACGTGGAGATGCCACTTTTGAAAATTTGGTACAAGCTACGGATACATTGATGTATTATGCATCAAAACGTAAGGAATTATCAGGTTTATCTTCGGCTTTACAAGCGGATATCCCCCAACTTTATTTTGATGTAGACCGTGACAAAGTAAAATTCGCAGGAGTACCTTTAGCAGATGTATTCTCGACCATGAAAGCTTATACAGGTTCGGTATATGTAAACGATTTCAATATGTTTAACCGCATCTACCGTGTATATATTCAAGCAGAAGCACCCTACCGGGAACATAAGGAGAATATCAACCTGTTTTTTGTACGGGGTACAGACAATGCCATGATACCGCTCACCTCGTTGGGTACCACTTCGTATACCACAGGTCCGGGCAGCATCAAACGTTTTAATATGTTCAACAGTTCTGTGATTCGCGGTGAGGCCGCAGATGGTTACAGTTCAGGACAGGCCATGGAAATTATCGAACAAATAGCTCGCGAACACCTACCAGAAAATATCGGTGTAGAATGGAGCGGACTATCTTTCCAGGAAAAACAAGCAGGTGGACAGACCGGTATGGTGCTGGCATTAGTGTTCATGTTCGTATTTTTGTTCCTCGCTGCCTTATACGAAAGCTGGATGGTACCGGTTGCAGTATTACTCTCTTTGCCTGTAGCCGCATTAGGTGCCTATCTAGGTGTATGGGGCTGTGGATTGGAGAATGATGTCTATTTCCAGATCGGATTGGTGATGTTGGTAGGACTGGCCGCCAAAAATGCAATTCTTATTGTAGAGTTTGCCAAAGAACAAGTAGACAAAGGAGTAGATGTAGTACAAGCTGCACTTCATGCTTCACAGCTCCGTTTCCGACCTATTTTGATGACTTCATTGGCATTCATCTTAGGTATGTTACCTATGGTCATTGCCAGCGGGCCAGGTTCAGCCAGCCGTCAGGCTATTGGTACAGGTGTATTCTTCGGAATGATCTTTGCTGTAACTGTGGGAATTTTGTTAGTACCTTTCTTCTTTGTACTGATATACAAGATGAAAGCGAAAATGAAACAAAAATAAGGATATAAAAAGATGAAAGAAATGATGAAACATACATTATTATATATAGCCGTATCAGGAATGACTTTGCTGACTTCTTGCCAATTAGGTAAGCACTACACACGTCCCGACTTACATCTTCCCCAACAATTAGATACATTACGACAACAGGATACATTATCTATTGCCGATATGCAGTGGTGGGAAATCTATACGGACACAACCTTGCAAAGCTTGATAGAAAAAACGTTGGATAACAACAAAGACATGAAAATAGCTGCGGCACGTGTAAAAGAACTTGCCGCAATGAAGCGCATAGACTTTGCCAACCTTTTCCCCCAACTGAACGGAGGCGCTTATGCTCAAAAAGAAGGAAGTAATTATGGTGGTAACAACTATAAAAATGACCCCGAACTGGGTGGTAAACTTACCGTAACTTGGGAATTAGACCTATGGGGTAACCTGCGTTGGGCAAAAGACAAAAGCATAGCACAATTTCTGGGAAGCATCGAGGCGCAACGTGCCTTGAAAATGAGTATTGTGTCCGAAGTGGCACAAGCCTATTTTGAATTGGTCGCATTAGACAATGAGCTGAACATTGTTCGTCAAACACTCTATGCCCGTAAAGAAGGAGTACGCCTGGCAAAGCTTCGTTTTGAAGGAGGACTGACTTCAGAAACTTCTTATCAACAGGCACAAGTGGAGTATGCACGTACCGCAACCTTAGTTCCTGAACTGGAAAGGAAAATTTCATTGAAAGAAAATGATATCGCATTCCTGGCAGGCGAATACCCGCACCGCATACAGCGTCCCATTCTGCCCGAAGAGGTAAAACTACCTGAAACATTACCAGTAGGTCTACCCTCCACTCTGTTGGAACGTCGTCCCGATGTACGCGAAGCAGAACAGAAATTAATAGCAGCCAATGCCAGTGTAGGTATTGCCTATACCAATATGTTCCCACGACTTAGCCTCACAGCACAATATGGCGTAGAAAGTGAAGAATTCTCTGATTTCTTTAAATCACCCATTCATTATATCAGTGGCAATCTTCTAACTCCTCTCTTCGCCATGGGAAAATACAGAGCAACCCTAAAGGCTAAGAAAGCCGCATACGAACAGGAATGCTACAGCTATGAAAAATCAGTACTGACTGCATTCAAAGAGGCCCGCAATGCCATTGTGGACTTCAATAAGATAAAAGATATCTACGAATCGCGCCTGCAACTGGAACGTTCCTCTAAAGCAACAATGGAACTGGCCCAATTGCAATACATCAATGGAGTAATAGGCTATCTAGATGTATTGGATGCACAACGTAGCTATTTCGACGCACAAATAGGATTAAGCAATGCAATAAGAGACAAACAGATTACATTAGTAAAATTGTATAAAGCATTAGGGGGTGGATGGTAACCATCCCCTCTTTTCTGTATCTTCCTTTATCCGGAAAATCAAATTAAGATATATGCCTGATAAGACGTATTGTTCTCTACCGGTGTAAGTGACAAATAACCCGACTTCACTTTTCCATTCTCCAGATATAAAGGATACTTTTCTTGAAGCGCAAGATGAGAATGCCATGCCTCACCAGGCTTTGCATAATATTCTATAACATACCGTCCCTGCACGCCATCACACACATAGTTATCATATATCAAACGTGCTACCACTCCCATATTCATACGAAGATTTATTTCCACACACGGATGAATGGCATACCCGCTATTTTGGGTACGGCATACCATCATATCCACCCCCAGATAGCCTTCGTAACTCCCTTTTATCACTTCCGCCAATTCCACCTGTAACGCCCTCCCAACCTGATGTAAGATTTCCGCAGAAACATATGTGGATATCCTCTCTTCAATAACCCGATCCGCAGCCAACAAGTTTTCTTTATAAACACCTCTCTTGTCTGTTTCGAATAAAGAATACCCTATAAAATGTACCTGTCCCCACTCGTCTGCAAAAAACTCCATGGCAAAATCCAAAAGCTTATCATAAAAAGGCTCTCCTATCACCTCATGCTGAGTGGTAAGTATGTGTCGAATCCACCCTTCCAGAGGGATGGGAAAACTACCTGAAACATATTGTATCCCTCTCCCACTACCAGACCATGGCGCTTTTAACAAAGCACGAGGATGAGACAACACAAAAGCCTTCACTTTCTCTGTTGATGACAATACAAAAGCCTCCCCCAATGTGGGAATATTCCCACCTATATGCCTACAAAGGCGTCGTAACACTTTTACAGCCGTCTGACGTCCGGATATTTGACGGATACGCTTCATACGCTCTACTGAAGGATATGCTGTATCAGGAAATCCAGCTTCCTGCAAACGACGCACCAAAGACGGATTCCATCCCCAAGGAATCACCTTATTATAAATGGGGAGGAATTCTGAAGTCCAATTGACCGAAGGCGGCAAAAAAGATTGTCTTTCCATTGTTTTCATACGCAGAGCAGAATCCAGCCATACAGTTCCTCCCTGTTCTGCATACCATGCAGGCAACACGGACAACTCGGCCGCCATTCGCCGGGCACTGGCAGGTGCCATATAATAAGGATCACCACAAGCCAATGCCATATCATTTTCCGGATTGAATAAATAAAGCGCTTCCATTTCCGGACACAAAGATAAATGTTTTAGAGTACAAACCATTTCTCTTGTCCGTCTTTTAGTAGAAAAAAAAATAATATTTTGCTATCTCCAGTTTGCAATTTGAATTAGTATTGCTATATTTGCAACCGATAAAAAAGCAACCATGGAAACCTTTTACAGAACACACAGTTATCTGGTGGAACATACAAATGCTCCTGTTCGCCGGGACTTGATGGACGAAATAGACTGGAACGACAGACTGATCGGCATCAAGGGTACTCGTGGCGTAGGGAAAACGACTTTCCTCCTGCAATATGCAAAAGAAAAGTTCGGAACGGATCACTCATGTCTGTTCATCAACATGAATAACTTTTACTTCTCTAAATATACGTTAGTGGAGTTTGCCGCAGAATTCGTAAAACGAGGAGGAAAAGTTTTGTTGATAGACCAAGTGTTCAAGTATCCCGAATGGAGCCACGACCTGCGTGCTTGCTATGAAATGTTTCCTACTCTGAAGATTATATTCACCGGATCATCCGTGATGCGACTGAAAGAAGAAAATCCAGAACTGAGCGGCATTGTCAAGGTATACTACCTGAGAGGTTTCTCATTCCGCGAATATCTGAATTTGCAAAGCGGCAATTGTTTCCGTGCCTATACCTTACAAGAAATTTTGGAGAATCACGAACAGATAGCGAAAACCATCCTGCGCAACGTGAAGCCCTTGGATTATTTTCAAGACTATCTGCATCACGGTTTCTACCCATTCTTCCTGGAAAAACGTAACTTTTCGGAGAATCTGCTAAAAACCATGAATATGATGATAGAAGTAGATATACTTCTTATCAAACAAATTGAGCTGAAATATCTTTCAAAGATAAAAAAATTACTATATTTGCTAGCTGTGGACGGACCCGTTGCTCCGAACGTCAGCCAGCTGGCCACGGAGATTCAAACTTCACGTGCCACGGTGATGAATTACATTAAGTATCTGGCAGATGCGCGTCTTATCAATATGGTTTATCCCAAGGGAGAGGAATTTCCCAAGAAACCTTCCAAACTGATGATGCACAACACCAACCTGATGTACTCCATTTATCCGGTAAAGGTCGAAGAACAGGATGTTCTGGATACATTTTTCATGAATACCCTGTATAAGGACCATAAACTATATAAAGGCGATAAAGGCACTTCATTTATGGTAGACAACGGACTGCATTTCCGTATTTGCGCAGAAGGGTGCAAGTTCAAAAATAATCCAAACGTGTATTATGCCCTACACAAATTGGAATTAGGACACGGAAATATGATCCCATTATGGCTTTTCGGCTTTTTATATTAAGAGATAGAGAATAGATTTTATTACCTAATAATTAGTAATTGTATGACTAAACAAAAAAAATTCATCACTTGTGATGGTAACCAGGCAGCAGCACATATCTCGTATATGTTCTCTGAAGTAGCTGCTATCTATCCCATCACTCCGTCGTCTACTATGGCTGAATACGTAGACGAATGGGCTGCCGCAGGTCGTAAAAACATCTTCGGCGAAACAGTTTTGGTACAAGAAATGCAGTCAGAAGGCGGTGCAGCAGGTGCTGTTCATGGTTCTCTTCAGGCAGGTGCGTTGACTACCACTTACACTGCATCTCAGGGTCTGTTGCTGATGATCCCTAACATGTACAAAATTGCCGGTGAATTCCTGCCTTGCGTATTCCACGTATCGGCTCGTACATTGGCTTCACACGCATTGTGTATCTTTGGTGACCATCAGGACGTCATGTCTTGCCGCCAAACAGGTTTCGCCATGTTGTGCGAAGGTTCTGTACAAGAAGTTATGGATATGGCTGCTGTAGCCCATCTTGCTACTATCAAATCTCGCGTGCCATTCGTCAACTTCTTCGATGGTTTCCGTACTTCTCACGAAATCCAAAAAATTGAAATGCTGGAGAATGAAGATCTGGCAGGTCTGATTGATCAACAGGCTTTGGCAGAATTCCGTCAACGCGCGTTGAATCCTAACAACCCTGTTGCACGCGGTATGGCTGAAAACCCCGACCACTTCTTCCAGCACAGAGAATCTTGCAATAACTTCTATGAAGCAGTTCCGGCTATCGTAGAAGAATACATGAACGAAATCAGCAAAATCACAGGCCGTCCTCATGGTTTGTTCGATTACTATGGTGCTGAAGACGCTGAACGCGTAATTATCGCAATGGGTTCTGTTACAGAAGCTGCCCGCGAAGCTATCGACTACTTGATGAGCAAAGGTGAAAAAGTAGGTTTGGTTTCTGTACACTTATACCGTCCGTTCTCTGCTAAACATTTCTTGGCTGCTGTACCTAAGACTGCCAAGACTATCGCTGTTCTTGACCGTACTAAAGAACCGGGAGCAAACGGTGAACCTTTGTATCTGGATGTTAAAGACTGCTTCTATGGAACAGAAAACGCTCCGGTTATCGTAGGTGGACGTTACGGTTTAGGTTCTAAAGACACTACTCCTGCTCAAATCATCGCTGTATTCAAGAATTTGGCTCTGCCAATGCCGAAAAACCACTTCACTGTGGGTATCGTAGACGATGTAACTTTCACTTCTCTTCCCCAGGAAGAAGAAATCGCATTGGGCGGTGAAGGCATGTTCGAAGCTAAATTCTACGGATTAGGTGCTGACGGTACTGTAGGTGCCAACAAGAACTCTGTGAAGATTATTGGTGACAACACCGACAAGCACTGCCAGGCTTATTTCTCTTACGACTCCAAGAAATCAGGTGGTTTCACTTGCTCTCACCTCCGTTTCGGTGATACTCCTATCCGTTCTACTTATTTAGTAAATACTCCGAACTTCGTAGCTTGCCACGTACAAGCTTATTTGCACATGTACGATGTAACTCGTGGTTTGCGTAAGAACGGTTCTTTCTTGTTGAACACTATTTGGGAAGGTGAAGAACTGGCCAAGAACTTACCGAACAAGGTTAAGAAATATTTCGCACAAAACAACATTACTGTTTACTATATCAATGCAACTCAGATTGCTCAGGAAATCGGTTTGGGCAACCGTACCAATACCATCCTGCAATCAGCATTCTTCCGTATCACAGGCGTTATTCCTGTTGACTTGGCTGTAGAACAGATGAAGAAATTCATCGTTAAGTCTTATGGCAAGAAGGGTGAAGACGTGGTGAACAAGAACTATGCTGCCGTAGACCGTGGTGGCGAATACAAACAATTGGCTGTTGATCCGGCTTGGGCTAATCTGGAAGTTGAAGCTCCTGCTGCTAACAATGACCCTGCATTCATCAACGAAGTAGTTCGTCCTATCAACGCTCAGGATGGTGACTTGTTGCCGGTATCTGCATTCAAAGGCATCGAAGACGGTACTTGGGAACAAGGTACTGCTCAATACGAAAAACGTGGTGTAGCTGCATTCGTACCTGAATGGAATGCTGAAAACTGTATCCAGTGTAACAAGTGTGCATATGTTTGTCCTCATGCTTCCATCCGTCCGTTCGTTCTTGACGCTGAAGAACAGAAGGGTGCAGACTTCGAGACATTGAAAGCTGTAGGTAAACAATTTGACGGAATGACATTCCGTATCCAGGTTGACGTGCTTGACTGTCTGGGTTGTGGTAACTGTGCCGATGTTTGTCCGGGCAATCCGAAGAAGGGAGGCAAGGCTCTTACAATGAAACATTTGGAAAGCCAGTTGTCTCAAGCAGCCAATTGGGAATACTGCGCTAAGAACGTGAAGAGCAAACAACATTTGGTAGATATCAAAGCCAATGTGAAGAACTCTCAGTTCGCTACTCCGTTGTTTGAATTCTCTGGAGCTTGTTCAGGTTGTGGTGAAACTCCGTATGTGAAACTGATTTCCCAGTTATTCGGTGACCGTGAAATGGTTGCTAACGCTACCGGATGTTCTTCTATCTACTCCGGTTCTGTTCCTTCAACTCCTTATACTAAGAACGAAAAGGGTCAAGGTCCTGCTTGGGCTAACTCATTGTTCGAAGATTTCTGCGAATTCGGTTTAGGTATGACTTTGGCTGACAAGAAACTTCGTGCACGTATCGAAGCTGCTATGAAGGATGCTATCGCCAGTGATACTTGTCCGGCAGAATACAAAGAAGCATTCCAGGAATGGATTGACGGTAAGGACGATGCAGACAAGAGCAAAGCTGCTGCCGAAAAGATCATTCCAATGGTGGAAGCTGCTAAAGATAAATGTAAGAACTGCGCTACCATTGCAGAATTCAAGAACTATTTGGTTAAGAAGAGCCAATGGATTATCGGTGGTGACGGTGCTTCTTACGATATCGGTTACGGTGGTTTGGACCATGTGATTGCTTCCGGCGAAGATGTAAATATTTTGGTATTGGATACTGAAGTTTACTCTAATACCGGTGGTCAGTCATCTAAGGCTACTCCGCTGGGTGCTATCGCTAAGTTTGCCGCTTCAGGTAAGCGTGTACGTAAGAAAGACCTTGGTATGATCGCTACTACTTACGGTTATGTATATGTTGCCCAGATTGCTATGGGTGCTGACCAAGCTCAGACTTTGAAAGCTATTCGTGAAGCAGAAGCTTACCCCGGTCCGTCATTGGTTATCGCTTACGCTCCGTGTATCAACCACGGTTTGAAGGCAGGTATGGGTAAGAGCCAGGCTGAAGAGGCTAAGGCTGTAGAATGCGGTTACTGGCACTTGTGGCGTTTCAACCCCGCTTTGGAAGAAGAAGGCAAGAATCCATTCATGCTTGACTCTAAAGAACCGAAATGGGAAGGTTTCCAGGATTTCTTGAAGAACGAAGTTCGTTTTGCTTCTGTAATGAAACAGTATCCTGCTGAAGCAGCAGATCTATTTGCTGCTTGCGAAGAAATGGCCAAGAAACGTTATGCTTCTTACAAACGTATGGAAGCAATGAATTGGAGTGAATAATTTCTAATACATGCATATAAAAAAGGCTTGTTCATGAAGAACAAGCCTTTTTTATAACCTTTTTCTACCATTAGTATATATGAGGCCACGCATACGTATGCACAAAATAAGACCTCAATTTCAAATATTTCTACTTTTACCATCACTATTTATGGCTTAAGGTTACCAAAAATTTCCTACCTTTGCCACATAACATTATGAAAAACCTATAAACATGAATACTCTAACCAACCTGAAATACACATTGGCTGTCACAGCCGGACTGTGCTCCTCTTTTGCATACGCACAAAAACATCCTCATATCATACTGATAATGACCGACCAACAGCGAGCTGATGCCATAGGCTGTATGGGAAACGATGCGGTTATCTCCCCTAACCTGGACGCACTAGCTGCCGAGGGAACATTATTTATGAATGGTTATTCTTCTTGTCCAAGCAGCACTCCGGCACGTGCAGGTCTGCTGACCGGACTTTCTCCTTGGCATCATGGCTTGTTGGGATATGGAAAAGTATCTCCCGAATATAAATACGAAATGCCACAGATGCTAAAAGACGCTGGTTATTATACTTTTGGAATCGGGAAAATGCACTGGCATCCCCAACGGGTAAAACATGGTTTCGAAGGCACTCTGCTAGATGAAAGCGGACGCGTGGAAGACGAGAACTTCACCAGTGATTACCGCCAATGGTTCCAAACAAAAGCTCCCGGAAAGAATCCCGACGCCACCGGTATAGGCTGGAACGACCATACGGCAAGTATCTATAAATTGCCCGAAAACCTCCATCCTACCTATTGGACAGGAGAAATGGCCTGTGAACTTATCAGCAACTACGATCCGACCAACAAACCGTTATTTCTGAAAGTTTCTTTTGCCCGTCCACACAGTCCGTATGATCCACCACAAAGATATCTGGACATGTATGAGGATGCCCTAATACCCGATCCTGCTATCGGAGACTGGTGTGGCAAATACGCAAAAAAACTAAATCCTGAAAAGACGGCACAAGATGCTCCATACGGTAATTTTGGCAATGAATATGCACGCAATTCCAGACGTCATTATTATGCCAACATCACTTTCATTGACGAACAGATAGGCAGAATTATCCAAACATTGAAAGAAAAGGATATGTATAATGACGCATTAATCGTTTTCGTTTCCGATCATGGCGATATGATGGGCGACCATTATCACTGGAGAAAGACCTATCCATACGAGGGCTCCACTCATGTGCCATACATCGTGAAATGGCCTTCTGCCAACCACGTTACACCGGGAAAAACAGACGCTCCCGTAGAGTTGCGTGATATTCTTCCCACTTTCCTCGATGCAGCCGATGTGACCATCCCCACTGACATGGACGGCCGTTCTTTGTTGCCACTTGCCAAAGGCATGGAAACAACCTGGCGCAAGTATCTGGATCTAGAGCATGCCACCTGTTACAGTGATGACAACTATTGGTGCGCACTGACTGACGGCAAAATAAAATATATATGGCGTATCCATACCGGTACCGAAGAGTTATTCGACTTGACCCAAGACCCTCAGGAATTGCACAATGCCGTCAATGACAAAAAATACAGGAAGCAGCTGACGGAAATGCGTAATGAAATGATCCGTCATTTAAGTGAACGCGGCGAAGAGTTCGTGAAGGACGGCCGATTGGTGGTCAAGGAGAAGACCATGCTTTATGGACCTAATTATCCGGGGAAAGAAAATAAAAGATAATGTACGTTGTACAGAGGGATCGTCTCCAATTGTCCCACTTTTTCCTACAACAGAGTTTTATAATTCTGCTGTCACTGTTGTCACCTATTCCCTGCAACCCCTATAAACAGGAAGTTAGAGAGGTGGTGGCAGCACATTATTTTATGTACAAAAATGCCTACTGCCACCACTTTATCCACCTTGTTCCATGGTACAAGCCTGCCCTGTCCGGTGGACAAAGCAGGCTTGTGCAATAAACACGGTAAGCTTGTACAGCCTCGAAACTGCGACTTTCCTTGCCAAAGTATTCAGAATCTTGATACAAGTTCTGTCGGATCTTGCAGCAAGTTCCACGAAATCCTTTACCAAGTTTTGCCGTTACATCCAGCATCCTTCCCTTTCGGAGGAGAAGGATAAACCGGTAGAGCCGGAAAGACTTAAACTAAAGATTGAAAGATATAGATCTTTGGAATGAAACGTCTTGTTCTTTTTATCAGACGTCTTCATCTTTTTTGCAAACATCCTTGTTTTTTCCGAAAAGAATAAAGGTTTTCGGAACGATACGGGACTGTGACCGGAAACAGATTTCTACACATATGTATGTACGTGTAAAAAAATATCCTGCCACCTGCTTGCTATAATGACTGACCCCGAAACCAAATTCCCTTTTCCATAACTTATCGGGCAAGCTAATCAGAGCTCATTCCAATAGCATAGGAAAAGCGATGGAACATCAAATTCACACCGCTTTATCTCTAAAAACAAGAAAATGAGTTTCCAAGTGAACCTCCATTTCACCCGACAGATTCTTCATTTCAGCAAGAAAGGATGCACGAGTTTCATCAAATTTCTGAAGCCCCTCTATCTTTCTATTTTCCAACAGTTCCTGCAGTCTGTTCACAAATTAAAATATAAAGCCTAACCCTAACGACAAATTGGAAAGAGCCAATTTATCTTTCCCTTCATTCTTCTCGTCAGTAATATTAGCCGATTTCAAACCTTTTTGATAAGCGACATTCAAAAACAAGCGTTTCCAATAAATGCTGCCCTGTACGGCAATTCCCCAATCAAAACGGTTAATATTACCTTTAGGATCGTCCCCATCATCATTCTTGCCAAAGGAGGGACAATCATCTTTGGTTATGGTATGTTTATTTTCTCCATATTTGTCGGGAGATCGGAAGAGCACACGTCTGAACTCC
>OIGV01000302.1_pt1 | contig 16579 bp, 8 predicted proteins | sample 1582351 | NCBI WGS metagenome assembly OIGV01 (sample SAMN02675049, study PRJEB24791) | human gut metagenome, SKBSTL061 | isolation source: stool | host: Homo sapiens | place: USA
TACAGGTTTTTCTAATAGTGAAATGATTGAATGAAGTATGGCCTCTACTCCTTATGAAACTAAATCAAAGAAAGATCACGAGCGTATGCAATCATTTTTCGGGCGCATAAACTATGATTATTTAAACAAATACTTTCTTTCATTCAGTATTCGTACCGATGGCTCCTCACGGTTTGCACCTGGACATCGTTGGGGGACGTTCTGGTCTATCGGTGGCAACTGGCGTATCAGTGAAGAGAATTTTTTTAAAGGTATTGAATGGGTTGATGATTTAAAATTACGTGCCAGTTATGGAACTTCAGGTAACAAACAATCTGATTATTTGTATGGCTTCCAAGGCTTATATGATACAGGAAACAATTACAATGGTCAAAATGGCATTACACACTTGCAAATTCCTAATGATGAATTATCATGGGAAAAGTCTAAAAATTTTAATGTAGGTATTGATTTTGGAATATTTGGATGTTTGAATGGCAGTATTGAATATTACAATAAAACTTCAGATGCCTTATTACTTGAAAAACCATTGGCGCCCTCAACCGGATTTGAAAATGCTATATCAAACCTAGGTGGTATGCGTAATCAAGGTATAGAAATTGATTTGCATTCAACAAATATCAATACGAAAGATTTCACTTGGACAACGGACTTTAATATTGCTTTTAACAATAATAAAATAACATCTTATCCTCAAAAAGAAGAAGTGGTTGGCACCAAAATTCGGACTGTAGGCTATAGTATCTATGAATTCTATATGCAAGAATGGGCTGGTGTAGACCCCGTTAATGGAGACCCACTGTGGTATATGGATGTAACTGATGATAAAGGCAACCCTACAGGAGAACGTACCACAACCAATACATACTCTAAAGCTACAAAATATAAATTAGGGTCTGCACTTCCTTCAGCAACCGGAGGTTTGACTAATACTGTTTCATGGAAAGGTGTAGATTTCTCATTCATGTTTACTTACGGATTTGGAGGTAAGATATATGATGTATATGAGGAAAATTTATTAAATGATGGAAATAAGACTGGATATCAGTTGATAACAGAACAAGCAGATAGTTGGACACCAGAAAACACAAATGCTTCCAATCCAAAATTTATTCCAAATAATTCCAATACTTCTAATGGAAGATCAAGTCGTTATCTACATAATGCAGATTTCATTAAGTTAAAGAATATCAGTTTAGGTTATTCACTACCCAAATCACTGATCAAAAAAATTCTATTACAGAATGTACGTATCTATGTCAGTGCAGACAACTTGATAACTTGGAATTTGGATAAAAAATTCAAAAGTTATGATGTAGAATTAGGTGGTGTTGATGGTTTGCTTGATGGAGGCGGTACAGTTCCATTGGCGAGAACATTTACTGCGGGAATTAATCTAACTTTCTAACTTATAAACCAGATATATATGAAAAAAATATCCTATATTTTTGCTTCTATACTGTTGACTGCTTCATTAAGCGGCTGCAATGATTTTTTGGATGTAACTCCTTCTGACCAGTATTCAGATGCAAGTGTTTTCACTAGTACTGAAGGAGCACAGCAGGTGTTAATTGGTGCTTATGACTGGTTTACTAATGGCCATTACGCTCATTATACCAATCAATATATTTTCTTTATGCCTGATGTGATGGCTGATGATGCAATGGTAAACAGTACAGGTAACTATAATCGTTTTGTTTCACCTTATCAATACTCTATTACTCCAAGCAGTACTTATTCTGTGGATCCTTGGATTGGTTGCTATAGCTTAATTGATAACTGTAATGCTATTTTAGATAATTTAGAAACATTACCGGAAAGTAGTGAACGTAATCGTATTGAAGGAGAGTCTTTGGCATTGCGTACCTATGCATATCACTATTTGATTAGAATGTATGCAAAACCTGTTAATAAATATCCTGATAATCCAGGAGTTATTCTTCGTTTAACATCTTCAACTACAGACATACCTCGCTCTACGGTAAAAGATTGCTATGTTCAAATGGTGAATGATATTGAAAAGGCTTGTACTTTATTGACAGGTACATCCTCTTCTTCAAAATGTTACATAACAGAACAGGCAGCTCATGGAATTGCTGCTAGAATTTATTTAGACTTAGGCGATTACACTAATGGAACGTCACATGCAAACAAAGCTTTATCAGAAATTACATTGATGTCAAAAGCTGATTATAAAAACAAGTTCTGTGAAAATAACACTGAAACAATATGGTATTTTACATGTACCTCTACTGACAAGCAATCATTCTTATCGTTGCCAGCATTTTGGTACTATTGTGACCAAGATTCTACTTATGTAAAAGACGGGTACAGTTCTCTAGGTGTTGCAAAAGAGTTGATTGATATTTTTGATGATACAGATATCCGTAAAACTTTATTTGTAAAGATAGATGGCAAATATTACAAACGCAATGGCAGCTATGTCACATGCAAAATTAACAGCCGGAAGAATGACGATAGCGATGGTACAAAAGGCTCTGGTACAGTAGCTTTTGCTGAAGGTGATTATAATATGATGCGTGGTTCTGAAATGTATTTAATTATAGCTGAACTAGCCGCTGATAATAATCATGAAGATGAAGCCTTAGCTGCTTTGAATAAAGTGAGGGAAGCACGCGGTATAAGTGCATATTCAGGCACAGGTGATGTTTTAAAAACAGAGATACAGAATGAACGTCGTCGTGAACTTTTTGCTGAAGGTCACCGTTTATTTGATCTTAAGCGCAGAGATTTACCAATGGACCGTTCAAATTTAACATTGGATTGGAGCAGAGTCGGATTGATTCCTGCCGGTTCAGACAAATTAGAAATGCCCATACCTCAAGATGAAATTGATGCGAACGGTGCGTTAACAATAGCAGACCAGAATCCTGCATATAAATAACTAATATACAGCAAATATTGTTATTTGGTACTAAGGAAAGAACTGATATTTTCATTTAAATTGAGAATATCAGTTCTTTTATAATATATAGTCAAAATATATTTAAAACAAAAATGAAGTAAACACTTTATTTCAGTAGAATAAAGGTAGAAAATTATTTCTTTTATACTTCTCAAACAATTTATATAGCAGAAAAGCAGGTAAAGCGAAGAAATACTTTTGTGTTGATTGTCAGTTATTTACATAAACAATTAGTTCCGCAAAGACTTTGGTAGTTTCCTTTATCGGAATGGCTACACAAGAAGTGCCAGTTAAAGCAAACTTGAATGTTGTGTTAAAGTCTGATACAGAGCAGCTTGAAGAGGTAATGGTGGTGGCTTATGGTACAGCGAAAAAATCTGCATTTACAGGTTCGGCTGCTACTATAAAAAATGAAAAAATAGCGACGAGACAAACTTCAAATGTGACAAATGCTTTGGCGGGTCAAGTAGCCGGAGTACAAACTACGAGTAATAATGGTCAGCCGGGCAAAGATGCTGAAGTGCGTATTCGTGGTATTGGATCTATATCGGCTAGTAACAAGCCTTTGTATGTGGTAGATGGAGTTCCGTATGATGGTGAAATTTCTGCTATCAGCACTTCTGATATAGAATCGATGACAGTGTTGAAAGATGCTGCTTCTAACGCTCTGTATGGTGCACGTGGTGCCAATGGTGTAATTTTGATTACTACCAAGCGTGGTAAGAGTGGGGAAGCCCGTGTTACTTTTGATGCTAAATGGGGTATAAATAAACGTGGAGTACCTAATTATGAAACAATTACGGATCCGGCTACATTCTATGAATTAAACTATTCTTCTATTTATAATGCCGATTTGAAAGGATATGCGGCAGCCGGAGATTTGGCTAAAGCTAATGCGTACGCTAATCAAGCGATGCTTTCTTCTACATATTTGGGATATCAGGTGTATTCCATTCCTCAAGGACAGCAACTGATCGGTATGGATGGCAAATTGAATCCTAATGCGACATTAGGTTATTCTGATGGTACATATTATTATACTCCGGATAATTGGTCGGATGAAATTTTTGAAAATAACCTGCGTCAAGAGTATAATTTAAGTATCAGCGGTGCGACTGAAAAAATGAATTATTATATGTCGGCCGGCTATTTGGATGATAAGGGAATTGTTCCTAACTCTGGTTTCCAACGTTATTCTGCACGTTTGAAAGCTGACTATCAAGTGAAGCCTTGGTTGAAAATGGGAGGAAATGTATCATTTACTCATTATGATAGCCGTGAACAGGATACTGAGGGTGGTACATCAAATGCAAACATCTTTTATGCATCAAATATTATGGGAGCCATTTATCCTATGTATGTTCGTGATGCACAGGGCAATATTATGGTAGATAATCGAGGTTTCCTTCGTTATGATTATGGAAAGCCAGGACAAGATTCAAATGGTAGCCGTAATACGATTCCTAATGCAAATCCGTTGGCTAGTTATATGCTGGATAAAATGAAATATTCGGGTGATGTGGTTAGTGGAAAATGGTCTGCTGATATTGATATTTGGAATGGAATCAAGGCAAAAGTGAATATAGGTGTTGATGTAAATAATGTGCGTGCTACAGAGATGGTTAACCCTTTCTACGGACAGTATTCTGAAACTAGCGGAGTCGGAGGTTTGATCAGTGTAGCTACTGAGCGTACATTTAGTGTAAATCAGCAGTATTTGTTGACATACAACAAAACATTTAATGATGTTCATAATGTGGATATTTTGGCCGGACATGAAAGTTATGACTATAAATATCAATATTTGTACGGACAACGTGAGAAATTGTACGATCCGAATGTTCCTGAATTAGGCAATGGTATTATGAACCAGAGCAATAATTCATATTCTCGTAATTATGCAACAGAAGGATGGTTGTTCCGTGCGCAATATGACTATGATGGGCGGTATTTTGTTTCAGCTTCTTTCCGTCGTGATGCTTCTTCTTGTTTTCACCCGGATAATCGTTGGGGTAACTTCTGGTCTGTAGGAGCTGGATGGTTATTAAGCAAAGAGAAATTCTTGGAGAACCAGTCTTGGATTGATATGTTGAAATTTAAAATCAGCTATGGTTTGCAAGGTAATGATAACTTGATGTTCCAAGGTGGTTTGTACCGTAACTACTATCCGTATCAAGACCAGTATACATTGGCAAACAGTAATGGTGATTTTTCAACTTCTTTATATTATAAAGGTAATAAGGATATTACTTGGGAAACTTCACATAGCTTTAATACTGGATTTGATTTTGCTTTTTGGGGTGGTAAGTTAGGTGGTTCTGTTGAGTACTTCTCACGTAAAACAACTGATATGCTTTATTTCAAACCGGTAGCAGCTTCAATGGGTTATTCCCGCTATCCCGAGAATGTGGGTTCAATGGTAAACCGTGGGGTTGAATTGGATTTGTATTCCAATATAATTGAAAACAAGAACTTTTCCTGGAATATAAACTTTAATCTTACACATTTTAAGAATAAAGTCTTGGAATTATCTCCTGAACTGAATGGACAATTGATTGACGGTGCCCGGATTTATCGTGAAGATGAGTCTATGTACCAGCTTTATTTACCTAAATATGTAGGTGTGGATTCTGAAACAGGAGAGAGTTTGTGGGCGCTGGTGACTCCGGATGAGAATGGTAATACAGTTACGAAATCTTATTCTGTCGCTTCTGAAAACAGATTCGCATCAGGTGATATTCTACCTAAAGTTTATGGTGGTTTTGGAACAAGTGTCACAGCCTATGGCTTTGATCTCTCTGTTTCGTTTGCATATCAGCTTGGTGGACGTATTTTGGACTATACTTACCAAGGATTAATGGACGTAGCAGCTACAGGTAGTGCTTTGCATAAAGATATGTTAAAAGCATGGACTCCTGAAAATAAAAATACGGATGTTCCTCGTATGAATATTAATGACCAATATACGAACAGATTAACAGATCGTTTCTTGACTAGTTCGGACTATTTAAGCTTGCAGAATATTACATTGGGTTATACTTTGCCGAAGAGTCTGACACGTAAAATGCAGATTGACGGTGTCCGTGTATTCTTTGTTGCAGATAATGTGGCTTTGCTGACAGCTCGCAAAGGGTTGGACCCACGTCAAGGTTATGTGGCTGCTGACAATGTATATTCACCTATCCGCACAATTTCCGGAGGTATATCTTTAAATTTCTAATTTAGCAACCCATTTTTAAGAATATGAAATTGTCAAATAAATATATAGCATTTGCAAGTGTCGCTTTATTAATGGCATCTTGCGATTTGGATAAATTTCCTGAAGGAGATTACATATCTGAAGAACAGAAAGAAGATATAATCAATGGCAGACCTAATTTGATAACTGCTGAAGTGAACGCTATGGCAGCCAAATTAAATACTTTTGGTACGATTTCAGATGATGCCACTACTTATCATAATGATTATGGTATTCCTGCGGTATCTATGATATTGGAATCAGGAGGGCAGGACTTGGTTGCATTGGTTAATGGATATAATTGGTTTAATACATCTCAGAATTATAGTGACAGAGTATACGATAGTTCAAGCGATGAATTGATTTGGAAAACGTTCTATAATCACTTGAAAGCTGCAAACAATGTATTGAAATTGATAGCGGCAGATACGGAAGATTCTTCTTTGAAGGTTTATCGTGGGCAAGCTTTAGCTGCTCGTGCTTATGACTATCTGAACTTGGTTCAAATTTATCAGTTTACTTATGCAGGTCATGAAAATAGTCTGGCAGTACCTATTGTTACAGAAACAATGACTGATGAAGATATGCAGAATAATCCGCGTGCAACTGTACAGCAGGTGTATGACCAGATTATGAGTGACCTGAATACGGCTGCTGATTTATTGACCGGGTATGATAATGGCTCAAACAAAGATCAGATTGATGAGGCAGTAGTTTACGGATTGCGTGCTCGTGCTAATCTGTTAATGCAAAAATGGGCGGATGCAGCTAAAGATGCAGAACGTGCCATTGCTGGCGGTACACCTCAGACTTTAGCCCAGGTATCTACTCCTACCTTTAATTCAGCATCGGCAAGTTCATGGTTATGGGGAGTGATGATTACGCCTGATAATGATGTTGTCCAGACAGGTATTATCAACTGGCCTTCGCACTTGTGCTCTTTTACCGGGAACGGTTATACTTCAGGAGTGCCTGATGGATATAGAAAGGTGAATTCTGCATTATATGATTTAATACCCGAAACAGATATCCGTAAACAATGGTTCTTGTCTCCGGATAATAAATCTTCATTGATTGATAATGAGCAGATTGAGGGTACTTCTATCGTTGAATATTTTGGTTTGACTCCGTATGTAAATACAAAGTTCGGAGCTTATCAAAGTATATTTGGTAACACAACCAATGCATCAGACTGGCCTTTGATGCGTGTTGAAGAAATGTATCTGATAAAAGCTGAGGCAGAAGCCATGGGTGGTAATTTGAGTGGCGGAAAGAGTACATTGGAAAATTTTGTACGAACATATCGGGACCCTTCCTTTACAAGTAAAGCTAATTCGGCACAGGATTTTCAGGATGAGGTTTGGTTGCAGCGTCGTATGGAGCTTTGGGGAGAAGGTTTCTCACTGTTCGATATCCTGCGCTTGAAAAAGCCGGTGATTCGTAAGAATACGAATTATGACCCGTCTGTACAATATAATTCAGCTGCAGAAGCACAAATCCTGATCTACCGGATTCCGCAATGTGAAATGGAAACCAATTCCGGAATCAGTGATACTGATAACAATCCGGCGGCTCCACAACCACAACTATAGGGAATAACTGTAATAAAAAAGAGGATGACGTTCAACGTTCATCCTCTTTTTTTGTTATATTTGTCGCGAACTTATTTAGATTGATAGATAAATGAAAGAATTTGTAATTTCTGAAGCACAGGTTGAAACTGCCATCTTAGTTGGTTTGATTACTCAGACACAAGATGAGCGTAAGACCAAGGAGTATTTGGATGAGTTGGAGTTCTTGGCCGAAACGGCCGGAGCAACAGTGGTGAAAAGGTTTACTCAGAAACTGCCTGCTGCCAATTCCGTGACTTATGTCGGTAAAGGAAAGCTGGAAGAAATCAAGGAATATATTCATCAGGAAGAGGAAAATGAGCGTGAAGTCGGAATGGTGATTTTTGATGATGAACTTTCTGCCAAGCAGATACGTAATATAGAAGCTGAACTGAAAGTGAAGATTTTGGACCGTACTTCGCTGATTCTGGATATTTTTGCCATGCGGGCTCAAACTGCAAATGCTAAAACACAAGTGGAATTGGCCCAATACAAGTATATGTTGCCTCGTCTGCAACGTTTATGGACTCACTTGGAACGTCAGGGAGGTGGATCTGGTGCCGGTGGAGGTAAAGGCTCTGTGGGATTACGTGGTCCGGGTGAAACTCAGTTGGAAATGGACCGTCGTATTATTTTGAATCGTATGTCATTGTTGAAAGAGCGGTTGGCTGAAATTGATAAACAGAAGTCCACTCAACGTAAAAACCGCGGACGTATGATACGTGTAGCTTTGGTAGGGTATACTAATGTGGGAAAATCTACTTTAATGAATTTGCTTTCAAAAAGCGAGGTCTTTGCTGAAAATAAACTTTTTGCAACATTGGACACCACAGTACGCAAAGTGATTATTGAGAATCTGCCATTTCTGCTTACAGATACCGTAGGATTTATCCGTAAATTACCAACGGATTTGGTTGATTCCTTTAAATCAACTTTGGACGAAGTACGTGAAGCGGATCTGCTGATTCATGTGGTGGATATTTCTCATCCGGATTTTGAGGAACAAATTTCTGTGGTTGATAAAACGATTGCTGATTTGGAGGCAGGTGGAAAGCCTACCATGATTGTTTTTAACAAGGTAGATGCTTATACCTATGTAGAGAAAGCAGAGGATGATTTGACTCCTAAAACCAGGGAAAATATTACATTGGAAGAACTGATGAAGACATGGATGGCGAAATTGAATGATAATTGTATCTTCATTTCTGCTAGAGAGAAAATAAATATGGATGAATTGAAGACTATTATATATAATAAGGTACGCGAGCTACACGTACAGAAGTATCCTTATAACGATTTTCTTTATCAAACCTATGATGAAGAATAAATACATATAGAAGATGAAAACTTATCGTTCACTTACACAAGAAGAAATACAACAATTAAAAGAGAGATCATGCACTGCGGTTGATTGGGCTGAAATTGAAGTAGTAGAGAACTTTAAGACGGACTATATTTATCATACCCGTTTTTCCGGAAAGGTCAGATTGGGGGTCTTTGAAGATGAGTTTACGTTGGCAGGTGGCATGCGTAAACATTCCGGATTGTATCATGCGACTTTGCATAATGTAACGGTGGGCGATAATTGTTGTATTGAGAATATAAAAAACTATATAGCCAACTATATAATTGGGGATTATGCATTTATAGAGAATGTAGATATTATTCTGGTAGATGGCTGGAGCAAGTTTGGAAATGGCGTTGAAGTAGCTGTATTGAATGAAACGGGTGGACGTGAAGTGCCTATTCATGATCGTCTGTCAGCGCATCAGGCCTATATTTTGGCATTGTATCGTCATCGTCCTGAATTGATTTGTCGGATGAAAGCCATTATTGACCAGTATGCTGAAGAGAATGCTTCGGATACAGGTACTATTGGCCAGCATGTTACTATTGTTGATGCGGGATATATAAAGAATGTACGAATAGGTGATTATTGTAAGATAGAAGGGGCGGGACGATTGAAAAACGGTAGCTTGAACAGTAATGAGCAAGCGCCTATTCATATCGGCTATGGAGTGGTATGCGATGATTTTATTATATCAAGCGGCTCCAATGTGGAAGATGGAACTATGTTGACCCGTTGCTTTATCAGCCAGGCATGTCATTTGGGACATAACTATTCTGCATCTGATTCTTTGTTTTTCAGTAATTGTCAAGAAGAGAACGGTGAGGCATGTGCCATTTTTGCCGGACCCTTTACGGTGACTCATCATAAGTCTACTTTGCTGATTGCCGGAATGTTCTCTTTTATGAATGCGGGTTCCGGCTCTAATCAAAGCAACCATATGTATAAGTTAGGTCCGATTCATCAGGGAGCTATGGAGCGTGGGGCGAAGACTACTTCCGATTCTTATATTTTATGGCCCGCACGTGTAGGTGCATTTTCTTTGGTTATGGGGCGTCATGTGAATCATGCCGATACTTCTAATCTGCCTTTTTCTTATCTGATAGAGCAGCAAAATACCACTTATTTGGTGCCGGGGGTAAATTTGCGGAGTGTAGGTACGATTCGAGATGCTCAAAAGTGGCCTAAACGTGACAAACGTAAAGATCCGAACCGTTTGGATCAAATTAATTATAACCTGTTGAGTCCTTATACTATTCAGAAAATGATGAAAGGGCGTAGTATTCTGAAAGAATTACGTAAAGTATCCGGAGAAACTTCAGAAACTTACTCTTACCAAAGTGCGAAAATTAAGAATTCTTCTTTAAATAATGGCATTCGTTTTTATGAAACGGCTATTCATAAATTTTTGGGTAATTCATTAATCAAGCGTTTGGAGGAGGTTCGTTTTAGCAGTGATGAGGAAATCCGTGCCCGGTTGATTCCTGATACAGAGATAGGGACAGGAGAATGGGTGGATATTTCCGGATTGATCGCTCCTAAAAGTGAGATAGAGAAGTTGATGGCAGATATAGAATCTGGAATTCTGACTAATGTGGATCAGATTCATGACCGTTTTGTTGAGATGCATCGTAATTATTATACATACGAGTGGACATGGGCGTATGGGAAGATGCTTGAGTTTTATAATCTGCGTTCCGATGAAATAACGGCAAAGGATGTTATTGCTATCGTGAAGAAGTGGCAGGAGGCTGTTGTCGGATTGGATAAAATGGTCTATGCCGATGCGAAAAAGGAATTTTCTTTGTCTGCTATGACGGGGTTCGGTGCAGATGGATCACGTGAAGAAATGGAGCAGGATTTTGAACAAGTGCGTGGGGTATTTGAAAGTAATCCGTTTGTGACAGCGGTATTGCAGCATATTGAAGCGAAAACAGCGTTGGGTAACGAGTTGATAGAACGGATTGCTTCTATATGATATTTTTGATGAGAGTATCCAGACTAAGATGAACCTTCGGAAAAGTTACAGATGGTAGTTACATATAAAAAGAGCCGTATGAATGCTGGAGTAGTCATACGGCTCTTGCTATTGGATGACATTTGAGCTTGTTGGGATACTTCCTTTTTATTTTTTTACCACAGGTAGTATAACTCTGCTTGCAGCTCCTTGCTGATGATAAATTTTGATTTTTTGTTTCATCACAAAATCTTCTACCGTACAATGATAGGTATCAATAAATTTTTGTGGATTGCGGTCAATAATGGGGAACCAAGAGCTTTGAATTTGAATCATCAGTCTGTGTCCCGGTAGGAATGTGTGTGCCACATCATACAGTGTGTAATTAACCGGAGTTATTTCTTCCGGTTTGAAAGGCAGGGGATTGTCGAATCCCTTACGGAAGCGTCCTCTGAATAATTCGCCACGAATCATCAGCTGGTACCCACTCATTGGGTAGTCACTCTTTAAATAACTGCGTGCAGTTTTGGAATATTCAAATTTTTCAGGATATACATCAATTACTTTCACCATAAAATCAGCGTCAGTACTACTGATGGCAGTCATTAATTCCACTTCTATAGGACCGGCCAATGTTAATGTATCACATAGCGGCTCCGTCATGAAAGTAATGACATCGGGACGTGAAGTGGCAAAGCGTTGGTCATCTACCATGAATTCTTTTGTCCGGTAAGTGGTAGGGTTTGCCGTATAGGGTACCGGACGTGACATATCTGAAATATATTCTGAATAAGACTCTTGTTCTGCCGGTGCTTGTGTGGATACTGATCCGTTTTTATGTATATAATAAGGTATGCCAGTAGTTTTTTGTACAGGCCATTCGTCGTATGTTTTCCATTCGTTTTCACCTGTATGGAATATATTTACTTTATGCTTGGGCTTTTCTCCCTTTCCTTCCAGGAAATATCGGAAAAAAGGATATTCTATTTTGTCCATGTAATAAGCCGAAGTGCTTTTACCGAAATACAGATTACCGAAACCTTGGAACCCGCGTACTGTCCAGGCTCCATGCCACCAAGGACCGAATGTCAGATATAAATCTGTGTCCGGTGATTGCTCTTTGATGGCTTTATAAAGATTCCAGGCTCCGTAACAGTCTTCGGAGTCATACAGTCCACCTACCACCAATATGGCGGGCTTCAAGTTATAACAGGAGGTACGTGCGTCGCGCTCTTTCCAGAAATCATCGAAATCAGGATGGTTTTTGATATCATTCCACAATGTCTGTGTAGTATCACGTACCAAGTCGTCCACGTTCTTAAAGGTACCGAGTGTCAGAAAATCTGTGTAAACATCATTCTTTACAATTTGGTTCATCACTCCTTTTCCCATGTGGCGTCCTTCCAGTCTGGGAAGGAAATTAGTGGTTTGCAGCAGGGTGAAGGCTCCGTTGTGATGACGGTCATCTCCACGGAACCAGTCAGTAACGGGAGCTTGCGGAGAAACAGCTTTCAAAGCCGGATGATTGGAGGAGGCTGTCATAGTGGCATAGAAACCATCATAACTGATTCCCCATGTTCCTACATTTCCGTTATTATATGTGTTGTGAATCAACCATTCTATGGTATCGTATGTGTCCGTAGCTTCGTCTATATTCTTTTTATCTTTCTTACCCTTTTTGTTTTTGTTGAGAGGGCGTACTTGGATAAATATCCCTTCACTCTTATGCCGTCCACGTACATCTTGGAAGACGATAATATATCGGTGCTCTATATAGTTTTTCAGATTAGTCCTGAAATGACGGTCAAATCCTTCTCCGTATGGGGAACAAGAGTAAGGGCTGCGGTGCATCAGGATAGGATGCTGCCTGCTGTTGTCTTTCGGTTCGTAGACAGCGGTGTAAAGCTTGATTCCGTCACGCATGGGAATCATGACTTCCCGTTTCGTGTAGATTTCCTTCAGTTTGAGTTCGATACTGTCCGGTTGGTTTTTTGCTTGGGTTTGTGTCCATCCTCGAGGGATGAGAAAGCATAACAGTAATGAAGTAATAAATAAGAATTTGCCTAATCTTTTCATGTATAATGTGATGTTATTTTAATGAGTTGGCAAAGGTAAGGACATTCCTTGAAAGTTTTCACGCTAATTAAGGAAAAATTTCGATAATAGTTACTACCTTTGTCACACTAATAACTTTTAACTAAAAATAAGTATCAATATGGCAACACCTCCGTTCCATTATCAGCACATGTTCCCGTTGGGACCTGATAAAACCGAGTATTATTTGCTGACTAAAGATTATGTGTCAGTAAGTGAGTTTGAAGGAAAACCTATCTTGAAGATTGAAAAAGAAGGTCTGACTGCTATGGCTAACGCTGCTTTCCGTGATGTTTCTTTCTTGCTTCGCCGTTCACACAATGAACAGGTTGCTAAGATTCTGAGTGATCCCGAAGCCAGTGATAACGATAAGTATGTAGCATTGACTTTCTTGCGTAATGCGGAAGTTTCAGCTAAAGGCAAATTACCTCTTTGTCAAGATACGGGTACTGCTATTATCCATGGTGAGAAAGGTCAGCAGGTATGGACCGGCTATTGTGATGAAGAAGCCCTTTCCTTGGGAGTTTATAAGACTTATACGGAAGAAAATCTTCGTTATTCTCAGAATGCTCCTTTGACTATGTACGATGAGGTGAACACCAAATGTAACCTGCCTGCACAAATTGATTTGGAAGCTACTGAGGGTATGGAATACAAGTTCCTTTGTGTGACTAAAGGGGGTGGTTCGGCGAACAAAACCTATTTATATCAGGAAACGAAAGCTGTATTGAATCCGGCTACATTGGTTCCTTTCCTCGTTGAGAAAATGAAGACTTTGGGTACGGCCGCTTGTCCCCCTTATCATATTGCATTTGTAATCGGTGGTACATCAGCAGAGAAGAACTTGCTGACTGTTAAGTTAGCTTCCACTCACTATTACGACGAGCTGCCTACTACCGGTAATGAATACGGGCGTGCTTTCCGCGATGTGGAACTGGAAAAACAAGTATTGGAAGAAGCTTATAAGATTGGCTTGGGTGCACAGTTTGGTGGTAAGTATATGGCTCACGATGTCCGCATCATCCGCTTGCCTCGTCACGGTGCTTCTTGTCCTATCGGTCTGGGCGTTTCCTGTTCTGCTGACCGTAATATAAAATGTAAGATCAATAAAGACGGTATCTGGATTGAAAAGATGGATGATAAACCGGGTGAACTGATTCCGGCAGCACTTCGTGAAGCAGGTGAAGGAGATGTGGTTAAGATTGACCTGAACCAACCTATGGCGGATATTCTGAAAGAATTGACCAAATATCCGGTAGCTACCCGTCTGTCATTGAACGGAACTATTATTGTAGGTCGCGATATTGCTCATGCTAAATTGAAAGAACGTTTGGATCGTGGCGAAGATTTGCCGCAGTATATCAAAGATCATCCTATCTATTACGCCGGTCCGGCAAAAACTCCGGAAGGTATGGCTTGTGGTTCTATGGGGCCCACTACGGCAGGACGTATGGATCCGTATGTGGATTTGTTCCAGTCACATGGTGGTAGCATGATAATGTTGGCAAAAGGTAATCGTAGCCAGCAGGTAACGGATGCTTGTAAGAAGTATGGCGGTTTCTATCTGGGCTCTATTGGTGGTCCGGCTGCTATCCTTGCTCAGAATAATATCAAGAGCATTGAGTGTGTGGAATATCCGGAATTGGGTATGGAAGCTATCTGGAAAATTGAAGTGGAAGATTTTCCGGCATTCATTTTGGTGGACGATAAAGGTAATGACTTCTTCAAGCAGTTGAAGCCGCGTTGCCTTGGAAATTGTAAATAATTAATTATTTCGTAATAATACTAATACAGCCTTCCTCCCTTTAAAGGAGAGGGGGCTGTTCTGTTTTTTATTTAATTGGTGTTATCCGTTACCTTAATAATATGATGAAAAAACTACGATTGTTGTTTGTGCTGTTATGGATGACAAGCAACTTATTTTCTTCTTCTGTTACAGGATTATTAGAGCGCATCGACAAAGGAGCTTCCTCCAAATTTATTATTGAACGTCAGAAATCGGAAACTGATTTTTTTGAACTCGATCAGAAAGGTGATAAAGTAATTATCCGGGGTAATGATTATGTAAATATTGCTACCGGATTGAATTGGTATTTGAAATATTATGCAGGCATACATCTTTCTTGGAATGGAATGACTGCAAAACTGCCTGCTGTTTTGCCCCCTGTGACTAAAAAGGAACGGCATGAAACGGATCTGCCCTATCGTTATGATCTGAATTATTGTACTTTCTCTTATTCCATGGCTTTTTGGGACTGGGAGCGTTGGGAAAAGGAGATAGATTGGATGGCGCTTCACGGTATCAATCTTTCCCTGGCATTGACAGGGACTGAGTCGGTTTGGAGAAATGTACTTCTAAAACTGGGATATACTAAGGATGAAATTAATGAATTTGTAGCCGGACCGGGTTTTACAGCTTGGTGGTTGATGAATAATCTGGAAGGGTGGGGAGGACCTAATCCTGAAAGTTGGTATACCCGTCAGGAAAAACTTCAGAAGAAGATTGTAAAAAGAATGCGTGAATATGGCATCGAACCTGTGTTGCCGGGATATTGCGGCATGGTTCCCCATAATGCAAAGGAGAAATTAGGATTGAATGTTGCTGATCCCGGATTTTGGTGCAGCTATCATCGTCCTGCCTTTTTACAGCCGGAGGATGAACGCTTTGAAGAAATCTCTGCTTTGTATTATAAAGAACTGACAAAACTGTATGGAAAAACTGGTTTTTACGCTATTGATCCGTTTCATGAAGGGGGAAGTACTCAAGGAGTAAATTTGGATGCAGCCGGTAAAGCCATCATGAAAGCCATGAAAAAAACAAATCCGGATGCTGTGTGGGTGGCTCAGGCATGGCAAGACAACCCTCGTACTTCGATGATAGAACATTTGGAAGCAGGAGATTTATTAGTCTTGGATTTGCACAGCGAATGCCGTCCGCAATGGGGGGATCCGGCATCAGAATGGTGTCGCAAAGGGGGATATGGACAACATGGGTGGGTGTATTGTATGCTTTTGAATTTTGGTGGTAATATAGGATTGCATGGTAAAATGGACGCGCTAATTAATGGTTTTTATGATGCGAAAACAGATAACCATGCCGGAAAGACGTTGTGTGGAGTAGGGATGACTCCGGAAGGTATTGAGAACAACCCGGTTATGTATGAGCTGGTGATGGAGTTGCCATGGCGTGAGCATCGGTTTACTCGTGATGAGTGGTTGAAAGGATATGTATATGCTCGTTATGGGGTAGAGGATGAGGCTTTGCAACAAGCTTGGGATTTACTAGGTAACGGTATTTATAATAGTCCCAAGGAGAAGATACAACAGGGAACGCATGAGTCTGTATTCTGTGCTCGTCCGGGGTTGGATGTATATCAGGTATCCAGTTGGTCGGAGATGAAAGAAT
>OIGV01000310.1_pt1 | contig 16266 bp, 20 predicted proteins | sample 1582351 | NCBI WGS metagenome assembly OIGV01 (sample SAMN02675049, study PRJEB24791) | human gut metagenome, SKBSTL061 | isolation source: stool | host: Homo sapiens | place: USA
GGTGACTGGAGTTCAGACGTGTGCTCTTCCGATCTGTTGGTCCCATTCCGAAGCGAAAAGTTTGTATCCGGTACTGATCTGCCTGACCACACGGTTATGAATCACCTGATAATACAGTGCGCCCTCCCTGCCTTCCGCGGACGAGGACCTGAATTTGGTTCTGATTGTTGCCATAGTGCAGTCATTTTGAATTGGGATTGTCCAGTTGCTTCCTGATTTCCTGTGCCTCCCTGAACAGCCGGTGCGCCAGACTGTCCTTGTAGGCTGCCATTTCATGGTTACGGATGCGGTTCCTGACCGAGTCCTCAAAAGCGGTCACCAGCCTTTCCACACGCCGGATCTTTTCCTCGTCCCGCTTGATGGTGAAATGCTTCTCAAGGAAGGCGATGTCGGGATCATCCCCCGGCAGGCAGATCCTGATGGCTCGGTATTTCAAATCGGCATCTTTCAAAAGCCGGTTCGTGCGGTACTGGTTGCAGTTGGTCCAGACGGAAATGATCAGTGCCAGGATCAGTGCTGAAGCTGTCGTTACCACTGCCTTGGATGCGCTTTCCAGACGGTAGGTCACCAGTCTGCGCTCCGGTTCCTTTTTCAGCAGGACCATTCTCTCATCCAGCCGTCTCACTGTCTCCTTTACAGCTTGGCAGTCTTGACTCAGGCAGTATCTAATCTTTTCCATCTCCCCGGCAAACGTTTCGGCAGACAACGGCCAGCCTTCCGACAACCGGACGGTATGGTTACGTACCGCTGCTATTTCCAAGCCGTTTTTCTCCACCGCGGATTGCAGGCGTTCCAGACGGATTTTCAGTTCCGCAATCCCTTCCGGGGAACTGGTCCGGTTTCCAACTGCGGGGCTTGTGCCTTCCACGGGCAGCGTCTCCACTTTCTTCTCGATCCTTTCAAGGCATCCGTAGATGCCTTCCAGATAATTTTCCTCTTTCATCTTTCAAAGTTTTTTGTTATACATATGGTTCACAAACTCCTTCCTTTCCTGCGCTTCTTCTTTCTCCGCAGGCGTTCCGCCTCTTTCTCGTCCTCCGTCGGTGCCACCGACGGCATGAACACGCCACCCGTACCGGTGACTTCGACCAGGTTATCAATAACAGAACCATGACTTTGTTCATGGTACGGTTGCTTTTGGGAAACGTCATTTTCCAGGGACGTGACATGGTTATGGTCCAATGCCGCATCCAGCCTTGACCAGCTGAAACTGCGGTCAATCCCACTTCCCTTGAATGACAGACCGTTCTTTATAAAGCGGATGCCCTGCACTTCATTAGTGTTTTCCTTGTACTTGAATTCCATTTCCACGCCCATTTTTAAGAGCTTATTTTGAAATTCTTTCCATGTATCTGCACTCCTCAAAGCTTCCTTGACCGCACGGTATATTTCGTATTTCACCTTTTCGGAAGCATGCAGCTTTTCCGTTTTAACGGACTGTTTGCCTTCGGAATAGGTGAGCGAATACTTGTCCTTAAGCATTTTTGTCACTTTCTCGTTGCGCTTGAAATCGTTGCTGTCGGAAATCACCTTCCCGTCGAAGTTCACCCGGTTGAAGACGATGTGGCAGTGCGGGTTGTCCGTCCCGTGATGCCTCACCACGATGAACTGCGTGTTCCGTATCCCCATCAGCTCCAGGTATTCCTCCGCCAGCCTTGCCATGAACGCGTCGGTCAGCCTCGGTGCGTCCTCCGGCTTGAAGCTGAGCGCAATGTGCCCCACCGGTTTCGCCACGTCCGGATTCAGCAGGCATTGCCACCGGAAACTGCGTGCCGTCTCCTCCACCGTTCCCAGCAGCACGCCTTCCGAGGCGATGATTTTTGCGTCGTCCTTCTGCGTCACGTAGCGTATGCAGCCGCTGAACGAGCGGCCTTTCCTGATCTTCCCTATCATGAGGCTATCCTCCTTTCGGCCTGTAATCATCCATGATCCGCTTCAGCTTTCCCAGCAGCCCCTCTATCAGCAGCCTTGTCCTGTAAAAGCCGGTCTGGTGCGAGAGCTTTGTCAGCTGGTTCAGGTTGTTCGCCATTCCCGCCAGGCTGCGCAACAGTGCGTTCTCCTCCGGTGTATGCCTTGCCGTAACGGTGGCCGCCAGTGCTGCCTCCCTGATATAGACCGCCAGACTCCGGCCGGACTTCCCTGCCCTGAACCTGAGAGCCTCGTAGCTGACGGGGGAGAACTTCACTGTCACTCCCTTGGTCAGCTTCCGCGTCCTGCCCAGTGCCGGACGGCCGCGTTTTTTCTTCATCTCATTCATATCCTTTGTCATATGTTTTTTCTTTTTCGTCCGTACTTCTTTCATTCCAAAATCTGCGACCGGCGGGAGTGGATTTACCCTCCCTGCAACCGCCGGGCGCTGGGGAGCAAGGGTTTTCGGGAATCCGGAAACATACCCTTGCTCCCCCCACAGAAAAATCCCCCCCCGCATTTTCCACATTGAAGCGGGTATACAGGGAACAGTGCATACATCGGGTATACTCCACGCCCGGTAACAGGCTGTCAGATTTTTCTCCACTGCTCGATGTCCCCACGGTAGGCGGCAAGATGCTCCCTGGCAAGGTTCTCCAGCAGTCCGGAAACGCTCATGCCACGCCCGCCGAGCCTGCGGACGACGGCGTCCAGTTCGTCCCTCACATCCTCACTGACGAACACCGTCTTGCGGTTCCTGATCTTCGGGACGGTGAGGTATGTTTCCCGGTACTCCTCCAGCGAGGCCCTGCGTTGCCTGCCGCTCGTTCTTCTTCTCACGGGGTCTTCCGGTTCCGGCGGGGTGTCCTTTCTTCTCGCCTCCCCGGATACCTCCTCCGCAACGAGCCCGGATGGAATCATCGATTCCGTCACGGAAGCATCCGTACCGGCGGATTCCCCCGGACCGGGTTCCATCATGAGTCTTTCCCACCACTCGTCGTGGCCAAGTCCAGGACTACGGCCGTTCTTTCTGTCTGCGGTTTCGGATACCGCCATTTTCTTCCCTTTCGTTTTTTCAGTCGGTTCACTTTTCATTGTACATGGATTTTAGATGGTTGATACTGTGGGCACGGTCTACCCGTTTGCCCGGTTGTCGGAAGCAAATAAAACGATAATAACAAGTGCTGTGAAACGGACGGGTCCGATTGGCGGGATTTGCCGTGTTATTCATATTGTTGGATCAGTCTGACGGTGATGACTTCACAAATATACGCACCGGAAATTTCCCACTCTTCGGGAACGGATCTGAACGTCTGTTTACTAAAAGCAAATGAATATTAAAATCCGATTTCCATGACATCTGATGACATATAATGACATCTGATGAAGGGGCGGAACCATATCCGGGAACAATCATTTACTTTGCAGATGAAACAAGTACGCATATGGTGTCAAAGGTAGTCATCCTGTCTTGAAATTCAGGACGTTCCGCCGGGATTCACTAAATTGCGGAACGGAATCCGGATCCGAAAAGAGAATGAAACAGATGTCAAACCTGAAATTACAGTGATTATGGAAATAGTGAACATTGAGGCAAGGACCTTCGAGGCGATGCTCTCGGCCTTCCGGACGTTTGCGGACCGGCTGGACACCCTCTGCCGGCTGTACGGCGACATGGAGGAGAAGAAATGGCTGGACAACCAGGAGGTGTGCCTGCTGCTGAAGGTCAGCCCGAGAACCCTGCAGACCCTCCGTGACAACGGCACGCTGGCATACACACAGATCTGCCACAAGACATATTACAAGCCCGGGGACGTGGAAAGTATCATCCGGATAGTGGAGGAGCGCCGCAAGCGGGCTGAAAGTATGGGAAGGTCGATCTGAAAGGCCATGAAAAACGAATGTCGAACAAAAAAAAGATCAAGTCATGATGAATACCGATAACCGTCTGCTCACCCGTGAGAGCAGCGAGCATATAAGAGAGTTCTTCTCCACCGTCGAACGTCTCTCCGTTTCCATGGAGCGTCTCTTTGCCGGCAGGTCACCGGCGATGGCGGGCGAGAACTTCTATACGGACCGCGAACTGGCTGAAAAGCTGAAAGTGAGCCGCCGCAGCCTGCAACAGTACCGTGACAGCGGTCTGCTTGCCTTCACCCGGCTGGGCGGCAAGATACTGTACCGTTCTTCCGACATCGAGAAGCTGCTTGACGGCTGCTACCGGGAGGCGAGAACCAGGCCGGAGGAACTTTAGAAAAGTTCCGTACGGGATCGTGAATGAAGGGGCGGTCGGTTGTCATACCGGTCGCTCCTTCATTTTCTTTCCACCGGATGAACGACTTTAATTTGCTCGTAAAATACTTATACACAGAGTGTTTTTTTTCTTTATGAATTATGATCCGGTGACAACATTGGCATAACATGGCGGGACATGGAAACATTTTTCCGATATGGCAATAAGATACGGGGATTCCATTATAAAAAAAGACTCTTATTTTATTATGTCATTATGTTATTCTGAAATTGGGGCGGGCCGTTCGTGTACCGGTGGGACGATCCGTTTCCGTAATGGCGGCACATTCCGTACTGGTATCATTATCCTCCGGCAATGCCGTTTCCCGGTCTTTTCGGAGTGACCTTATGCCGGCCGGTGACAACCGCATGTCCGTGTGTAAACATGGCGGCGCATAAAAACAGGCACATCCTCCGGGCTCCTGTCCCGTCGGATGCACCTGTCTCCGTCATGTCATATACAGCCGGACTCCTCCGGCCCATGCCTCTATCTGAGTATCGGATTCGAGAGCAGTATCTTGTAATAGGCCACTCCGCCAATCTCTACCGGCATCCTCGCCATCATGAACTGCACGCTCTTCCTCTCCACCTTCGCCTGCCGCATGAGTCTCTGCACGATAACCCCCGCCGAGAACCTTGCGCATCTTTTATCCTTCCAGACGATGAACCCCTCGCTGTCGTCGGCCCGGCAGATATACCAGTCACCCGTCTCGTCATCGTGGGCGAAGTTCACCCGTCCACCGCCGAGGATTCCCAATTCGATTGACATCGTCTTTGACAGATAGACGGTCCCCCTGCTGTCAAGGTTGATGGTCCGCTTTCCCTTGTATGTGACTTCCTGCGGACGGGAGTTTTCCCTGTTGTATACTATCAGTGCCATAACTTTCTTACTTTTCCGTTAAACAATTTTTTCAATACATGAAGCTTTCCACCGCCAGCATCTGACTTCTCCATGCGAAACCGCTGTGGGTACGTACCGCGTCCACTATCCTGCATACTTTCTGCGATATGGCCGATGCCGAGATACCCATGCATTCCGCCAGTGCCTTGAACGAGAACTGCGCCTCATAGAACCTGAGCATGAACATCCGGTACTCCTCGTAGGAGAACTTCTGCCTTACGAAACGCAGTATGTCCTTAACCAGCCTCTCGCACCCGTTCAGGTCGTCCTCGGAAAGGAATTTTGCCTCCTCGCCACATCGGAGGAAGAAATCATCTTCAGGGTGTGCATACCGGTTCTCCCTTTTAATCTTTACCAGGGCCGCCTTTTTGTAGCATCCGATGAAATACGCGTCATAGTCCGTTATGTCCTTTCCGGGAACCAGCACCTGCCTTCTTACAAAAAGGTAGGTGTCATGGAAATTGTCCTCGTCCAGCATTCCGTACCGGCGTAACGTCCCTCTCAACCTGTCATAGGATTTTGTGAACCACTCGTTGAACAGTCTTTCCTTTTCTGCGCTCTTGTCTGCCATAGCTTTATATTTTTTTGAGTTATACATGGCCTACACGGGTAGGCATTCTTATTTCTTGTGCTTCCTCCAGTTTGTTTTTCGGCGGTCTCCGGCAAGGCTTGCCGTGAAAAAATACGCTCACGCGAAGCGTGAGGAAGATTTTTTCACGTGCAACCAGCCCGAAGGGCCGCCTTGCGGGACCGGCCTGAAAAACAACTATTTTTGCCGCAAGAAATGAGGATGATGGATTCCTTCCTTCTATCTATTGTCTGTCCGGTGAGAATTTAGATTCCATGCAGCTTTTCTGTCTTCGGTATGTTTGGAGAAATATTCAAGGATATGAAATGAGAACGGCAATACGTGATGTTGCGGAAGGAATGGATATGGGATTGGAAACAGGAAGCGTGCCCGGGCTTTCATGCAGTTTATACGGCGGTGTTGATTTTGGGGAGGATTACAGGGAAGTGACAGGAAAGTCGGCCGTTCCGGAGAAATTGTATGTGTACGTTGTTCCTTCCGAAATACGGAGTCTTTTAAAATCATGGAAGACCTCATTCGGGAGTGTGTCTCGATATTTGCCTGAGACAAAATTATAAGTCGCCTATTCATGGATAAGTATTTGGAATATATCAACGACATGCTACGATGCAATAAAGAGAATCGGAACGGCAGACTGAAACTCGCAATCTGCTGATAATGCGGACTATTCTAAAACAAGTGTGGAAAACTTGAAGACATCCGACGGAAAACCTTGGAAAAAGAAGAACCGGACAAAGTCTCCGCCTTCAAAATAATGCTCTATTATGCCACAGGTGCGGCATTACTTGTCATTCCGGATTGGCTTCCCATGAAATCCACCGCCCGCCATCAAGAAAACGGCCGGTGCCATATGGCAGGTAATCGTAGCGACAGCCTGTCTTTGGAACCCGTTGTCACCCTAAAGGATTTTACTGATATATTATTATGTCAGTCCTTTTTCAAATCAAAATACAGCAAACGGGTTTTCAAAGGTTCATCTTGCGGAATATCATAATATTGCTTTTCTATCACGTCTGTTTTATAGAGTGGAACGAAACCGTTTCTTTCATAATACCTGAGAATCTTTTCCTCATTGTATGCATCCACCACGATAAAACGGCATCCTGTCTTGTTGTCCTCATGACGGAACCAGTCTTTTATGAAAGCCATCAGTTGCCGTCCTACGTGGCTTGATGTACCCTGATATTCCAGATTGACCCCCAGTCTTCCTATCAGCACGGCCGGATAGCTGCGTCCACGTTTAGGATTTACAATATTGCGTTGCAGCCTGTTTTTATCATTGGGGGATATTAATCTGGTCTTGATACTGTCATTGGACAAGGTAAACAAGGCCACAATACGATGCGGGATTTCAGTCGTCACCCAACAATATGTTTTCCCAAGGAGTTCATCCGCATACAGATCGGCATCATTGAGAAAAAAATCATCAAGGTCATTCTCGCCACAAGTGAAAGGAAGGCAATTCCTCCGTACTTCCTTGTTATAGGCAAGCATGACACAATCATCATATAAAGAAATACCGTCCATTGCTGTTAATTGAACCGGAATGAACGGGATTTCTCCAATACTTTTCGCAACCGTTTCTTTGCCTCCACTGATAACCGGGGTGTTACCTTTGCGGCGTTCTTGTCTGCACTGCGTACGAAATCTTCCGCCGTAACGCCCTCCAAAACCGGAATGTTCTTGATAGTTATAGCCATAATATTATTTTTTGCAAAAATACAACTTTGTTGTTATACAGCCAAATAATAGCCCGTCTTCCACTCTTTTTTCCGGAATGTTCCTCCATATCCGGAAAAGTCTGTGTCACGCCACCCGTTGCGGTAAGCCGTTTTTCTCAAGGAAAGGGCAGGCAATACCGGCGGACGTGGATATGGGCAAAACAACCCGCATATGCAATGCAGAGGGAGCAGGAGAGCCTTCACCACAGCCGGAGAGAAAAGTGGTTTCATGCCGGGGTACGGCATGAAAAGGGGGCTCCCGGACAGTTCTTTTCCTTGTCGCACATGCACTACGTCGGTCGCAGTTTTCGCCTTCTGAATCCCTCTTACGTCCGTCCCTGCGCTTTCGGAGCGTTTTTCCGGCAGAAAATTTCGCCGTACGGAAATTTTCTGCCGGAAACCGAAGGGAAAACGCGGAGTCCCGCAGGGACGGACGAACTTTGATGAGGAAGGGGAAAATCATCCGTTTCATAAATACCATTTCCTCAGATGGCATCGCATATTTCCTTCTCCATCTTTTCCAGCTTATGGGACAGGATTTCCATGTCGCTGCTGATCTTCTGGTTGGTTATCCGGGCATATATCTGGGTGGTTTTCAAATCCGTATGCCCCAAAAGACGGCTTACGGTCTCGATGGGCACACCGTGCGAGAGCAGCACGGTGGTGGCGTTCGTATGCCGGGCCACATGATAGGTCAGCCGTATCTTGAAACCGCACTGCCTGCCAAGTTCCTTCAATATGGTGTTGCATCTGCCGTTGCTCGGTACCGGAAATACATGACCGTCCTTGGACAGTTCCTTATACTTCTCTATGATGCGCTTGGGCACGTCCAGCAGGCGGATGTTGGACTCGGTGTTTGTCTTGCGACGGCGGGTGATGATCCAGAGGTTGCCGTCGAAGAAGGTCTGGAGCCGGTCGGTCGTCAGTGCCTTCACGTCCGCGTATGCCAGTCCGGTGAACACAGAGAAGATGAAGAGGTCGCGTACCAGTTCGCAGGTCCCGCTTTTCACCGGGGTCTCCATCAACGTCTGTATCTCACGCTCCGTCAGGTAGCCTCGGTCAACGCTCTCGGGGGAATTGATGTACCCGGCGAAGGGGTTGAAGGGAAGCGCACCGCTGTTGCGGGCGATGGAGATGACGTGCTTGAGCCCGATCATGTAACCCCATACGGTATTGGTGCGGCATTTCTTCTCCGTACGCAGGAAATACTCGAAGTTGTTGATGAAGGTCAGGTTGAGTTCCTTCAGGGGGATGTCGTCACGGCGGTATACTTTCGGGACGAACTCGCAAAGGTGCCTGTATATGGTACGGTAGCGGTTGTATGTTCCCTGCACGCGGCTGTGTCCCACTTTCTTGATGAACTCCTCGTTGTGCTGCTCGAAGAGCTTCAGCAGCGTCTCGCGTTTCACGCCCAGCCCGAGGCAGGCGTCCCTCAGCCTGGCGGCGGTGACATAGCCGTCGGACTGCATCAGTTCCTGGTAACGGCGGTTCACGTCCACGCGTATCCGGTCAACCGCCGCATTGATTTTCTGCGCCTCGGCGCTCTTGCCCGTGGCACGTGCCGTTTTCACGTCCCAAAGTTTCGGGGGCACGTCCAGCTTGCAGCTGAACTGCTTGATTTCGCCGTCTACCGTAAGACGGCACATCAGGGGGAGATAGCCGTTGGCTCTCTCGCTGCCCTTCTTCACGTAGAAGAGGATTTTGAAGGTCGATCTGCTCATACTCGTTTTCATACTTTTTTGATCGTTACAAAGTTAATATCAAGCGAGTTGTCCTCAGGTATGAAAAACTGTGCAAATTACTGAAATAGAATCTGTTGTGCCGTTTCTTGTTCCTGTTATATCAGTAACGATATGGGAACTGAAGTCTTTCGCAGCTTTTATCGGACCTCCTTTTTCAGCTTATGCAGTATTATGAGTTAAACACCTAACCACTTAATAGACTGCATTTTTGCTGTATTATCATCAACCTTGCTTTTTCTTTCTGCGTTTACTTTAATTTTTTCACTTCCTACATAACGGTAGTCAGCACCCTTTTCCTCCCGTGCATACAATAGGACAGTAGAAGGCAAATTAACAAAATATAAAGTATCGTCCCCCTCTGTTTTTCCAATAAATTCAGCAGCTACAAATTCTCCAGGCCCTTGTCCACTGCTTCCAAAGCTACCCACTCTTTCGCCTGTCTGTTCCTCTAGAATCTGACAAATAGGTTCACCGGAAAATTTACAACGTTGAACCATAAGAATTCCACAATCAAGAGAAGAGAATGCAACCAACTCATTGGACATAATTTCTTTATCATAATAAGAGCCATAGATCGGTTTGGCGGGAATAGATAAAAAGTCATTTCCTTTGTTACTGACACAGGAAATTAAAAAAAGGATGGTAACAATCGAATAATACAATTTTATTTTAATCATAATTTTAATACTCTTCAAACGGGACAAAACAAATGCCTAATACCTATTTATTTTGTCCCGTATTACATAAATGCCTAATTACTCAGGAATGGTATATCGATTTACCCAATTCGCTTCCTCACTTGTTTCAATAATAACAGGCGCCCGGAGGACCTACAACGAGTTCATAACAACGTGAATTACGTTGATACATACAATCCTTCGTACCTAAAGTCAAGGCCTCCACATTTGACAAAGCTAAATCGGACAATTCTTCTTTGTTTTGAGAACCATACAAAACATAACTTCCACCAACTGCCAATGAGGCAATCAATGCCATTTTAAATGTTCTTTTCATAATATATTTTTTAAAGTTTGAAATAGGGATATCTTATGATGATTCAAAGAGGTATAATGAAAAAGATACCGTCTGTCCCTATCATCAGAAACAGACCGTCCACGAAGGCCATTTAGCTTGATTGTACTTGGAGGTGAATGTTTTCATAGTATCACTTTCTACAAAGAATATAAAAAGTTTCCACTTAAACAAACATTTCCGCTTTTATTCTACAATATAATTATCATAAAAACATTTGTATCCTCCTCGATTCATGCTCAAACCTCACCTTTTTGTGCATATTTTCTCCCCATATCCTTTTGTCGCTCAAATTGTTTAAGTAAATTTGCCGTCGGAATATTACTAATACCAAATATATTAAAGTATATGAGTTTAAAAATTGTAGTACTGGCAAAACAAGTTCCCGACACACGCAATGTGGGGAAAGATGCCATGAACGCTGACGGTACTATCAACCGTGCGGCACTTCCGGCCATCTTCAATCCGGAAGACCTGAACGCCTTGGAACAGGCACTCAGACTGAAAGACACACATCCCGGTTCTACGGTAACTATCCTGACCATGGGTCCCGGACGCGCTGCCGAAATCATTCGTGAAGGTTTATACAGAGGAGCAGACAATGGATATTTATTGACCGACCGTGCTTTTGCCGGTGCTGACACGTTGGCCACTTCATACGCCATCGCTACGGCTATCTGCAAAATAGGCGAATGTGACCTGATTATCGGTGGCCGTCAGGCTATCGACGGTGATACCGCACAGGTAGGTCCGCAGGTAGCAGAAAAGCTGGGATTAAGCCAGATTACTTACACCGAAGAAATTCTAAACGTGGACGAAACTGCCCGCCGCATCACCGTAAAACGCCACATTGACGGAGGGGTAGAAACTGTGGAAGGTCCTCTGCCTATTGTACTGACTGTGAACGGAAGTGCAGCTCCCTGCCGTCCGCGCAATGCCAAATTGTTACAGAAATACAAACGCGCTCTCGGCGCACAGGAAAAAGCAGCCATCACTAAAGACGGTTCTGAACTGCCTTACGCTGAACTATATGAGAAATTCCCTTACCTGAATATCACTGAATGGAGTGTGGCCGATGTAGAAGGAGACACCAAGCAGTGCGGTCTGTCAGGCTCTCCCACCAAAGTGAAGAAGATTGAAAACATCGTCTTCCAGGCAAAAGAAAGCAAGACCATGACAGGAAGCGACCAGGATGTGGAAGGATTGATTGTCGAACTGTTAGCTAACCATACAATAGGATAACGATTATGAATAATGTATTTGTATATTGCGAGATTGAAGGCACAACAGTGGCCGATGTGAGTCTCGAACTTTTAACCAAAGGTCGTAAATTAGCTAATCAGTTAGGCTGCCAGCTTGAGGCAATCGCTGCCGGAACCGGCCTTGCAGGAATTGAAAAACAAGTATTGCCCTACGGAGTAGACAAACTTCATGTATTCGATGCTCCGGGTCTGTTCCCTTATACTTCACTGCCCCACACTTCTATCTTGGTGAATCTGTTTAAAGAAGAAAAACCGCAAATCTGTCTGATGGGCGCTACCGTTATCGGCCGCGATCTGGGACCACGTGTATCTTCCGCATTGACTAGCGGACTGACTGCCGACTGTACCCAGTTGGAAATCGGTACCCACGAAGACAAGAAAAATGGCATCACTTACGAAAATCTGTTGTATCAGATTCGTCCCGCCTTCGGTGGTAACATCGTTGCAACCATTGTCAACCCCGAACACCGCCCACAGATGGCGACCGTTCGTGAGGGAGTGATGAAGAAAGAGATTCTGGATGAAAATTATAAGGGTGAAGTGGTGAACCACGACGTTGCCAAGTTTGTTCCTGAAACAGACTATGTAGTAAAAGTCATCGACCGCCATGTAGAAAAAGCCAAACATAACCTGAAAGGCGCACCTATCGTGATTGCCGGAGGTTACGGAATGGGATCTAAAGAAGGTTTTGACAAATTGTTCGAACTGGCCAAAGAACTTCACGCCGAAGTAGGTGCCAGCCGTGCAGCTGTCGATGCAGGTTATGCAGACCATGACCGCCAGATTGGCCAGACGGGTGTAACCGTCCGTCCCAAACTGTATATTGCTTGCGGTATCTCCGGACAAATCCAACACATCGCAGGTATGCAGGATGCAGGTATCATCATCTCTGTAAACAGTGACCCGAACGCTCCGATCAACACCATTGCCGATTATGTAATTAACGGCACTGTGGAAGAAGTCGTTCCGAAATTGATTAAGTATTATAAAAAGAATTCAAAGTAGTCAGTAGTAGTCATAAGTAGTCAAAGTAGAAAAAAATGAAAAGTCAATCCTTTGAACAACTGATTGTTTGGCAAAAGGCACATTCGTATGTATTGGCCATTTACAAAATAACCAAGCAATATCCCAAAGAGGAATTATTCTGCTTGGTTAACCAGATGCGCCGTGCAGCAGCCTCTATCACTGCAAATATAGCGGAAGGATATGCTAAAATCAGCTCAAAGGACAAATTGCGTTTCTATAACATTTCACAAGGTTCGTTGGAAGAAACACGCAATTTCATTATCCTGTCGAAAGATTTAGGATACATCACATTGCAAGACAAAGAACAATTAGGCATACAAGCGGCCGAAATCAGCCGCCTGCTAAACGCCTACTGCATAGCCTTGTTGAAAAATGTATCGCCACCCACTACTTAACTACCCTTAGCTACTATTAACCACTCTAACTACTAAAAATTATGGCAAACTTTTATACCGATATACCGGAACTCAAGTATCACTTGAACAATCCGATGATGGAGCGCATCTGCCAACTGAAAGAGCGCGACTATAGAGATAAAGACGAGTTCGATTATGCACCGCAGGATTATGCCGATGCAATGGACTCTTACGATAAGATTCTGGAGATCACAGGTGAGATTACAGGTGAAACTATCGCTCCCAATGCCGAAGGGGTAGACGAAGAAGGTCCTCACTGTGGAAACGGACGTGTGGAATATGCTTCAGGAACCAAGCAGAACCTCGACGCTATGGTAAAAGCCGGACTGAACGGTATGACCATGCCTCGTCGTTTCGGTGGCTTGAACTTCCCCATCACCCCGTACACCATGTGCGCGGAAATTGTTGCCGCCGCCGATGCAGGTTTCGGAAACATCTGGTCTTTGCAAGACTGTATCGAAACGCTGTATGAGTTCGGTAACGAAGACCAGCACAGCCGTTTCATTCCCCGTATTTGTGCGGGTGAAACCATGTCTATGGACTTGACCGAACCCGATGCCGGTTCCGACCTTCAGTCAGTAATGCTGAAAGCTACTTTCGATGAAGCCAACAACTGCTGGCGTCTGAACGGTGTGAAACGTTTCATCACTAACGGTGACGCTAATCTTCACCTGGTATTGGCACGTAGCGAAGAAGGAACCAAAGACGGACGTGGTTTGTCTATGTTCATCTATGACAAAAACGAAGGAGGTGTAGATGTACGCCGCATCGAAAATAAATTAGGTATCCACGGCTCTCCTACCTGCGAACTGGTTTACAAGAACGCGAAAGCCGAACTTTGCGGTGACCGTAAGCTCGGTTTGATAAAATACGTTATGGCATTGATGAATGGTGCGCGTCTGGGTATCGCTGCCCAGTCAGTAGGTTTGTCACAAGCTGCTTACAACGAAGGATTGGCATACGCCAAAGAACGTAAGCAGTTCGGAAAAGCCATCATCGATTTCCCGGCAGTATATGACATGCTGTCTATCATGAAAGCCAAACTGGATGCAGGCCGTGCATTGCTTTACCAGACTTCACGCTATGTGGATATTTACAAAGCATTGGATGATATTGCCCGCGAACGCAAACTGACTCCTGAAGAACGTCAGGAACAAAAAGTCTACGCCAAGCTAGCAGACAGTTTTACTCCGCTTTCCAAGGGTATGAACTCTGAATATGCCAACCAGAATGCATACGATTGTATCCAGATTCACGGTGGTTCAGGTTTCATGATGGAATATGCTTGCCAGCGCATCTATCGCGACGCACGCATCACCAGCATTTACGAAGGAACGACCCAGTTGCAGACTGTAGCCGCTATCCGTTATGTAACCAACGGTTCTTATATCGCAACCTTGCGTAATTACGAGGCTATTCCTTGCAGTGAAGAAATGCAACCGCTGATGGACCGTGTGAAAGAAATGGCCAACAAATTTGACGCATGCACTAATGCAGTAAAAGAGGCCCAGAATCAAGAGTTGCTTGATTTCGTTGCACGCCGTCTTTATGAAATGGCTGCCGTATGTATCATGTCACATCTTCTTATCCAAGATGCGACAAAAGCACCTGAATTGTTCGCCAAGTCAGCCCATGTATATGTAAACTATGCAGAAGCTGAAATAGAAAAGCATTTCAATTTCATCCGTAAATTCAAAGCAGATGATTTAGCTGACTATCGTTTGTAAACTTCATTCCATTCTATAAAAAGACGTTCTATTCTTCACCGAATAGAACGTTTTTTGTAGGATTTACTTTTAAACACATACTGATGCAAAATCAAAAACGCCCGTTTCACAACGAGCGTTTTCCTTATAAACAAAGCCTCAGCCGACCTTATTTACTAACAAACTTATTATTAACGTATTTATAAACTGCCTCTTCATATCCTTCCTACAACTATATCAATCCCTCTATCCAGACAAACTAATAATCCGTCTACCTTTCTACTACCCGATCTTGATTCTCAAACTTTTTCTTTTTCCACAAGTAAAATTAAAGCTTTATTATCATTGAGACAAGAGTTATCGACCAATCTCCTTATTTCATCTATTAACACCCGTTTTTGTTCCTTATCAAACTATTTCGAACTTTTCTTTCCACCTAATGTTATGAGAGAAACTTATTAAAAACCTTGACTTATGAAAGAATTAGAATTAACCAGTAACGCCGCTTTGACGGATGCGGTATATGAAACCGCCCTGAACGGCTCTTTTCTTGAAGTTAAACTTGTAGCAGGTTCCGTGGGCGATGATGAACCTAGAGGAATGCAACCGGAATATGAATGTTATCACATCAGCTATCCGGACAAAAAAGACACAATTTTATTCGAGCAACCTTTGGATGCCGCCGATGACAAAGTAACCGTATATGATTTGGGAAAGAAAATCAAATCCATAGAAGGCTGTTGCCACAAGACACTGACAAAAGGCGAAAGCCGCACAGCCACAGCACGTAAAGTAGTTGCTCATGGTCCTATGTGGATTTATGTGGCTATTGCTGTCGGGATGGATAAAGCAGGCACCGAATCACCTTTTATGATCGTCCAAGGAGCAGGCACTTACGGTTCTGAAGATACGACCGAGAACGAAATGATAGGTTATGCTAACGGACGTATTCATGAAATGACAGCTTTGCTTGTCCGCCGTGCGCGTTTGGAAAAACTGCATCTGGCAAGCATACGCGCAGGCTACAAATATTTATTCGCAGAACCGGGAAGAATAGGAAAGGCTAAAGTCAAAGAAGGATAAGCCCCCTTGTCTTCACTGATAACCATCATTTTAAAAGCCTGTTGCCTTCTTTCAACAACAGGCTTTTATCTATTATAAATTATTCTAACGCATCTACCGGCAAATCAGACTCTTTACGATACCCCGATGAAGTAAATACAGCTATCAGCTCCCCCTGTCCGTCTGTTATCTTTACTTCAACAAAAGGAATACGATGATGATTAAATACTTCAACAGCCTCAGCATACACGTAACCCAACTTAGCAGGACGGAGAAAAGTAATATTGGCATTCACAGAAAGTGTAAGTTTCTTACGGCTGTTCGCTACAGCTGCAAAAGCCAGATCGGCCAATGTAAACAAGGCGCCGCCTTGACATACTCCTCCACCATTCAAATGCCGGTCGGTCACCTCCATACACGCACGGGCATACCCCGGCTTTATCTCAAGAAGTTCCACTCCCGCACAAGTAGCAAAACGATCCGCTTTCAAAAATTCTTTTAATGTTGCCATATCACAATTTATATGAATAAGAAAGTCTTAATGAATAATCACCATGGTAGCCCCGAAACCATATTCACGGAACGAAGCATCCTGACTTTCATAGTTTTTAT
>OIGV01000328.1_pt1 | contig 15707 bp, 13 predicted proteins | sample 1582351 | NCBI WGS metagenome assembly OIGV01 (sample SAMN02675049, study PRJEB24791) | human gut metagenome, SKBSTL061 | isolation source: stool | host: Homo sapiens | place: USA
TTCAAGCCTTATTTGGGGCTTGAAAACTTGTCATGCCCTATCGGTGAATAGTTACGCTTAATATTAAGATTAATAAAATTGATTAAATTCTTTAATTATGCGACTTTGTGTTTTTAAGCGACCTAATTCAATTTCTAAAACAGTTGGTTATCGGGGCATGCCATTTGCTTAGCCCCAATAACCATTTCTTGTTTTTTCTCACCTTACAACATGTTTCTTGCCATTAATTATATATATACCTCTTCTGAGATTTTCAATGGGGCTGTAAATACGTATGCCCTCCATAGTGTAAATGGTGTTTCCATTACATGAATTGCCATGTATTCCGTTGATGGAGTTTGTTGCTTTGTTTAAGAAATATATGTTATTTACATATAAGGGTTCCCCGTTACCTCCAGAAAGACGTATTCCTTCAATTTTTTCGTTACCCGTAGTCCCACCTGTTAGTTCCTTAACCGGAATGTCAAGTCTTGTCCATTCTTTTCCATTCAAATTGGAAACATGTGTGGCGTTTTCGTGTACAGAGCCATTTGCCATAACATTTTTGTTGTTGACAAGACTTACATTTATCTGAATGTTCTTATATGCAAATAAATCTATATGCAGAAAGCCATTTCCTGAAATATCCAATTCGTTTGATAACATTATTTCGGCATTGATGAAGCCTTTGGCTTCTATAACCTTGTCGCCATTAGCATACGATGTTATTGAAGCATTGTTGACCGTGATACTTCCTTCAGGTTTTCCGTTTATAAAAATGCTGTCAACCTCATATTCTTCTATTGGTGTAATTGTGTCATTTGGCACGATGTAGTCGAATGTAAGTTTGTCAACGGGGGCTGACGTATATTCCTTTATGTTAAGGATTGGCCTGCCATTGTCATCGCCTGTGTACCATGGTATTGAGCAAATTTCCGAAAAACCATAAGAAGGGTAGGGGTCGCCCTTCATACTGTTCTTGTATTCTTCCTTTGTTCTGGTTCTATCGTATGAACTGATATATTCCCCGTCGGCAGGTATTATTGTGTATCTTGGATGCCCAACTTCATTGTTGACAGAGTTGGACGACAAAGAGAATGCCGTTCTGTCATAATCCACGTGAGTGACCAACATTCCATGTCCGAAAAGAGGCTTGTTCCATCCTTTTTTTTCAATATACTGTAATATAATGTATTCGTTTCCAGACATGTCCGCGTCATTCTTTATTCTGTATGCCTTACCACCCTCGTTTATGTTTCCCAAAGCAATGCTTCCTTTGTCGTCTGTCGAAAGGTTGTCTATCGTGAACCATCCCATTGCTTCCCGTTCCCAGGCATTATACTCTGTCGGCGAGTATCCGTTTTTCAAGTATTCTCCGCCATCCATAAGATCCCAATATTCCATACCAGGATTACACGCAGCCTGTGCCTCAGCACTTACTGGATAAAAATCTGGCAATCCCATGCAGTGTGAAAACTCATGGCAGAAAAGCCCGATACCGTTTATTCCATATTCAAGCCCTTGTTTTGCGAATGCACCGGGATAACCGTTCAATTCGGTGTGGACACCGTATCTGTATGCTTTCTTGCCATTGTATGTGCCGAAATTGAATGCGCCCGACTTCGGCCATATGCAGTCTGACGAGTTCTGTAACCAAGACTGCGAGTAACCTGCGCAAATGACATATATCAAGTCTATGTACCCATCATTGTTTTGGTCATATTGTGAGAAGTCTATCTGGTCTTGAGCCAACTGGCATACTTCCGGCAATAGCCTTTCCATGTGATCTCTGTTTCCCTCGCCATAGTATTTCAAACCCTGTGATAGTTTCACTGGCCCATATACATCAAATTCAGGTTTGAATTGTCCGAAACTCATATCCTCGAAATATTTCCTCACACTGCCATAATTTTTCCCAACCGTCCCGTTACCGACCGTGTTGTCTATTTCTTTCGCATTTAGGTATTGTTCAAACACACTCTTGGGGTCGGCATCCTTGAAAGTGCTGTCGGCAAACTCTGCAAGGATTACTATTGCTCTTGGACTTCCCGTGTGCGGGAATAGGGTTGTGTTCCCTTCTACTGGCTCATGGCGCACTGCGTCAAGCCTTAATATTTTATTATTTTCATAAAACAATTTGCGGTTCTGTTTTCTAACAAGTTCATTTTCAGCCGATGACCTCAGAGCAACCTCATGTGCAAGTTGTTTGGTCGGATGCAAGTTCCCTTCCTTGTCGGTTATTGCGACATAATAATCAAATCCTTCGTGCCATAGCAACACTCCGTCTGATGTTGTGTACCATACATTGTGTTCATCTCCATAGGCATAAACGGTAACCTTTGTCCCGTCTCTTTGCGTTATAACGGCCGGTGTCGTATGCACTTTTGCCCCGTTGATAGATGTGGCAAGAAATATTGACACAAAAATTAAATAAAGTCTGTTCATATCCTTATCATCTTTGGTTTAAATTGTTCTACTTGAAATAATATTGTCCTTTGTTTTTGGTCCTTTTTCCATATTCTATTGCATGAGTTGGGCAGTGGTGGTAGCAGTTGAAGCACGTAAGGCATTTGTCATTGTGTTTCCATTCGGGCATCATGCCACCGCCTCCTTTTATGTCGCCTACCGGGCATACGTCGGCGCATTTCCCACACTTTACGCATCTGTCTTCTTTGACCCAAAACGGCTTGTCTGTTACCAACCATTTCACGAATACCGAACCAAGAAGGTGGCTATTAGTACGAGGCCAATGGCCTTTATATGTTTTTATGACTCCTCGCTCATGCCCCTTTATTATTTTGGTGTAACTTGAAAGCATCTTCTTTGCCGTTTCCTTCTTTTCAAGTTCTTTTTCTGGTTTGTCAACATCCATTAAGGGCAGCCCAACGTAAGTTTCCGGCATTATAATTGAGAACATACTGTCGATGCTTATGCCAATGGTTTTAAGGTCTTTAGCGAGATACTCCATGGAGAGTCCTATGTCATCGCCTGCGGTGCATAAGGCCCAGCAGTAGTTATCGTTGTAATTCCTCATGTTGAGTTTCCTTATGAAGTGTCTCACCAATACTGGCGGTCTCCATCCATGCACTGGGAAACAGAAACCAATACTTTCGTTATTCCCTAGTTCATATACCGCAGGTGCATTTTCGTTTGCCATGTCAACAAGCGCTTCCCCGGTGGCCTCAGCCAGATGCGTAGCAACCCAAAGAGTGTTTCCTGTTGCAGAGAAATAGAAAATCATATTGCAAAACAATAAAAGGTTAATATTCGGAAACTGTTTCCTTATTGAAAAAGCCTCCCCTATATAACACGGAGAGGCTCTTGTCGTGGAGGTACCTAGCAGAGTCGAACTGCTCTACACGGTTTTGCAGACCGTTACCTAACCGCTCGGCCAAGGTACCATTTTTCATAACCGAGTGCAAAGGTAGTCTTTTATTTTTATTCCCGCAAATATTTGTTGCCTTTTCTTTTATCCACATGACATTTCCCGTTTCTTTTATATTTACCGTAAAGCCGTTTTGTTTTTTTAAGGTCGCATCCGGCACAGCCATTACATGGATCTTCAGTATGTTTTATTCTATTCCATATCATATATACGGCCCACGCCACAGCAATTGTCAAAATGAAAAATACAATGATAATTTGCCAATTCATGTCATTACGTTTACATTTTGCAAAGATACACGAAAAAGGTTTATTACGATGTTGATTTGTGCATAATATGTTGTTAAAAAAATTAAATAACAGAAATTAGCGTACTTATAATTGTTGAAAGTTATATAAAATAATTACCTTTGCACCGCATTTGAAAAAAATGTTTCTTTTAAATATTGAAAGATTATGGGATGCCGATATGGCTCAGTTGGTAGAGCAACGCATTCGTAATGCGTAGGTCCCGGGTTCGAGTCCCGGTATCGGCTCAAAATTTATTTAGGTTCATGTAGGTTATTATTTCAAATGCGGCAATAGCTCAGTTGGTAGAGCATCGGCTTCCCAAGCCGAGGGTCGCGGGTTCGAGTCCCGTTTGCCGCTCTTTTACCCTTGTTTTTACAGTTTCATCCTCAGATATTCCCCGGTAATGCTCTTGGGGCATTTTGCGATTTCCTCTGGTGTCCCGCGACACACGATGAAGCCTCCGGCATCACCTCCTTCAGGCCCAAGATCAATAACATAATCGGCACATTTTATCACTTCCATGTTATGCTCTATGACAATTATAGAATGGCCTCTGTCTATTAGCGCATCTAATGCCGACAATAGTTTTTTTATGTCGTGGAAATGAAGTCCTGTTGTTGGTTCATCGAAAATAAACAGTGTGGGTTCTTGCTTTTCCTGTCCAATATAGAATGCCAATTTCACCCTCTGATTTTCTCCTCCGGAAAGTGTTGCGGAGTTCTGCCCTAATTTTATGTATCCCAGCCCCACGTCTTCAAGTGGCTTCAGTCGGTCGGCTATATTTTTCTGATTAAATTTGTTGAAGAACTCTATGGCTTCGGAAACCGTCATCTCAAGTATGTCATTGATATTCTTACCGTTGAAATGCACGTCAAGGATGTCTTTTTTGAAGCGTTTGCCATGACAGGAATCGCATTGCAGCGAAATATCTGCCATGAATTGCATCTCTACTGTGATGACTCCTGCACCTTTGCACTCTTCGCATCTTCCACCTTCTGTGTTGAAAGAGAAATACTGTGTGGTAAATCCCATCTGTTTGGACAAAGGCTGGTCGGCAAACAACTGTCTTATCGCATCATATGCCTTGACGTATGTGGCAGCGTTCGAGCGAGTGCTTTTTCCTATTGGGTTTTGGTCAATCATTTCAACATGCTTTATCTGTTGCCAGTCGCCTTCAAGTGAGATGTATTCCCCTGGCTGGTCGGCAACTTCGTTGATATGCCGTTTCAGGGCAGGGTAGAGTATTCCCTTGACAAGCGAAGATTTTCCTGAACCACTAACACCGGTGACAACGGTTAATACATTAAGCGGGAAAAGCGCATCAATCCCTTTTAGGTTGTTCATCCTCGCTCCATTCAGCAAAATTCTCATATTCCAGCTCCGTCTGCTTGTCGGCAGCGCTATTTCTTCCTGTCCCGTAAGGTATCTCACTGTGTGACTTCTTGCGTTTTTTCCCAAACGGCAAGTGCTGGCATCTGTTAGTCTGGCGATTTCATCATTGTCACCTTCGAAAACCACTTCGCCACCAAGTCTTCCGGCATCCGGGCCTATGTCAATAAGATAGTCGGCGGCACGCATTATTTCCTCGTCATGTTCCACCACCACAACAGTGTTGCCTATTTCTGTCAAATCTTTCAGAACTCTTATGAGCCGTTCAGTATCACGGCTGTGGAGTCCTATGCTTGGCTCGTCAAGAATGTATAACGAGCCTACCAAACTGCTTCCGAGTGACGTTGTAAGGTTTATCCTTTGGCTTTCTCCGCCTGAGAGGGTATTAGACTGACGGTTCAGTGTTAGGTAGCCAAGTCCAACATTTACAACGAATTCGAGCCTGCTGCATATTTCTTTAATCAGTCGTTTTGATATTTTAGTATCCTGCTCGTCAAGTTCTATATTCCTGAACCATTCGTAAAGATTTTTAACGGGCATCTCCACCAGATCAGTTATACTCATCCCATTTATTTTAACATAATTCGCTTCTTTTTTAAGCCTTGTGCCATGACATGTCGGGCATGTGGTTTTTCCGCTGTACCGGCTTAGCATTATCCTGTTTTGTATTTTGTACTTTCCTTCGCGGAGCATTTGGAAAAAACTGTCTATCGATACTCTGTCGCGCTCATCTCGTGCATTGTCTCCTGGCAGCCCATGCCAAAGCATATCCTTATATTTACATGGCAGACTGTAATATGGCTCGAATATCGGGAATTTGTCGCTCGCCGCACGTCTGCAAAATTCCTCCTGCCACATTTTCATCTTGTCACCATGCCAGCACTGCACACAGCCGTCAAACACGCTGAGCGATGAATTGGGTATAACTAATTTCTCGTCTATTCCAATGACCTTGCCGAAACCCTCACATGTGGGACAGGCACCGAGGGGAGAATTGAATGAGAACATGTTGTCATTGGGCTCCTCGAAAGCAATGCCATCAGCCTCGAAACGTGTAGAGAAGTCGTATGATATGTTTGAAGGCAGAAACATCAACCTGCATTCCCCGTGTCCTTCGTAGAAAGCGGTCTCTGAAGAATCAACGAGTCGCGATATGGCATCACGCGAGAATCCGACCGAGAGACGGTCTATGAGCAGCATAACGTCGTTGCAGTCCCTGTCGAGGTTGTCTTTTTTCCCAAGGAAGTCGTCAATTCTTACGAAGTCGTCATCTACCCATAGTCTTACGAAACCTTCCTGAAGATACATTTTCAACTGGCTCTCAAGACTTCTGTCGTTATGCAGTTTTATTGGAGAAAGTATCACGAAACGTGTTCCCTCACCATATTGCTTGGTACATGCGATGATGTCTTCGGTAGTGTGTTTCTTGACTTCCTGACCGCTGATGGGTGAATAAGTCCTGCCAATACGTGCAAAAAGCAGTCTTAGATATTCGTATATTTCGGTTGACGTTCCGACAGTGGAGCGTGGATTTCTTGAAATCACTTTCTGTTCTATGGCAATGGCAGGCGGCAGGCCCTTTATATAGTCACATTCCGGCTTGCTCATTCGCCCGAGGAATTGCCTCGCATACGAAGAGAGGCTCTCTACATATCTTCTCTGGCCTTCGGCATACAGGGTGTCGAATACCAGCGATGATTTGCCCGAGCCACTGACACCAGAAATGACAACGAACCTGTCGCGCGGAATATTGAGTGAAACATTCTTCAGGTTGTTGACTCTCGCATTCTTTATCTCTATGTAGTTCTGCATGTTTGCTGTTCTTTGTCTTTTTCGTCTTCTTGAAGCCAGTTGTCAATCAGTTGCCTCGCAATAGATAGTTTTTCCGGTATCTTTGGCAAGTTGTACTTGTTGAACCACCCTCCGGCGGACAGTTCGGAGCGTTGCAGACGTATGTCTCCACTGTAATAATCGGCGTTGAAACCAATCATCAGACCGGAAGGGTAGGGCCATGGCTGTGAGGTGAAATATTTAAGGTTTGTTATTTCCAGCCCCGTTTCCTCCTGCACTTCCCGTACCACCGCTTCTTCCAATGTCTCGCCTGTTTCTACGAAACCTGCCACAAGACCGTAGTAGTTGCCCTTGAAGTTATTGGCATGAACAAGTAGTATTTCGTCACCTTTGCGTACAAGCACTATCACTGCCGTTGCAAGTTGCGGCCAAACCTCCTTTCCGCAATTCGTACATCTTTTTGATATTTCGGTGTGCATCTGCATAGGTGCTCCGCACACTCCACAGAATTTTGTGTTCCTGTCCCAATAGAGTATCTCGGCGCATTTCCCTGCCTTAAAGTACAGTTCGTGGGCGAGTTTGTTATAGGAGGCCCGCAATCCACACATCTCAAACTCGTTGTTGGTTACGGGAGTGTCTATACTGTATGTTTTCACGCCAACGCCGCCAAGAGGAGTTATGTTGTGAACTGTCGTCCATGGCTTTATATCGGTTGGGGGGAACTCGCTGTATGGTATGCAATATTTCCCTCCTGATGTTTTTTGAATCAAGATGTCAGACTTGCAGAAAACGAACCATAGTTTTTTATCCATAGAACATGTTTTTATTTGCCGAAAATCAATTTCTTGTCCCTTTCTATTGCCGTGGCAGTCCAAGTTTCTGGCACGAAACGCCAGTTGTTGTTTGCCTTTGGTTTGATAACTCCAATTTTCTCAATCTTTTTCATAAGATAGTATCGTTGGTCTCTCTCACTGGCGAAAATGCGTCTTTCCTCCAGTTCCTCATGTGGTATGCCTGCACCACGTGTCAACAATTCGCCTCCACCATTTCCGCGATAACTGTTCATTGCCACGTTATACCATTTATCTTCCTTGAATGGCTCGCCATTTGACATACTTATTATATGCACTTTGTCGCCATCGGGCTTGGTGACATCAACTTCATATATTATACCGGCTGCGCTGTCAAAGTTGAATGCAAGGTTCTTGAATCCGAAACGCTGTTTGTCGTTCTTGGAATATGTGTCAAGGAGCATTATGTGATCATCAGGAGATTTCATTGTTGAAACCCATAAATCGTAACTCATTTCAAGATGTCTGCGGATTTCCTCGCCAGTCATCCTAAGCACGAATATCTGGTTTTCATACCTGTACAGGTTGAACAGATCGCTGACACGCACCTCTCCTTCTGCGATTTTGTTGTCAAATGTTAGTGGAGCGTTGAATGAAATGTCCGCACCAGTAATTTCAAGTTGAAGTTCGTGGATGAAATCGGTGAATGGCGCACTTCCGAAATAGCAATCGCGTGTATACATCGTGGATTCGCACTTGCCTATAACTCTATCAACATAATTTCTAACACTGTCAATCTGATGGGCGAATTTTTCGACGAACTCGGCATCAACATCTTCATTGGATATGTTTACAACATCTCCTTCTATTTTCTTGCTAACAATTTTACCGTTCTCGATTTTCACAGACACCTTTGCGTCACTAACCATAAAAGCGTTGCACGAAGGGTCAAGGCACAAAACATCATCTCCTGCGGAGTTTTTCACAATGTCTTTATGACTTGTGTGGTCATGTCCGTATAGTATTATGTCGAAACCGGGGATTTCCCTTGCCACTTTCATGGATTGATTCTCCTCATATTCGTCGGTCTGTATGCCGCCTTCCCGTCCACTGTGGAAAAGTCCTACAACAATGTCAGCATGCTCATGCTTCTTGACATAATCAACCCAATATGAGGCACTCTTCACAATGTCGTCAAAACGCAGTCCTTTCCACAGTTCCTTACACAGCCAGTGGGGTATTGCCGGAGTTAGCATTCCTATCACCGCAATTCTCACTCCGTCTCTGACGAATATAGAGTATGGATTCAGATAAGGCTTGTTCGTTTTTGTGTCAATAATGTTTGCACCGAGTATTGGACATCTTACTTCTTTTATCCATTTGTCATAAACTGCATGGCCAGTTTCAACATCGTGGTTTCCAATCGTTTCGGAATCATATTTGAGATAGTTAACAACACTTGCTGCGACATTTTCCATATCTCGATTGACATAATTGCAATAGTAACACGTTGGTTGTCCCTGAAGAATGTCGCCATTGTCAAGAAGCAAGAGATTTTCACCATATTCCTTCCTTAGTCTATTGACATAAGTGCTTACACGCGCAAGAGTTCCTTTCATCGGTTTACGGTTGATAAAATCATATGGAAAGAAAGCCCCGTGCACATCGCTTGTTTGTATTATCCTAAGTTCTATATTTTTCGTCTGACCCATAATAATATAGCTGTTCAAGCAAAATGCTGCAATAAGCAATAAAATTTTATTTCTCATCTATAAAAATATTTGAGTTGCAAATTTACATAAAAATATCGATATGTAAGCCAGTGGAAATAAAAAACATAAAATAAATTCCCGAATGCGCTTCATCGCAGAGTCAACCAGCAAGTGCAAAATTACAAAACGTTATAGAGCATTAATTTTTTCTATGACAAGTACGGAGTAGTTGGATGCGGTGTGCGCATTATATGGCATTACGGTGCGCGTATGTGAATGTAACGGGTAGTGTGTTTTTTGCAGGCGTAGTGGACTAAGTCAAGAAAAAATGACGGGCAAAAGATGCTGGCAAGCAGTTGGGGAACGGGAACCGACAATTCGAAAAGGAAACGTATTTATCATAATGCGCAATCTCTTGCATTTCTATTTTTATTTATTATTTTTGCCCTCGTATTTAAGTTTTGTTATTATGTATAACCCAAACAAACCACAAATATTTTTTGTTGATGTCAACGGTAACTATCGTATGACGTACTTCACTTGTCTTCAGAATGCTGTTGATGAGTTCCGTCGTTTAGTCCGTTCTTATGATTGTCTTTTGTGTGACCTCCGTTATTGTGGTTCTTCCGAGTGTCTTGCTTCTTTTCGTAATTATAAATATCTTAAAATTAAAGGCTTATGAAATTTTTTGGTAAATTCCGTGATTGGTTTAAGGATGATGAGAACAAATTCTTTTTTCTGATGGCTTTTGTCGTCTTTATCTTCGTTTCCCTGCTATGTTTTCAGACTTGCAGTGTCGAGCGTACTCTCCGCACTGGTGAATTCGGTACTGTTTCCTATCGTCTTGGTTGATGGATTACCCTTTCATTAAGTGTCTGTTCCCCCGTGTTGTTGCTAACCGTTACACTGGCGACACCCTGCAATGCTCCTGCGGACATTGTATTGCCTGCCTTATGTCAAAGTTCCAGCATCATTCGCTTCTTACCCAGATGGAGAGCAGTAACAATATGTTCACCCTCTTTGTCACACTTACTTATTCCAACAACTATATCCCCCGTGTCCGGTTGAAGTATCATGCCGGACACTGTAAATTTTATTACCGTAACTATTGCAGCCGCCTTGGCTCTCTTGGCAGTGTCATTGGCTCTCATTCCTGCCGTGTTACAGATCCTGAGTATTTAACTTTTCGCAAATTGCAGTCACGTGCAAATCTTGATGGTGATTTCGGTCGTGTCTCTGTCCGTGACTTTCAGTTATTTCTTAAACGCATTAGAAAATATGTCTTTACCGAAACTGGGCAAAAAATACGTTACTACGGTGTATCGGAGTACGGGCCCCGTACTTTCCGTCCGCATTATCATTTCCTATTTTTTTGTAAGTCTAAACCCGCGTTATCGTCTCTGCAGCAAAATTTATCTAAGGCTTGGAGATATGGTCGTATCAATTCCAGTGTCTCGGAAGGTTTCTCTAATTCATACGTTGCGAGCTATGTTAACAGCGTTGTCTCTCTACCCACACTTTTTAAGGTATCTTCCCTCTGTACGTTCTCGCATCATTCTAACTTTCTGGGTCAAGAACTTTGTAAACTTCCGGCAGAGGAAGTATACTCACATGAGTTTGATGAGTTTGTTAAGCGAAGCATCGTCCTCGGTGATAAAGTTATGGAATATTCGCCATCCCGTTCGCTTATCTCTTACTACTTCCCAAAATGTATCGGATTTGCTAATAAGTCTGCACGTGAGCTTTGTCAGTCTTATACAATATATCATGCTTCTGTGTCCCGGTATGGTGAAAGACCGTGCAAGGAACTTGCCCGTTTAATCTACAATGATAATTCCTCCAATCCTGTAACTGATTATTTCTCTCTCGAGCGCTCCGAGCCTCTCAAACCTATCCGTATTCATGGTGAGGTTATTGATGTTGACTATAGCACTCGTATTCTCCGCCATCTATATATCAGTAAGCATTTCATTGATTTTTGCTGTGATGGATATCTCGAGCGTTGTAACAATGTCATCAGTGTCATTAAACGTTTTTATAGTTATCTTTCCCTCTCTCAACTTTCTTCCTTTTACCAGTCTCAGGTTGATTTCCTTTCTGCTTATCCTGTCTCTGGTCTTGATTTTCTCAATAACTTTTATTTTAACCTTTATGATGATTACTCTTCCGAACTCTATTTCCATTCGTTCTCCGACCCGTCTGTTATAAGTATGCCATCTTCCTACAACTCGATTTATAATCATTCATCTTTTCGCAGTTACTTTTTTCATTTACATGATATGTTTAATCGTTCTGTCAAGCACAAAGAACTTAATGACAAGAACGACATTTTTAATAATATAAAATATGGGAAATATAATGAGTTTGAAGGGTTTGAAGAATAACCCTTCCCGTAATGGCTTTGATTTGTCATTCCGCAATGCTTTCACTGCCAAGTCTGGACAATTACTTCCTGTCATGTGCAAGGAGTGTCTCCCCGGTGATAAGTTTAAGGTTAACCTCCAGTGGTTTACCCGTACCGCTGAGCTTCAGTCCTCTGCTTTCACGCGTATCAAGGAGTATTATGATTTCTTTTTTGTACCTACTCGTTTGCTCTGGCGTCCTTTTGATCAGTTTGTAACGCAGATGCCTTTTTACTCTTCTGCATTTAATGGTTCTCCCTCTAATACTTTTACCCGTCAACCTTATATTACTCTTGGAGATGTTTCTGAGTATGTTTATGACTTGCACAATCTTCATAATCCTTCTCCAATATTGAAATATGATAGATTCCATATTGATGGCACTAAGTATGATGAAGGTGGCTGCCCCCGTTCTTATAGTTCCGTCCGGCTTCTTGATATGCTTGGTTATGGTGATTTTTCTTCTTACCTTGTTAAAGGTGATAAACCTCGTGTTTCGATTCGTAATGTTGCTGTTAGTCCTTTCCCTCTTCTCGCTTATCAGAAGATTTATTCTGATTATTACCGTAATGACCTTTGGGAAAATGATATGCCGCATACATACAATGTCGATTATCTTACGTCCGATGATATGCGTATACCTGTATCTGGCTATATTAAGGAAATTTCCATGCGTCCTGCTTCTCTTAATTTTCTTGATTTGCGTTACTGCAATCTTCCTAAAGATTTGATAATGGGCGTTATGCCATCTCCTCAATATGGTGAGCCTGCTTTGTTTGGTTTTACTCCCGGTTCTTCCTTTGAAGTTAAGTTAAGTGGTTCTGAGCCTTTCTCCAGTGGTCATGACTTTGCCCTTAATATTAATGATAATGAGCCAAATCGTGAGTATGCTCTTTCTCATTGGTCTATTCTTGCACTCCGGCAGGCTGAGTATCTTCAGAAGTGGAAGGAGATTAGTAATAGTGGACGTAAGGACTATAAGGAGCAGATTGAGAAGCATTTTGGCGTTCATATTTCTGATATCCGCTCTAATCGTTGTGAGTTCCTTGGTGGCACTTCCAGCTTTATTGATATAGATGAGGTTGTCAATACTGCTTTATCGAAACCTGATGATGCTGCCGTTATTAAAGGCAAAGGTGTTGGTGTTGGTAAGCAGTTTCAGAATTTTGAAGCCCCTGAGCATGGTTTTTTCATGTGTATTTATCACACTTCTCCCATCGTTGATTACAACAACCGTGGTTTGGATTTGCAGTTGCTTCGAACTAAACCTACTGATTATGCGATTCCAGAGTTTGATAAGCTTGGTATGCAGGAGTTACCCTCTGTTGTTCTTGATACTTATTCTACCTATTTAGGTGAGTTAGAGGACGATAAGGTTATTGAGAATTCCCGTTATCTTGGTTATGTTCCTCGGTATATAGACTACAAGACAAGTGTTGATCGTGTACATGGTGAGTTTAACGGTGATCTGCGTTCTTGGACTTCTTATATTGATAAAAACCTTTCTGATATGTTTTTGATTTATAAGGATGATTCTTCTTTTTTGGAGATTTCATCTCGCCGTTATGCATTTTTTAAGGTACGTCCCAGCATTTTGGATAATATTTTTGCTCTTCATGCTGAGATTTCCGATCAGTTCCGTGTTAATTCCATGTTTAATATTGATGCTGTTCGCAGTCTTGATAGAAACGGTTTACCTTACTAATTTTTAATATTTTTTCTTATGGAAATTTCAAATATTTATGTACCCTCTATTGTTTCAGAGTTTACTCATGAAGTTGTTGAGCATTCTGACGGTACTGAAGTTGAGTTTTTTAATAATGATGTTTCTCTTTTGTTTCATCAGGAGCGCCTTATTAGTAAAATAGGTGTTGATGCGGCAAATGAGTGGATTGCTTCTCTCCGTTCCAGTGGATTTGACAGTAGTCATAATTTGTCTGATGAATATTTGTTCAAGTTCATAAAGTCCCGTAACATTCAAAGTCTTTCCGAGCTTCAGTCGTGGTCTGAGTATCTCCTTAATCAAACTAAATTGCTTGAGGAATCTCTTGCGCCTGATTCTGTTCTTGTTGATGGTGACGTTTCTACTTCTACTGATACCGTTGACGGTTCTACTCCTACTGTTTCTGAATAATTTTATTTTCTTTGCTATGAACTATAATTCTTATGTTCTTGATGTCGGGCGCACATTCAGTTGTGCGCCTGCATTGAAGTTTATTGCTCCAGCGGTTGGCGCTGCCATTGTTGGTGCTGGTGCTTCTGTACTTGGCAATCTTTTTGGCTCTGCTAATAATAGTAATGCCAATAATACTAATATCCGCCTTGCTGCTGAAAACCGAGACTTTCAGCGTGAGATGTGGGATAAGCAGGTTGCATATAATCAGGATATGTGGAATCAGCAAGTTGCACACAATCAGGATATGTTTAATCAGCAAGTTTTATATAATAAGGATATGTGGAATGCACAGAATGCTTATAATGATCCTTCCGCTCAGGTTGCCCGTCTTCGCGCGGCAGGCATTAATCCTTACCTTGCCATGTCAGGAGGTAATGCTGCTGGTATTGCCGGTTCTGCTGGTTCTGTATCTCCTGGTTCTGCATCTCCTGGTTCCGTAGGTCTTCCTGCTGGTGATACTGCACATGTAAATCCTTATATTCCTGATAGCCGTGGTTTTGTTGATGCAGCCCTTAACTTATCCAATCAGTTTTATCAGGCACGGAAACTTGATAGTGATGCCGCCGTTAATGAGGCTACTGCTGTAGGTCTTAACATTCAAAATCAGTATGCAGCTAAGATTGCTGAAGGTACTTTGCTTGACTTTGCTGATAAGCACAAACTTTTTTCCGAGCAGTACCGTGGTGCTAAATGGCAAAATGACCTCAATGATTTTTCCACTCCTTTTCGTAAACGTATGATTGAGAATGATACGATTTCTTCCAATCAACGCCTTACTAATATGGACCTTGTTAATTATGGTCTTGAGCTTCAGAATAAACTCTCTGGTGTCAATCTTAAATGGCTTGATAGGGAAAAAGCTGCAGGATTAACGTACACTTATGCTCTTTATCGTAAGGCTCAGGCTGATACTTATGCAGCTCAAAAAGCAGGTGAATTGTCAGATGAGCAGGTTCATACTCAACGTCAAATGCAAAATCACATTTATCAGCAAACTGTTGGTCAAATGCTTAGCAATGTTGGTGAGGATTATCGTAATCAGTTCCTTGAATACACTTTGAATACTAAACCTGATCGTTATTTTCAGACATTTTTTAACTATGTTGGTGCTTATACTGGTGCACTTGGTAATATTTTTTCTGGTGTTGGTTCTATGGGAGGTTTTCTTAAGTACCTTGGTAAATGATTTTCTATAATATTTTTATTTGTTTTTCGTTATTTTAATATTCAATATTAATATTATTTTTTTATCTTATGGGTAAATCTGATGATGAATTTGCAAAGTTTTTGAAACTTATTCGTTACCTTATTATAGGTTTCGTAGTTTTTAGTTTTATTGTATTTTGTTATTCTCTTTTTATGGTAGCTACTCATTAAGCAGGGATTTATTCCCTGCTTTTTTATTCACAGATGCGTCCGCGCTTGCGCGTGGTCTGGACGCATAGCGTTTAGCATTTCGCCTGATTTTTTGATACGTCTTTTGCTCGCGGTTCTTTGCTCTGCTGTCCTTGCCCGTGGCTTCAGGTGGCTTGCCACCGCTCTAAACACTTTTTTATTTGTATGAAATCCTTTCACTTTGTACGAAGTATTACGGGTTTCGCTTTCTTCCCGTAACCTATGCCTCTTGACATAATATATGCAAAGTGACACCGTTAAATTATGATTAATATATGCTTTCTATGTTAATTAATGTTTTTTATAATGCGCAATCTCTCATTTTTTATTTACAAAAATATTGTAACTATTCAGCGATAGCACTGCACCCTTAATCCACGATTGAAATATACAGCAA
>OIGV01000354.1_pt1 | contig 14949 bp, 15 predicted proteins | sample 1582351 | NCBI WGS metagenome assembly OIGV01 (sample SAMN02675049, study PRJEB24791) | human gut metagenome, SKBSTL061 | isolation source: stool | host: Homo sapiens | place: USA
TGAATGCCTGGGCAAAGCCGCCGGCCGCTGCATTCTGTATTGAGTGTGTATAACTGATATTGGCACCAAATCTCATCCATGGTTTAGCCTGGTAAGTCGTTTTCAGACGACCGGTAATACGATTATAGTCAGAACCTTGTGCGATGCCATCTTCATCTAGATATCCGAAAGAAGCATAGATTTGCGCTTTGTCACTTCCACCGGAAATATTGACATTATATTCCTGGCGTAAAGCTGTATGGTATGTGGCATCAACCCAATTATCGGGAGTGAGATAATAACCGTTTACTATCCGTCCTAATTTTGCATTAGGATTAAGAAGACCGTTTTTACCAATCAGATATTCTCCTTCAGGATATGAATATACGTTGTAGGATAAACCGCCGGTTTGGCTGTTGGTTCCTATCATATTAGTATTTGCGCTGACATATGCTTGGTCAGGGGTTTGTCCTTGGGCATTTAAATAATAATTGTATAATGCTTTATAGTGTGCTTGATAATATTCTCCTGGATCTTTTATGTAGTCATATTCTATTTCACCACGGGTATTGGCACTCCATTTAGCGTCTACTGTGATTTTTGCATCGCCTGCTTTGGCTGATTTTGTTGTTATAATTATGACACCGTTAGCACCTCGAGCACCATAAAGAGCTGTGGATGCTGCATCTTTTAGTACAGAAATAGATTCTACATCTGCTGGATTTGATGTTATTCCATCCTCCTTCGTATGGCATACCGTCTAATACGATGAGGGGATCTGTTTTTGCGCTCATTGAACTGATGCCACGTATCAGAATGCTTGGAGTTTCGCCAGGCTGTCCATTTGTCATTGTCATTTGTAGGCCTGCCACTTGTCCAGATAAACTTTCTATGACATTAGTAACCGGACGTTTAGTTATTTGTTCTGTATGAATCATTTTTGCAGATCCTGTAAAAGCTGATTTTTTTGCAGTACCATAAGCAACTACCAAAACTTCTTCCATCACTTCTGTTGTTGAAGTCATAACAATTTTCATTTCCGGCTTGATGGTTACTTCTTGGGTTTCCATTCCAATGAAAGAAACAATAATTGTTTTGTTGGTAGGTGAGATGTTTGTAAGTGTAAACTGACCATTGATGTCGGTGATTGTTCCATTGGTTGTTCCTTTTACCAATACGGAAGCTCCGATTACCGGTTCGTTGTTTTCGCTTGAGATAACGGTTCCTTTCACTGTTACCTGTGCTTGTGCATGGCTTATTCCTACGAATAAGCATACGAATAGTAGTAATAGTGTCTTTTTCATAATGTTTGTAATAGATTTGTGAGTTTATGGTTTGTACAAACCTAGGAATAAAATCTAATAAATCAAAATATTTTCGATGGTAAATGTTTAAAAATAAAAGTATATTCTAATCAATGTAATAAAAACTTAAACAAGCAAGAAAATTAACTTGTTTTTATAAAAGAAGCATCTTAAGCATTTTGTCGTTTCGCTGAACTTTTTAAATACAAAAATCCCCAAATCTAAGTTGATTGATAGATTTGGGGAAAAAGTTGGAAATATCTCTTGTTGCTTTTATTTTTTTTGAGATTGGTGCATAATTTTTAAGATATCACGGTGGAATTTAATCTCTGCACGTTGTAACTTATATATTTTCTTGGGAGATAAGATTTTTTTAAAGCGCTGTAGATATTCCAAATCCAATTTATCGGCTTCAATCCTTGCTTTGACAATACCTTCTATAATTTGTTCGTATTCGGCATCGGTTGTTTTAGGATTTTTGCCTTTGCGTGCTTGCTCCCATGCTTTATCATTTACTGTTTTTTTACGGTCTTGTAATTCGAAGTAGATAGGGAAGAATTTAGTGGCCTCTTCTTGCGTTATTTCTGCTTTTTGCGTGAGATATGCTTCTTGTCTAGCTCTGAATTCTTCTTTGGTGAAACCAGGTTTCTTTTTGTCTTGCGCCTGTAGCGAAATGCTTATATATAAAGTGATAAGCAAGGTTACCAGTCTTTGTATCATGTGGTTATTATTTAATTATACATATCTGAATTTGCATCTGTCAAGTATTGATAGAGCGTATAATCATCCATCATGGAATGATCTAAAATCGTTTCAATATATTCGTCTGAGAATTGTTCAGTTTCCGCTGCTGTAAAAATAGGAGTATCTTGTTTAGGGGGACCTACAACAACTCTGACGCTGAACATCAATCCACAAAACATAGCTGCCATATATATCCAAGGCTTGATACGTTGCCAAGTAGTTATTGTTTCTTGCGGAGTAGAAGTTTGTTCCTTCTCCGGCAATTTATTCATCAACTCTTTTGAGAAGTTGTCGAAATAACCTTCGGGTACCATGAATGGATTTTTTGTCCCGCATTTTTTTAATAGTTCATCTTCTTCCTTCATAGTGGTTCTCCTTTCTTTGTTAGATACATTTCTTTTAAAAAGGTTTAAAGGCATTCTTTTAAAAAGTTCTCTATTTTTTTCACTGCATGGTGGTAGGAGGCTTTCAGTGCCCCTATACTTGTTCCTAATATTTCAGACATGTCTTCATATTTCATTTCTTGAAAATATTTTAAATTGAATACTATACGCTGTTTTTCAGGAAGCGTCAGTAATGCTTTTTGAAATAATATTTGAGTTTCATCTCCATTAAAATATGTATCACTTTCCAGTTTGTTCACCATATCTGCATCAGCGTCGTCTATGGATAATTGGTTGGTGGCACGTTGTTTATTTAAAAAGGTTAAGCATTCATTCAAAGCTATGCGGTAAAGCCAGGTTGACATTTTGGCTTCGGCACGAAAATACTCTAGATTAGTCCATGCTTTGATAAATGTATTCTGTAACAGATCATTGGCATCTTCATGAGAAAGTACCATCCGGCGTATCTGCCAATATAGCTGTTCGCTGTATTCGTTGACAATACATTCGAAGGCTTCTTTTTGTCGTGCCGGGTCCTGTAATAACGCTATAATTTCTTTCTCATTATAAGTGTTCATGTTCCTATTTTTAAATTAGATATCCGGTTTATGTTATGGTTTAATGGATTCTATTGAAATTTTTAATGTTTCCCGTGCAAGTAGAGTGTTAGGAAAAATATCCGATGCTTCCTGTAACAATATGCTTTCATCTTCGTAGCGGGCTGAAAAATGTCCTATAAGAAGTTGTTTTACTTTTGCGGTACGGGCGATTTCTCCAGCTTGCGAAGCAGTTGTGTGAAAGGTTTCTTTCGCACGGGCTTGTTCGCTTTGTGCAAAGGTGGCTTCATGAAATAACAGGTCCACTCCGTATATTTGTTCTATGATACGTGGCAAATAAATAGTATCTGAACAATAGGCATATCGGCGGGGAAGGGCAGAAGGGATAGTCAATTTGTTGTTTGGTACTATTTTTCCGTCCGGTAATGTGTAATCGGCGCCATTCTTTATCCGGTTGAGTTCGTATACGGGGATTTCATAAAAGTCAATCATGTCGCGACGAATATGGGCGGGAGTCTGTTTCTCTGAAAAGAGGAATCCGCATGTTGGTATCCGATGACGTAAGGGAATTGTTTCTATGGTTAGCGAACGGTCGTCATAAATTATTTCAGCTTTGCCCGGATCAAAAGTTTGGAAAACGACTTTGTAACTCATACCTTTGCAAAAAAAGTCGAGTTGCGGAGTAAGAAGACGTTCTAATTCTGCGTGACAGTGAATATAGAGTGTGGCTGTCCTTCCCAGCATACCGAAAGTTGATATCAGTCCCATTAGTCCGAAACAATGATCGCCATGCAAATGTGAAATGAATATATGGTTTAGCCGGGTGAATTTCAGTTTTGATTTGCGTAATTGCATTTGTGCTCCTTCACCACAGTCTATCATAAATAGTTTTTCACGGATATTTACGACTTGTGAGGTCGCAAAATGCCGTGTGGTCGGCAATGCTGACCCGCATCCTAATATATGTACTTCAAATTTCTCCATCGTTACAAAGATACTATCTTTTTTGAATGGAAAATAAAAAATGCCGTAAAAACGGCATTATAGGATTGAACTATTTCTTAAGTTTTATTTTCACAGCATTCATACCACGTGACCCTTTTTCTAGTTCAAAAGTCACGATGTTATTTTCTATGATATTGTCTATCAGTCCACTAATATGAAAGAAGTATTTCTCTGCATTCTTCAAATCTTTTACAAATCCATATCCTTTGGATACATTGAAGTGCTCTATTCTTCCTTCATGTACTAGTTCTATCGGTTCTTCAGTTCTACGAGGAGTTGAAACTTCAATGGTGGACATATCCACTTCTTGTGGTTTATTATTAGAAATGGGAGGAGTATCGGTTATCATACCGTTCTCGTCCACATAGGCAATCATATCTTCGAAGGAGGATGTGCCGTTATTTTTTCTTTCTTCTTTTTTCTGCTGTTTTGCTAAACGCTTTTCTTGTTTTTTCTTTTCCAGATCTCGTTTGGTAAATGAAATAGGTTTCGCCATTTGATTCTTTTTAAATTAGTAATATACAGTCCGACCTGCTAAGGGGAAGTGTATGGAATTAATAATGAGGTAATAAGAAAACGGGGGAGAAGTCGTTGTGAAATACTAACTCGAAATTTTATTACTCTATAAAGATACGGTTTTATTACGGATATCCCATAGAATATTTTCCTTTTTAAGAAATAATGGCATAAAAAAGGATGCATTTTAATAAATGCATCCTTTTGGCTTATCTTGAAGTAAACTGATTACTTCTTCTTGTTTTCCAACTGTTCTTTCAAAGCAGCCAAAGCATCGATATCACCTAAAGTGGTAGAAGCTGCCTGATTTTGGATAGCAGGAGCGTCTTCTCTCTTAGTTGTTTTCTTTACATTAGAAGCTGCTTTCTTTTCAGCTCTTTCTTCTGCCTTGGCAGCATCTTCGAAAATGCGGCTGTGAGACAGGATGATTCTCTTGGCATCCTTGTTGAATTCAATTACTTTGAATGACAGTTTTTCATCCAATTGGGCTTGAGAGCCATCTTCTTTTACCAGGTGTTTCGGAGTTGCAAAACCTTCTACACCATAAGGAAGAGCTACAACAGCACCCTTATCCAACATTTCGATGATAGTACCTTCGTGTACAGAACCTACAGTAAATACAGTTTCGAATACATCCCAAGGATTTTCTTCCAACTGTTTGTGACCAAGGCTCAAGCGACGGTTTTCTTTGTCGATTTCCAATACTTGAACTTCGATATCTGCACCGATCTGAGTGAATTCAGAAGGATGTTTTACTTTCTTAGTCCAAGACAGGTCAGAGATGTGGATCAATCCGTCTACACCTTCTTCGATTTCTACGAATACACCGAAGTTAGTGAAGTTACGAACTTTTGCAGTGTGCTTGGAACCTACAGGATACTTTTCTTCGATAGTTTCCCATGGATCTTGTTTCAGCTGTTTGATACCCAAAGACATCTTACGTTCGTCACGGTCAAGTGTCAGGATAACAGCTTCTACTTCGTCACCTACCTTCATGAAGTCCTGAGCAGAACGCAAGTGCTGTGACCAAGACATTTCAGATACGTGGATCAAACCTTCTACGCCCGGAGCGATTTCGATGAATGCACCGTAGTCAGCCATAACGACTACTTTACCTTTCACCTTGTCACCTACCTGCAGGTTAGCATCCAAAGCATCCCATGGGTGCGGAGTCAGTTGTTTCAAACCAAGAGCGATACGTTTCTTTTCGTCATCGAAGTCAAGGATAACAACGTTCAACTTCTGGTCGAGTTCTACAACTTCTTTCGGATCGCTTACACGACCCCAAGACAGGTCAGTGATGTGAATCAAACCGTCTACGCCACCAAGGTCGATGAATACACCGTATGATGTGATATTTTTAACAGTACCTTCCAGTACTTGTCCTTTTTCAAGTTTACCGATGATTTCTTTCTTCTGCTGTTCAAGTTCAGCTTCGATAAGAGCTTTGTGAGAAACAACAACGTTTTTGAATTCCTGGTTGATTTTAACCACTTTGAATTCCATTGTCTTACCTACAAATACATCGTAGTCGCGGATAGGTTTCACATCAATTTGAGAACCCGGCAAGAATGCTTCGATACCGAATACGTCCACAATCATACCACCCTTAGTGCGGCACTTGATGTAACCCTTAATAATTTCTTCATTTTCAAGAGCAGCGTTTACGCGGTCCCAAGAACGAGTAGCACGTGCTTTTTTGTGTGACAGAATTAACTGTCCTTTCTTGTCTTCCTGATTTTCAATGTATACTTCTACAGTATCACCTATTTTCAAATCTGGATTGTAACGGAATTCATTTAAAGGAATGATACCGTCTGATTTGTAGCCGATATTGACAACTACTTCGCGTTTGTTCATTGCAATAACAGTACCGTCTACAACCTCGCGGTCGTTTACTTTGTTCAGCGTACCGTCATAAGCTTTTTCAAGATCTTCGTGGCTCATGCTGGTTACAGCTTCGCCGTTTTCATAAGCATCCCAGTTGAAATCTTCAACAGGAGTGATGTTTTTTAAATTTTCCATTAATAAAATTGTTAAAATTCTCAGTTAATTACGTTAGACATTATATTGTTTATCTAATTTCGGGCGCAAAGATACAACAAAATACTGAAACACAAACAAGTTTGCTGAAATTTCTTGCTGATTAAAATTTAAATGGGATGTAATCGTTGTTTTTAATTTATGTTTGTACATTTGTAGAAATTTAACCTATTAAAATATGGTAGCGTTCATTTTAGTTTGTTTGGTTCTACTTTTAGGTCTTTTATGGGGATGGGAGATAAGAAAGAGGAAAAGTTGGGAACAGGAGTTCGTTAAGAAGAAAAATGGGGTGTGTTTGGTGAAAAAAAAAAAATTCGGATACCATATTGTATAATGTGGATGCATATATAATTTTGGTTGATCGGAATTTTTTGGTTGAAAAGACCAATTACTATAATTTGAATAATACTTCTGAAAGATAAGCGGAAAGTAATGTCCAGAGGCTTTAACGGTTATTTGTTCAAGCCTCTGAACAAAGAAGCTTTGTTTAATATGCTTCGCCAAATGGATATTTAATCTTCCAAAGAGTAATCAATGGTGGTTACAACACGGATACGTTTGATGTAAGGAGTATTGGCATCACGATCCTCGATACTGAATTGTCCCTGATAAGCTCTTTTTATCTTACCAAGTTCGCTGTCCGAGTCCTTGGCGAATTTAATAGCTGCCGCCCGTGCGTTTTTAGTTGCTTCCTCTATCATTTGAGGCTTGATGTCGTTTAAACCGGTATAGTCATATTGCACATTGTAACGATAATCTCCACCGGTAATAGCGATACCTTGCTTTAAGAGTTCGCTTTGTTCGCTGATCATCTTTCTCACCAGATCTACTTTAGTTGAAGTAACCGTGATGACAGAGGTCACATTATAGCGGAAGGGAACTGAATTATTATTATAACGTTCAGCTTGCATGTCTATAATTTCCGGTGCATTGATACTGATTTCGTTTTCAGTGATTCCTTTCTGTTTCAAAAAACCGACAATTGCTTGGTTAGTTGCATTTATCTTGTTATATAAGGTCGGGAGGTCATTTCCCAGGTCTTTATACATCAAAGGCCAAGTTACTTTATTAGCCGGCACCTCCATTTCTGCCAGACCTTTCACATTCACTACTCTGTCTTTACCAGAGAAAGTATCCAATCCCTGTTTGATAAAATACCCCATCACCAACATGCCTATAGCAAGGATGACGGCTTCTTGTTTCCAACTTTTCATACTTCAGTCGTTTTTAGTGATACAATTATTTGTTTTGTAAGCGTCAAATGCCTTTTTAACAGAGCCCTGTTCTTGCAGCAATTGTTTTGCTTCTGCTTTATTAATATGTAATTCGTCAATTAGCATTTGTACTCCTCGGTCTACTAGTTTTTGATTGCTGAGTTGCATGTTTACCATCCGGTTTCCTTTTACTCTGCCTAGTTTTATCATGACGGTGGTACTTATCATATTCAGTATCATTTTTTGCCCTGTGCCGCTCTTCATGCGCGAGCTGCCTGTGATAAATTCCGGACCTACTATCATTTCGATGGGTATATCTGCCACACTCGAGAGGGGAGAGCCCGGATTACTGCTGATGCTTGCTGTTAATATTCCGTGTTCTCTTGCTTTTTGCAGTGCTCCTATTACATAAGGAGTTGTTCCCGATGCCGCTATGCCTATCAGAATGTCTTTATTTGTGATGTGATGGTCTTGCAGTTCCATCCAGCCTTTTTGACTATCATCTTCAGCATTTTCTACGGGACGTCTCAAAGCCTGTTCGCCACCGGCTATAATACCTATGACACAGGTATCAGGCATACCGAAAGTCGCTGGAATTTCAGAAGCGTCCAATACTCCTAGGCGTCCACTGGTTCCGGCTCCCAAATAGAATATGCGTCCTCCTTGATGCATACGTTCTACTATTTCATTTACTAGTTTTTCAATTTGTGGTATGCAGGCATGAACGGCTGAGGCTACTTTCCGGTCTTCTTCGTTGATACCTTCCAGTAACTCTCTGACGGATTTTTGTTCCAAATCCTCATGTATGGACGGTTGTTCGGTTATTTTTATAAAATTCATACTTCGAAATGATAATCCTTTAATCCTTCCAGTGGACTTTTTAAAACTTTTCCGATGGACACATTCAGTCTTAGAGCTGCTTCTTTTACTTCTTCTTGAAAGTAAAATGCAATAGAACCTGTAAAATGTACAAGAATATCATGATATTCGTATTGCATTACATTACGGGTGAAGAAATCAGTGAAGCAGGAAATTAATAGATTCCGTATCTCTGGTCTGTGCTTGTGGGCGAAAAGAAAAGGAGTCAGACCCGCCAGAAAGCGGTTGGCTAAGGGCTGTCGGTATACTTTATCTAAAATCAGTGCTGGGGTCAAATCGTATTCTTTAAGGAAATCTCGGCAAAGGTCATCGGGAAGTTGGTGTTTCAGTAAATCACCTACCAGACGTTTCCCTAATACGGCTCCGCTACCTTCATCTCCTAAAATATACCCTAACGGAGAAATATTAGCTGTTATTTTTTCCCCGTCATAAAAGCAAGAGTTGGATCCGGTTCCTAAAATACATGCAATTCCTGCCGTTTTACCACATAGGGCGTGGGCGGCACCTAACAAGTCACTTTCGACAAGGATATTCGCTTTGGGGAAGTTCTGCGCCAAAGCTGTTTTCACTATATTCGTCTTTTCGGGAATACATCCTGCACCATAGAAATAAATAGTTGTAAATTCAGTGGTGTCTCCCAACTGGGGAGTTAGTGTGGAGGCAATCACTTCTTTTATTTCATCAACTGATTGGTGGAAGGGGTTGATACCTCCTGTTCGAACTGTCCTGCTGTTTGTCTTGGTGTTACCCAGACACCAGTCTGTTTTGGTAGAACCACTATCTGCTATTACTATCATATCGGATAATAAGATGATTATTAGTCTTACAAAAATAGTATAAATTTATCCGATATCCATTGTTTTCCGTATTTATTTGTCGGGCTCTTATATTATTTTAGTAACTCTGTTCCTATTACTTATAAGTTAGTGCTTTTTCATATAAACAGACTTTTTTAATAATTGAGCCACAGCTTCATTGCAGCTATCTTTTCTCTGCTTACAGTAATTTTATCTTTAAATGGCGGTTTTACCTGTACTATTATTTTTCCTAAAAAATAGTTTTCTATTTTCTGTATGGCATGTACACTAACCAATGTTTGCCGGTTGGTGCGGAAAAAAATATCTGGGTTTAGTTGTTCGGACAGTTTGTCGAGCGATAAATCTATGATATGCTCTTTTCCTTCTTTTGTGACGGCAAAGGTAATTTTGTTTTCAGAATAGAAATAAGCTATATCTTCTACTTGCAAGGTATACAGCTTTTCGTCTCCTGATATCAGGAAGCGGGTACGGTATTTTTTTTCCGGATTACTTATATTTTTCAGTAAGTTCAGTAATTCATTGGATGAGCTCGATAGGTTGGCATTGCCATATCTGGCAGTTAATCTTTCAAACTTTTCGATGGCTTCGGCCAATCTTTCCCTGTTTATTGGCTTCAGCAGATAGTCTATGCTGTTTACAGTAAAAGCACGTATGGCATATTCGTCGTAGGCGGTGGTAAAAATAATCATACTTTCGGGTTGGGCCTGTTCTATGAAAGTGAAAGAAATGCCATCGGTCAGTTGGATATCCAGAAAGATTATATCCGGGTGTGGATGCTCCTGAAACCATTTTACAGATCCCTCTATGCTGCCGGGCAATACAACTATATCCCAGTCTGGCCTTAATCCTGACAACATTTTATGTAACAGGCGTCCTGCAGGAATTTCATCTTCTATAATAGCGGCTTTTATCTTATTCATTCAGTAAAGGTATTTTTACGGTGAAATATTCAGAATCGTCAATAATTGTGATATGCAAGTTGCAAATCAGCAGATAGCGGGCAGATAAGTTCTTCAGTCCCATTCCTGATTTTGCAACATTCTTTTTTAATTTGATCTTGTTTCTTACGGAAAGAGTTTGATCTTTGTCAGAATAATCCAAATGGATGACCATTGGATTTTCCATATTGATGATGTTATGTTTTATCACATTTTCGATAAGCAACTGTAGAGTTAATGAAGGAATTTTCTTGTTCAATAACGTGGGGGGTATTTTGTTTTCCAGTTGAATACATTTTCCCAGACGCACTTGATGCAGATAGATATATGAATCCAGAAATTCCAGTTCATCACGTAAAGTGACAAGTCCTTGTTCCTGACTTTTTAGGATATAACGATAAACATCCGATAGCTTTTGTGTAAAAACTACTGCGTTTTCCGGATTGTATTCTATTTCGGATATTAAAGTATTCAAACTATTGAACAGGAAATGTGGATTTAATTGATTTTGTAAAGCCGTGTATTGCGCTTTGATGGAACTTTCTTCCAGCTTGGTTGTTTTTTCATGCAGAATAACCAGCTGCCTGTAAAAAGCGCTCGTGATACTTAAACTCACAATCACAATTTCTACCAACCATATAATCATGATCAAGCGCAGACCCGGACTGCTCAGTACAAATGGGAAAGGCAGTTCCAGCAATACTTTACAGATGGTCAGAGTAGCGTAATTCATGAAGAAAAGAATAGCTGCAATCAAAATGCAGTTGATAATCAGCTTGTTTCTCTTCTTGATAAAGAATAGAGAGCTTTTTTTCAGCCACCGGTTGATGACTATCAGACTGAAGCCTACCAGATTGAATATGAACACCACAGAAATAAATCCCAGAGAGGAGATTAATATTTTCTGATGTTGAGGCGTAAGGTCGGTATATAGTACCAGCGAAAGGTATGAGAAACATGCCAGCCCTGAAAACAGGAAAAAGTTGAAGAATTGATTGTATTTATTTTGCATAGCCATTCCGCTGCTGAAAATGATTTGGGTTATTTTACAAAACTATGAAAAAAAGAGGAAATTCAGAAAAAAATAGAATACTTTCCAAATCTCCTCTTTTATGAGCAAACGCTTAGTATGGATTAAAAACAAACTCCTACACGTACACCCATGCTATTCCTTCCATCTTCAGAATAAGTCAGGATATCGGTTTTATTGGTTGCGTAGCTATAATATACGGCTACATGAAATCCCAGACGTTGATAAGGCACCGGATGAATATCCATTCCCAGTTCGGGTGAAACATAGAATCCCCACGGGCGTTCATACCATTGTACCAGATTGTTGTAAATGGAGTTTTGGGAATACATGGCACCCGATTTGACTCCGAAGTAAGGTTTTACATACCTGTTATCCGGTAACTTGTAGGATACAGATATTCCGAAGGGTAGTTGGAACGCTGATTGTTGCTGGTCTGTTGTCAATGAAGCCGTTGGGGTGAGGGGGATGGTCCGGCGGTCCACATATCGGTGATTGGTATGAAAATTAAGGAAAGCTCCTATAGACCAATAGGGAGTCAGATCATATTTTCCTTCAAAGTTCATTCCCCATCCGCTGAATTTATCGGCAAAGTTGCTGTTCAACGGCATATTCATCTGCCAGTCTACGTTGAAATGTACATTTTCCCAGATCTGTGCTTTACTTGTGAAACAAAAGAGAACTAATAACACTCCGATGAGGATACGTTTGGGAGCTCTGTGTTTTAATATTTTCGTTTTCATGATTTTCCGGTTTTATTGTTTGTTTGACAGATAAGGAGATTGTGCAAATGCCTGATTGACGGCATTTAATGTCAACTGCATATTGAAATGGGAGTTTCCGTATAGCAGTCCTGACGCATAGGCATGCCAGATGACAGGCAGTTTGTTCTGGTTGGACTTATCGGCAGGTTGTCTTAAATCAACCATCTCCATAATCAGGGTTCCTGTGTCATAGCTGTAAGTTACCGGATAAGGATAATACCATCCTCCTCCCCAGTAAGGTCCCCAGAATCCGGCATCCCACCAGCCGCCATACCATCCTCCTGTGGTTATTTGTATTCTTTGTTGGGCGTATGACAACTGAATGCCTACATTGGCTTTTTCTTTATCTTCCGTCCGTACATAGCCTTTCTGTTCCATTTCATGGGCTACTGCACTGATAATGTTTTGGGCATTTTCATCTTTCCAATAATTGGCTTTCAGGCTGTTGTCCGGAACCAGAATGCTATCTGGCAGGTAATAGGTGGAAAACTCATTGAAATGTACACTGTTGTCATAATCGGTGTAAACGCTGTAGTCACTATCCAGTTTATTCATATCCGGATCTTTCTCGCACGAAGTAACTATCATGGCAAGCATGAATAGTGGAAATAGTAGCTTCTTCATATTCCTATTATTTTAGTTAAGTAGTTTATAGTGAGCGTCCTTTAAACACATTGGCTTTCTTTAATGGCAATATTTGACCGGATAAAGTCATGTGGCTGGAATTAAAGTTCGGAAGAATATCTACAGTCGCATTGTTGCTTCCATAAGGTATATCAATGCTTACTTGGGCTGAGATTCCGATTCCCATCACGTTCATACTGACATGAATATTACCTTTTTTGTCGGTTTTTACTTTATAGTTCGAAGCATTACCGTCTACGGTAATACCTCCTAGTCCGTTCGGACCGCTGAAAGGTACATTGAATGCTACTTGCACTACAGCCTTGTCACCGTCCAGTCCTACAAAGTTGGTGTTGGATGAAACGAAAGCGGAGGTTCCGTATTTAAAGTAAACTCTGTCCGCTTCCAGTACAAAGGTTTGGTTGTCTATTGCCTCTTTGGCTTCCTGAAATAACATTTTGTCCAAAGCTTCCTGAGCCGCTTTTTTTTCCTGACGTGTCATTTCCTTTTCTGTTGTTTGTGCCTGTGAGTATTCTACGCAGGTAAACAAGGTTACTAATGTTAATATTACAACTTTTCTCATAATACCTACTTTTTTATTTTATGTTGTTTTCCTATTGAAATCCGGTACAAACATAATAAGCTTTGGCATAAGTAGGTAGTAATTTGTTACTGAAACGGAAAAACCGGTTGCTGAAGTGTGTTTTGGAGGAGCTGAAATTAAAGGTGTGAAGAGGAATGAATGAGAAAAGAACAGCCCTGGAAATCTGCTTTAACAAAATTTCCGGGGCTTATGTTCTATGAACTATAAAGTGATTAGAAAGACCTTCCTTTAAATATATTTGACTTGTCAAGCGGTAGTATTTCACCGGATAAAGTCAGACGGTTGGAATTGAAGTTGGGGCGTATATCTACGGTGGCATTGTTGCTTCCATAAGGTAATGTTATACTTACCTGAGCAGATATACCTACACCCATTACACTCATTGTCAGATATATGCTTCCTTTCTTGTCGGTTTTGATCTTGTAACCGGAAACATTGCCGTCTACAGTGACACCTCCTAATCCGTTAGGGCCGCTGGCAGGAATGTTAAACGCTACCTGTACGGATGCTCTATCGTCGTCTACCATTACAAAATTGGTATTAGAAGAAACAAAGGCATTTCTGCCTCTTTTAAATATAACCCGGTCAGCTTCCAGTGTGAAAGCTTTGTTTTCTATAGCTTGTCTGGCTTCTTCGAACAAGGCTTGTTCCATGGCTTTTTGCGCCTCTTTCTTTTCCTGACGTGTCATTTTCTTTTCTGTTGTTTGTGCTTGTGAGTAGCCTACGCAGCAAAACAAGGTGACGAATACTAATAAAATAATCTTTTTCATATATGTATCTTTTATGTTATTGTTTGGATATGAAACAAATATAATAATTATTTTGTTGAAAGGACTTTATCTTATTTTTTAATTAAAAGCTTCTATGACTTTATATTTTGTACAATGTGTCAAAGAGGGGGAGGACAGTATGGCGAATCCTGGCGCAAAATCCAATGGAACTTGGTGCAAGATTGGGTAAACCTTGTAACAAGATATTGCGGAACTTGATACACGTACATAAGTCCGTGTTGACTTATGCTTGCGTATATGTAGCCCGATGCCAGCGTATGTTGCAAGCTTACGTTACTGATGTTGTTGAATATGTCTTCATGTTTTTAGAAAACATCAGCACCTTTTTAAAAAAGGTCAGCATGTTTTAAAAAAAGGTCAGCATGTTTCAGCGTACATGCCTATCATGTTCAGCGTACATTACTCCCTCACTAAGCCGATGTTCTTCCTTCTCCATTCATCCTTTCATCTTATTTAAAACACACAGTCAATCAAGCGGTTAAAAATGGAACCGCTTCCCCTCACTCCCGTTTCAACGTAAGCGGAAAGGAGGATGAAAGGACAATGACGGGATGTCCCTTCATCACTGGAACACCCACCGGCAGGGCGTTTTGACGGTAAATGAAAGGAGGAGGGAAAAACGAATTAAAACAAATGCTGAAGTGCGGAGCCTATAATTTCAGAATTTCTAACGGAACCCTTCCCAACTGTGCCGCTATATTTGAGAATGAACTCTGAAAAGAACCATATATTTTTTGTGTGCGGGCCAGCGTGTAC
>OIGV01000397.1_pt1 | contig 13762 bp, 12 predicted proteins | sample 1582351 | NCBI WGS metagenome assembly OIGV01 (sample SAMN02675049, study PRJEB24791) | human gut metagenome, SKBSTL061 | isolation source: stool | host: Homo sapiens | place: USA
GTTTTCGTCAATTCGTCCCTTTAAAATATAAGCCGCGGGTAAACTCGCCCTCAAAGGGGGCGTGGGTGCGGATCATATCCAGAACCTGCGCCGCATCCTCGCGGGATTCCAGCGTAAAGTAGGCCACGCCGTAGTCCACCGCCAGTGCACCGGGCTTGTCACCCATGTAGATGGGCACAGGGTTATAGATGGTGCGCACCCCAAGGCCGCAGCGCACCGGGAACTTTTTGGCCTTGCGGTCGGTCAGCACGCCGGTCTTGTCGCAGTGGGCGCAGTCGTGGATGTTCTGCAGCGGGCAGGCGCGGGTGAGCATCAGCGGCATATGACCGTAGATCATCACGCCCGTGGGCACAGGCTTCCCGTTCCGGGCGGGCGCAATGGACGCAATATCGCTATCTTTTACCTCCGGCAGAATAAGCAGGCTGGAAAGCCCCTGCTCTGCATAGAACTGCGCTGCCACGTTGTTGGTGATGTTCAGCCCGAAGCCGCCGGTCATGGGCAGCCCACGGCACAGCCGCAGATGGGCGATGTTGCTGACCTCGTACCCGGCAAAGCCCGCATCCTGCGTGGCTGCGATGCGGCGGGCGGTGTCCTGTTCCAGCGCACCAAACATGACCCGGGGCAGCTCCAGAATGGTCTTAGCCCGCCACTCCCGGGGCACACGGTCGGCCTGCGCAATGGGCAGGATGAGGTATTCCACCCCGCTCAGGGCCTGCTCCGGCACCTGCTCCCAGCGCTCGAACCGGGCGCGGAGGGTGCGGTGGGGCGGCAGAGTGCGCAGCGGCAGAGGCGGAAGCTCCACCTCATTCACCGGCCACGGGCGCAGGGTCTCCCGCTTTTTCAGCAGGGCGTCCAGTGCCTCACGGCGCAGCTCGTTGACGGCACTGCCCGGCACGAACCAGGGGCCGCCGTCCATCTCCACATCGATCTTTTCCACCGCAAAGGGGGTGCCGCCCGTCTTGGAAAGGCTGCGCTGCAGGCTCTCGGTGGGGTCGGTGCGGGCAGGCTGCGGTTCCGCATCGCCGTAGGCAAAGGCCTTGTTGCCGTCCGCGTCGGTCACGGTCAGCTTCTCGCCGCCCTCTTCAATCTCCAGCCTGAACTGCACCGGCACCCGGCTGCGCTCGCGGCGGTAGAGCTCGCGCAGGGCAGGCAGGGTCTTTTTGGTCAGCTCCGCATCGGCTTCGCTGCGCACACCGAACATGGTACCGTCGATCTTTCCATCCAGATAACCGGAGGTGAAGCCAGAGCGGCTGAACGCATTTTTCAGCAGGTCACGGTCGTAGGCGCGGCCCTCGCGGCCTGCCAGACAGGCACTGACCGCCGCCGCCACATACTCCGGCGTGCGCAGACGGCCCTCGATTTTGGCCGATGCCACGCCGACGGCCTGCATCCGATCCAGCTTGTCGATGACAGAGTTATCCTTCAGGGAAAGGTGGTGCAGACGGCCCGGCTCGCCCTCGGGCAGCGGGTTTGCCTCAAAGGGCAGGCGGCAGGGCCCGGCGCAGGAGCCCCGGTTGCCGCTGCGGCCACCCAGGAAGGCCGACATATAGCACTGGCCGCTGACACACATGCAGAGCGCGCCGTGGACAAAGACCTCGACCTCGATGGGGCTGGCCTCGCAGACGGCACGAATTTCCTCCAGCGACAGCTCACGCGCCAGAATGACGCGGTCATAGCCCAGCGCGGCAAGCTCCTTAGCGCCCTCGGGCGTGTGGACGCTCATCTGGGTCGAGCCGTGCAGGTGCAGCGTCGGTGCAATACTTTTGACCAGCTGCGCCGTCGCCAGGTCGTCCGCAATGACGGCATCCGCCCCGGCTGCGGCCACGGCGCGCACGGCGTCGGCCAGGCCGGACAATTCCCGGTCATAGACCAGCGTATTCAGCGTCACATGCACCTTGACGCCGCGGGCATGGCAGAACGCCACGGCCTCTCGCAGCTCGTCGGGGGTAAAGTTGCCCGCCGTGCGGCGCGCGTTAAAGCCCGTCAGCCCCAGATAAACAGCATCAGCACCGCTGAAAACAGCGGCGCCAAGCATCTCGCGGTTGCCCGCCGGGGCTAAAATCTCGGGGCGGCTCATTCGTCCTCCGCCGGGAACTGATTGCGGCGCAGGCGGCGCTCCAGCTCATCCACACGGCGTTTGAGCGACGCATTCTCGCGGCGGGCCTCCTCGGCAGCCATCTTGGCGCTGGCCGCATCCTCGAGGTAGTCCTTGATCTGGCGGCGCATATTGTCGGCGCTGCCGCTGGCCTTTTCCAGCTCATCACGATAGTTCAGTGCGGTCATGACTGCCGCCGTCGTGATGGAGACCGAGTTCGAGGACGCCATCAGCTCGTTCATGTCTAGGTTCAGTCGGTCCGCGAGGTTCTTCATGTAATCCTCGCTCTCGCTCGTGTTGACTACATAGCTGGAACCGCAGATGTTCAGCCTCACTTTTGAGGTAGCCATACCCATAATCATACTCCTTCCGGTCTCTGCACGCCTTTATTTACAGTGGACGCGCAGAATCTTACATCTATTATAGTACAAATTACCGATTTGCAAAAGCCCTTTTTGACGGAATTGTATAAAAACCCTGCAAGCAGGCAATTTTGACTTGCGCAATCCGCTAAATATCGTTATAATCTATAATGTGGTTTATTGAAAGCCCCGAAAAGAGCGCAAAAATCATGAATTCTCATGACTGCAAAGAAGGAGAGAACGATTTTGAAATACACAAAGCGTGAATTTGAGAAGCTGCTCAAGGACAAGCTGATGAGTGAGTGCAACGTCACCATCGACGCCGCCTCCGCCGATCAGATCTACCGCTGCCTGGCCATGATCACCCGCCAGATCATGTCCGACCGCCAGAAGCAGTTCCAGTCCAAGGTCCTGGGCGAGGGCAAGAAGCAGGTCTATTACCTCTGCATGGAGTTTCTCATGGGCCGCAGCCTGCGCACGAGCCTGTTCAACCTTGGCCTGAACGAGGTTGTCGAGAGCGTGCTGGCTGATGCCGACGTCAAGATCGACACCATCTATGAGCAGGAGCCCGATGCGGGCCTGGGCAACGGCGGTCTGGGCCGTCTGGCCGCCTGCTATCTGGACGGCATGGCCACCGACGGCATCCCCGGCACCGGCTACTCCATCCTGTACGAGTACGGCATCTTCAAGCAGAAGATCGTGGACGGCTGGCAGCAGGAGACTGCTGACAACTGGCTGCCCGGCGGTCAGGTCTGGATCAAGAGCCATCCCGACCAGGCCCAGGAGATTCGCTTTGACGGCCAGGCCATCGAGACCTGGGAGGGCGGCTTCCATCACGTCAAGTATGAGAACTACAACTCCGTTATCGCCGTGCCCAACGATATGTATGTCGCCGGTTACGGCTCCAACGGTGTTTCCAAGCTGCGTCTGTGGCAGGCTAAGGCCCCCAGCTTTGATATGAGCAGCTTCAACGCCGGCAACTACAACACAGCTATCAGCCAGTCTGCCTCTGCCGAGCTGATCTCCAAGATCCTCTACCCCAACGACAACCATACCGAGGGCAAGATCCTGCGCCTGCGCCAGCAGTACTTCTTCTCTGCCGCGTCCATCGCAGACATCCTGCAGAACCACCTGAACCAGTACGGCACGCTGGACAACCTGGCCGACAAGGTCGCCATCCAGCTGAACGATACCCACCCCACCGTCGCCATCCCCGAGATGATGCGCATCCTGCTGGATGAGTGCAGCTACGAGTGGGACGCTGCCTTCGACATCTGCCGCAAGGTCTTTGCCTACACCAACCACACCGTCATGAGCGAGGCACTGGAGAAGTGGAACGCGGACATCTTCCGCAACACCCTGCCCCGCATCTGGCAGATCGTCTGCGAGATGGACCGCCGCTGCCGCGCCGACCTGGCCAAGGCCTTCCCCGGCGACCAGGGCAAGATCGACTATATGGCGATCATCGGCGACAACCAGGTCCGCACCGCCAACATCTGCGCCTACACCTGCCACGCCATCAACGGCGTTTCCAAGCTGCACAGTGAGATCATCAAGGACAGCGTTTTCCATGATTACTTCCTGTACAAGCCGCAGGCATTCAAGAACGTCACGAACGGCATCGCCTACCGCCGCTGGCTGCTCTGCTCCAACCCGGGCCTGACCCATCTGCTGGAGGAGACCATCGGTGACGGCTTCAAGACCGATGCCTCCGAGCTGAAGAAGCTGGAGAAGTTCGTGGACGACAAGACCGTGCAGGCTGCCGCCGCCAAGGTCAAGCGTGAGAACAAGGCCAACTTTGCCAACTACCTGCAGAAGGCCACCGGCCAGGTCATTGACCCTGATTCTATCTTTGACTGCCAGGTCAAGCGTATGCACGAGTACAAGCGCCAGCACCTGAACGCGCTGAACATCGCTGCCGAGTACCTGTACCTGAAGAACAACCCCAACGCCGAGTTCACCCCCAAGACCTACATCTTCGGCGCGAAGGCCGCCCCCGGCTACTACATGGCCAAGCAGATGATCCGCATGATCTGCAAGCTGGGCAAGCTGGTCGACGAGGATCCCGCTGTCCGCGGCAAGCTGCGCATCGTCTACCTCGAGGACTACTGCGTCAGCCTGTCCGAGCGCCTGATGCCCGCCTCCGAGGTCTCTGAGCAGATCTCTCTGGCCGGCACCGAGGCATCCGGCACCGGCAACATGAAGTTCATGCTGAACGGCGCGATCACGCTGGGCACGCTGGACGGCGCGAACGTTGAGATCGCCGACGCTGCCGGCCACGAGAACGAGATCATCTTCGGTATGCTGACCCCCGAGGTCAACGCGCTGAAGGGCATGGGCTACCACCCGAACGCCTTCATCAACGGCGACAACACCGCGATGGCAGTTCTGGACTTCCTGGAGAAGGGCTGGAACGGCGAGAACTTCAACGAGGTCACCAGCAACCTGCGCAACTCCGACCCGTACATGGTCATGGCGGACTTCAAGGACTACCGCCGTGCCCAGCACGACCTGCAGGAGCTGTACCGCGACAAGCAGAAGTGGAACCACATGAGCCTGAAGAACATCTCCAACGCAGGCATCTTCAGTGCAGACCGTTCCATCATGGACTATGCGCGTGACATCTGGGGCGCTACTCCCGTCAAATAATCTGGTTATCTGATTTTTGCCGTGCCCTGTTCGGGGCACGGCTTTTTTGTGCAGGCTTCCCCATCGGGGGAAGCTGTCACCGAAGGTGACTGATGAGGGCCAAGTCTGCCCTGCCGCCCTTTTGCCGGGCCATAGCGGCAGGCTCTCCCCCTCATCCGTCCCTCCGGGCCACCTTCTCCCCCAGGGGAGAAGGCTTTACGCTAACGTAAAGGGGAGACTTCCATGTCCCACACATTCTACAACAGCCTCGACCTCACCTGCAAATCCCCGTTCGGGGCGGTGAAGGCCGGTCAGCCTGTGACCTTCAACCTGACTGTGCCGGAGGACCTCGGCTACGTTGACCCGCATCTGGTGCTGACGAAAGACCGCGAGGACCCCGTCCACTACCGCATGGAGTTCACGGGCCAGACACCCAAGGTCAACCACTTCGCACTGACCGTCACGCCGACGACCTCGGGGCTGTACTTTTATCACTTTGACCTCTACACCGACTTCCGCCGCATCTACCGCACGCCGGGCGGTGAGGGTGTGCTCAGCTGGACTGACGGTCAGGACTGGCAGCTGACGGTCTACGAGCCGGACTTCAAGACTCCCGACTGGCTGAAAAACGGCACGATGTATCAGATTTTCCCGGACCGCTTCTGCGAGGGAAAGCCTAACAAAGCGATGCCGTTTGCAGACCGCATCTACCGCGCCGACAAGACCGGCGAGCCGTATTTCTGGCCCACCGAGCAGAGCGAGGGCTACCTGAACATGGACTATTACGGCGGCGACTTCGCGGGAATCCAACAAAAGCTGCCGTACCTGCGCGATTTAGGCGTGACCTGCATCTACCTGAACCCGATTTTTGAGGCCCACGCCAACCACCGCTACAACACGGCGGACTACCTCAAGGCCGACCCGCTGCTGGGCACGAACGAGGAGTTCAGCGCCCTGTGCGCCGCTGCAGCCAAGGAGGGCATCCGCATCATTCTGGACGGCGTGTTCAGCCACACGGGGTCGGATTCCCGCTACTTCAACCGCGAGGGCCGATACGGCCCGGGCGGCGCGTACCGGGACCGCAGTTCTCCCTACCGCAGCTGGTACGACTTTGACTCGGGCTATCCCTGCGGCTACCGCAGCTGGTGGGGCTTTGAGACGCTGCCCGAGGTGCAGGAGGAATCACCCTCCTACGTGGAATTTATCTGCGGCAAGGGCGGCGTCATCGACACCTGGCTGAATCTGGGCGCGTCCGGCTTCCGGCTGGACGTAGCCGACGAGCTGCCCGACGATTTTATTGAAAAAATTCGTGCTGCCGTCAAATCCCACGGCGAGGACAAGCTGCTGCTGGGCGAAGTGTGGGAAGATGCGACGACGAAGGAGGCCTTTGGCCGCCGCCGCACCTACCTGCGCGGGCACGGTCTGGACGCTGTGATGAACTACCCGTTCCGCAGCGCCACGCTGGATTACCTGCACGGCGCGGACGTCACCGCCGTGGCTGACGCTCTGATGCAGATCTGCGAGCACTACCCTGCCCCGGCGCTGAACTGTGCGATGAATTTCCTGTCCACCCACGACACCGAGCGCGCCATCACGGCGATTGCGGGCGAGCCCTGCAACGGCCACGACCGCTACTGGCAGAGCAAGCGGGTCATTCCCTCCGGTCAGATGGACGAAGCCATCCGCAGGGAACTGCTAGGCTACGCGATGATCTTCACGCTGCCCGGCGTGCCCTGCGTCTACTACGGCGACGAGATCGCCATGCAGGGCTACCGCGACCCGTTCAACCGTGCGTTCTTTGACTGGAACTCCACCGAGCAGCGGCTGCGCGGCCCGATCAAGACGCTGGCCGCCCTGCGCCGCAGCTGCGACGCCTTTGACGGCGGGCGGCTCGAGATCGTCCGTGCCGAGGGGGATATTCTCCACTACCGCCGCGTCGGCATTGTCCAGACGGCGGAGATCATCCTGAACCGCGGCCCGCATCTGATTGCCGAGGAAGCCTTCGGCAAGAACACCGAGGTCAACCCCGGCGGCTTCACCGTGCTGGTCGAGGACAACCACCCGGAGCATGTGGGGTATTTTTCTGTCTACTAATCCGGGGACGGGTGCCTCCCTTGCCCCTCTCGGCCACACCCATTTATAGCAGTCTGTAGGGGCCGGGCATGCCCGGCCCGCAGCCTTACGCTAACACCCTTTTCCGCTTTACACCTCTTTTCACCCCGCATCCCTCCAAAATTTCTCTTGCAAAATCCCCTTTTCCGCGTTATAATACCCTCAAGGTAAAAGGGAGTAAGGGACGCGCCCCTGCCGCGCGCCGTATCGCTTCGTCACCACGGGTGGCCTGCCGCCCCGGGGCATACTGTGAACACTGAGACTTTTGCCGCAGACTTTTTCTGCGGCAGGGGTCTTTTTTTGTACCCTGCCGCCCACAAACGGGAGGTATCATACATGCAATTTCTGCAAACCTTCGCCGGGCTGTTCGCCAACTTCGGCAATCTCACATGGCAGATGGTGGTCATGTGGGTCATCGGCGGCCTGCTGATTTACCTGGCCATCGCCAAAAAGATGGAGCCGAGTCTCTTGCTGCCTATGGGCTTCGGCGCGATCCTTGTCAATCTGCCGCTGTCCGGGGCCATCACGCAGGGGACTACCGTCGGCCCCATCAGCGCGCTTTTTGACGCCGGTATGTCTAATGAGCTGTTCCCGCTGCTGCTTTTCATCGGCATCGGCGCCATGATCGACTTCGGCCCGCTGCTGGAAAAGCCGTGGCTCATGCTGTTCGGTGCGGCGGCGCAGTTCGGCATTTTTGTCACACTCGTGCTGGCGGGGCTGTTCTTTGACCTGCCCGACGCGGCGTCCATCGCGGTCATCGGCGCGGCGGACGGCCCGACGGCTATCTTCGTGGCGAACACTCTGGGCAGCAAATATCTGGGTGCCATCATGGTCGCGGCGTACAGCTACATGGCGCTTGTGCCCATCGTGCAGCCGCCGGTCATCCGCCTGTGCACGACCAAAAAAGAGCGGCTGATTCGGATGCCGTACCAGAAGGGCAGCGTCAGCAAAACCACCAAAATTTTGTTCCCGATTGTGGTCACTATGCTGGCCGGGCTTGTCGCGCCCGCCAGTGTGGCGCTGGTCGGCTTCCTCATGTTCGGCAACCTGCTGCGCGAGTGCGGCGTGCTGAACGCCCTGTCCGAGACCGCGCAGAACGTACTGGCGAACCTTATCACGATTGTGCTGGGCCTGACCGTGGCGGGCCAGATGACCGCCGACAAATTCGTCCGGCCCGACACACTGCTGATCCTGGCGCTGGGTCTGGTCGCGTTTATTTTTGACACCGCCGGCGGCGTTTTCTTCGCCAAGCTGTTGAATTTGTTCCTGCCCGAGGGCAAAAAAATCAACCCGATGATCGGCGCGGCAGGCATTTCTGCGTTCCCGATGAGCGGGCGCGTCGTCAACCAGATGGGCCTGGCTGAGGACAACCAGAATTTCCTGCTGATGTACTCGATCAGTGTCAACGTCTCGGGCCAGATCGCGTCGGTCATTGCCGGCGGCCTGATCCTGACCCTTATGAGCAGCTGCGTATAAGGAGGTCAACCCATGTCAACCGCACTTCTTCCCGTCACCCTCTCGATGCTCTGCGCCGGTATGGCCGGCATCTTCCTCGTCCTCGGCGTCCTCGTGCTGGGGGTGTATGCACTGAATAAGTTTTTCAGCGGAAAATAAAAAAGCTTCTCCGAATGGAGAAGCTCAACTTACAGGGGCGGGCATTGCTCGCCCCTGCTTTTTTATATTTTACAGGTTTACTCCTTCGCCACAAACACCACGCCGACCACGCCGGGACCGACATGGGTGCCGATGGTGGGGCCAAGCTGGGCCACACGGCCGCCGGTCAGTTGGAGATTCTGGTGCATGTAGTGGTGTACCGGTGCAATAAGCTGCTTATTATCGCTGTAGAGCAGCGTATAGCCGTAGCGCGGGTCAATACCGCCGAGCGCGTCCAGCTGCTTGAACATGGCGACAAGCGCGCCGGGGCGTCCGCGGCCCTTGTCCACCAGCTTGATAGCGCCATCCTGCAGGGCCAGCACCGGCTTGATGCCGAGCGCGCCGCCCACAATGGCAACGGCGGCGGGCAGCCGTCCGCCCTTCTGCAGATGCTTGAGGCTGTCCACCACGGCGACGATGCGCACCCGCTTTTTGAACTGCTCCAGCACGGCGGCGATTTCCTCCGCCGTCAGGCCCTCCTCATCGCGCAGGCGCACCGCCTCACGGACAAGCAGCGCCTCAGCCTGCGAGGCCGCCTCAGAGTCCACGATATGCACCTGCAGACCGACATCGGCGGCGGCCAGATGCGCGCACTGGTAGGTGCCGGACAGCTTCTGGCCAATGGTGATCACAAGGACCTCATCCCCCGCTGCGGCGGCATCCTCATACACCTGCATAAAGCTGGCCGGGCTGGGCTGGCTTGTACGGGGCAGCTTGCTGTCCTCTGCCAGACGGACGAAAAATTCATCCTTCGTCATCGTGCCGTCATCGAGCTGGGTGGTGCCGTCTGCAAAGGTGACGGACAGCGGCACAACAAAGATGCCGGGGACGTTCAGCTCCGCCGCGGTCAGATCGGCGGCGGAATCGGTAACAATACGGATCATGGCAGTAACTCCTTTATGAGCGTGCGGCAGCGCCGCATATTGTTGACTGTTCAATAACTCGTTCAGTATACCATAGTTTTTCCGCGCTGTAAAGTGGATGAGGGCATAGAAAAAGCCCCCTTGCGGGGGCGGATTCTGGCAAAAATGACAGCGTGGAATGGATTTGTAGGGCCCGGACATGTCCGGCCCTCATCTTGAAGGCAGACGGTCGTTTGCGGGAAAGTTGCGGGCCGCATATATGCGGCCCCTACCGGGCGGCGTTTGTTTGAACCGAGCAATAATGGCACACGGCCCGGCAGGGAGGTTCCCGCCTACTCCTCAATGCCCAATAGCTCTGTGGCCGTATCCGGGTCAAGCTGCTGGACGGATTCGAGCTTGCGGGTGATGGCGCGGCTGCGGGGGCCGATCAACTCCTCCAGATCGGAGCCGGTCTGGTTCAGGTGGCGCTGCATCTGCTGCAGACCCGCGCCGAACTTTTCAAACTCGGTCTTGACCGCACCCAAGATCGTCCAGACCTCGCCGCTGCGCTTCTGGATGGCCAGCGTGCGGAAGCCCATCTGCAGGGCGTTGAGCAGCGCCGCCATGGTGGACGGCCCGGCCACCGTGATCTGGTAATCCCGCTGCAAAAGCTCCGTTACACCGCTGGAAACCACCTCGGCGTACAGCCCCTCAAACGGCAGGAACAGGATGCCGAAGCTCGTCGTGTAGGGCACCTCAATGTACTTGTCGTGGATGTCCCTGGCCTCGGCGCGCAGGACATTGTTCAGCGCCTTGCGCATGGCGGCCGCAGCGGCAGCATCGCCGCGCTCCTGCGCTGCCTGCAAATGCGCGTAGGTATCGCCCGGGAATTTCGCGTCGATGGGCAGCCAGACCGTGCCGTTCTGCCCCGGCATCTTGATGGCGTACTCCACGCGGTTCGTGCTGCCGGGCACGGTGGCAATGTTGCAGGCGTACTGGCCGGGGGCCAGGATCTGCTCCAGAATCGCGCCGAGCTGCACCTCGCCCAGGATGCCGCGGGTCTTGACGCCGGACAGCACCTGCTTTAAGCTGCCCACGTCGGCGGCCAGATTCTGCATCTCGCCCAGACCCTTGTAGACCTGCTCAAGCTGGGCACTGACCGTCTTGAACGAGTCGTTGATGCGCTGCTGCAGCGTGTCCTGCAATTTTTCCTCGACTGTGCCGCGGATCTCATCCAGCTTTTTGTTGTTGTCGGCGCGGATCGTGTTCAGACCCTGCACCAGCGCGCCGCGCACACTGTCCATCCGGGTCGCATTGGAGTCCTCAAGATTTTTCAGCCGTGTTTCCATCATCGTCAGCTGGGCCAGCAGGGCATCGTTCGCGGCCTTCTGGCGGGCGGCCCCGGCTCGGTCAATGGATTCCAGCCGCGCCGTGCTGGCAGCGGCATTCTGGCGCTGGTTTTCGGCCAGAACGGCAGAAAAATCCCGCAGCGTCGCCGTCGTTGTGCGGGCGCTCTCGCCCTGCATGGCGCGCAGCTGCTCGGCCAGCAGGTCGGTCTCGCTCTGCAAAACCGGCGTCACCGCGCGGACAAAGTCATCCGCCGTATCAATTTTCTGCTGCGGTTCGTCATTTTTGTGCATTACCTTTGCCAGCACCACGGCCAGCAGGATGTCCCCCGCCACGGCCAGCACCAGCAGCACATACAAAATCCAGCTCATAGGCACCTCACCGGATCAGCAGCAGCGCCGCGCCGATCACAGCCAGCACCGGGTGATCGGGATGGGCAGAGAGAAAATTGGAGAGTTTTTCCACGAGAGGGGAAAGGGTGGTTGAAATCATAATTCCTTCTTAAACGTCAGATTTTTGTATTCGGTCTGAGAGCCGCTTCGGCGGAAGATTCCATTTTCAGTGGGCGTGAAACCTAGTGCACGCATCACACCGCAGGAACCGGCATTTTCAGCGGCAACATCGGCCAGAACGTTTTTTATACCGTTCTGTGCACCGAACTGCACCAGAGCGTTTACCATTTCTTTGGCATAACCCTTGCGCCAGCAGGTAGGGTGGATGCAGTAACCGATATCCCAGCAGCTGCCGCCATCCTTGACCACAGCACAGCAGGTACCAATGGGCTGGTGGGTGACTTTGTCCTCTGCAATGACATAATAGCAGTCGGTGCTGTCGCTCAGGCTGCGGAGCAATTCCATATATTTGTTCAGGTCATCGATATCGTCCAGCACCGGGTCGGACAAATATTTTCCGGTGATGGGGTCACCCCAGATGCAGAGTGCAAACCCGGCATCCCGAGCTTCCTGCGGGCGCAGGCGAAGCCGGGCGGTTTCAAAAGGCGTGAAAGTCATATCGTTTCCTCCAAAGGTGATATACAAGAAATACTTTTGTCGATTTGCGAAAATATGAGATCGTATGCGTGGGCAGGGAGAGGATGGCGAGGCATCCAAAAATCAAACAGTGCTTTTAACTCTTTAGAATCTCCATAGAGCTGTTTGACTTGTTTGTAAGCAAATGTATTGGCATCGACTTCGTGCGGCTGACCAAGATATAGGTTGGTAAAATAATCTTCATTGCCATCCAATTTGCAGGAGATGTAATGGCCATTTACCAGCTTATAGCATGTACCATCATAGCCAATGACATATTGAAGGCTTCGGTGTATTTCGGAACCGAAGTGTTCCGGACAGAGATACTGCGATGCGTGACGCAGTTCGTGAAACAGAAAAAATGCTTTCTCATAGTCAGGTTTGGCGTTCAGATGCTCTGCATTGATGAACACAGTTTTGCTTGCAGGGTCAAATGTTCCGCAAGCGGTCTCATAATCAGAGGGCATATCAAAGGATAAGTGCAGATCAAGGGAGCGTTCTTTACAATAATCATCAAAGAAGTGCTTGTAATCAAAGATTGATGGCATAGGTTTATATCCGGCCTTTCCTTGACAAAATAAAGGAAATTGACTATACTACAAATAGAAAAGGCGCTGATCCACATCGGTCAGCTTTCCTTCCCGAGAATCAAAAAAGATTGACTGTCAGGTTTGGTACGCTGAGGCAGTCAATCTTTTTTGCTATCATCGTTTTTCTTCTGCGAAAACTTATCCATGACCTCAAGAGTCAGGCGGACCACATCCACAATCAGGCTCAGCAAGCCAAGCATGAAAGTGAGCAGTGCCAGAGTTTCCAACAGCATCATTCGACATCCCTCCCTTCGCCATCAGGCTCCGGGAAGTTTCCTTCAAAAAAGTTCCGTCCCCGGTATCCTGCTTTATTCCATGTAGGAAGAATCAGCGATACGGGATTGGAAAGCATGACCACCAATGATGCAGACAGCGCCTTCGCCGCCTTTGCGGGCGGCTGACTATACTATACCATGAATTTCGACACGCCGCAACACGCGCAAAAAGTTTGATGCAGAAAACTTGTCAAAACCCCTTGACACCACCCCAATGCTGTGGTAAGATAATGCCACGTTAGAAATGACTAACCAAGAAGCGGAAGAAGCTCGAGAGGGGCAGGCTGCCGCATTCTTTTTGGAATTCTGGTTAGCTTTTTCTAACTGTATCTCCTGCATAAGCACCACACGGCAGGAGACAATAGGGGAAAACGGGCAGGGAGGCCGAAGACATGGAACGCAACTTTGAGACAGTCATGATCGAACAGTGCGCCCCGGTGCTGGCCAGCTTAAAGCCTGCGGGACTTTTCCGCTACGAGACGAGCGACTGCGCCGACCTTGCCCGCCGCGTCCGCAGCTGGAACGAACAGCTGGGCGAAAAGGGCCTCTGCGTCCGCGTCCTCAAGGGCTGTGTGCGGACCCACCGGTATCTGGTGTATGTCTACCGCGAGAGCAGGCTCCGCGCTGTGCTGGCTCAGCCGCAGGTGCGGGATTTCCTGTGCAAGGAAGGCTACACTCTGCCTGAGCAGTCGGACGACTACGCGCCGCTTTTGCGGCAGCTGTCCCGCCGGCTCTGCTGCGAGGCCGATTTTCCCCATGAGATCGGCGTATTTCTGGGCTATCCGCTTTACGATGTGGTGGGCTTTATCGAAAATGCGGGCCGCAACTTC
>OIGV01000415.1_pt1 | contig 13467 bp, 13 predicted proteins | sample 1582351 | NCBI WGS metagenome assembly OIGV01 (sample SAMN02675049, study PRJEB24791) | human gut metagenome, SKBSTL061 | isolation source: stool | host: Homo sapiens | place: USA
CAGACTTTAATATTATACCGCAACTCCGGGCGCGAAACAAGCAAATTGCAAAAAAAGCCCCGCCAAAGCCGAAGCATTTGACAGGGCATCCCTTCCCTGCTGTCTGCAGAGTGCAGATATCAGCTCAGGGCGGTCTGGTTCTTATACCGTTTGCGCACAGCGCCGTATTCCAGATGGGCCTCGCCGCCCTCCACGGTGTCCTTGTCGATGGTGACACGGATGATGGTGGGGTCATTGGGCACATCATACATGACAGGCAGCAGGATGCCTTCCATGACGCTGCGCAGACCGCGGGCACCGGTCTTGCGCTCAATGGTCTTGCGGGCGATCGCGTGGAGGGCCTCGTCGGTGAACTCCAGCTCTACACTGTCCATGCTCAGCAGTTCCTTGTACTGCTTGACCAGGCTGTTGCGGGGCTCCTTGAGCACACGCACCAGTGCGTCCTCGTCCAGATCGTCCAGCACAGTGATGACCGGCAGACGGCCGATCAGCTCCGGGATCAGGCCGAACTTGACCAGATCGTGGGGCTCTACCTTGCGCAGCAAGGCGCGCTCGGCCTCGGCGGAAAAGTCCACGTGGCCGGGCGTATCCAGCAGCGTCAGTTCGGTCTCGTCGGCGCCGTCCGCGGCGGGCAGCGTCAGCACGGCCTGCTTGGCAAAGATCGTGATGCCCCGCGCCCGCTCCTGGCTGTCGGTGTCAAGAAAGGCGTCCCTGTGGTCCACGCGCCCCAGCTTGCGCAGCACCCCCGCACGGTAAAGCAGCCCTTCGGCCAATGTAGTTTTGCCGCTGTCCACATGTGCCAGCAGCCCGACGACCAGACGTTTCATACCCGTTCCCCTTAGCTTTCAAAAATCATGCCCCTATTGTACAATTTTTCTTGCCATTTGGCAAACGCTGTGCTATACTTATCCCAAATTCACCGAGGAAGGAGAGCACCCCCTTATGCGTTGGCAGTTTGGTGTTGTGTTCCAGAAAAAAGGAAACCCCTGACCTACTGACGCTGTAAGTGTGCCCTTTTTTACCTCGGTAACGCTGTAAGTGTGCAGTTTTTGCGCCCTGTGGCTTTGCCGCGGGGCGCTTTTTGCTGCCTTTTTACAAAATTCAAGGGCACGTTTTCGTATACTATCACGAAAGGGTGTTCCCCATGAATTTACAAAAACAGCTTCGCTGCGTGTATCTGCACGCATTTACCTCTACCCTGCGCTTCACCGACGCCGTCTGGGTCGCGCTGCTGGCGGCCCGCGGCTTTACGCTGGCGCAGATCGGCCTGGCCGAGGGCGTTTTCCACGGCGTCAGCCTGCTGTGTGAGGTCCCCAGCGGCATGGCCGCCGATTTGCTGGGGCGGCGGCGCACGCTGATCTTCGGCGGTGCGCTGGGCGTTGTCTCCGCCGTCACCATGGCGTTTGCGCCCAGTCTCGCGTTCATCTGCGCGGGCATGGGTCTGAAAGCGCTGGGCTACAACCTGCTCTCCGGCACCACGGAAGCCCTGACCTACGACAGCCTGAAAACCGCCGGACGGGAGCGCTACTACATTAAAGTTGACGCCAAAGCGTCAATCTTCATGAAGCTAGCCTCCGCCCTCGGCGCACTGGCCAGCCTGCTGGCCGGGGTGCTGACCTCGGCGGGCTACTACCTTGCGGACGCCGCGGTCAGCGCCGTCTCCGCCTTGGCCGCGGCCAACCTGACCGAACCTGTCGTCACCGACGAACAGGCCGCCCGCGAGAAGCACATCTTACAAGAATTGCCTGCCCGGCTGCGTGTGCACATTTTGGACAGTCTCGACTGCCTGTGCAGCAGCACACCGGCGCGGCGCATTATCATGGCCGACGCGGTCATCTCGCTGCCGTCCTACCTGACCTCGATGTTCGTCCAGCAGCGGCTGACCCAGCAGGGCTGGGCCATGGAATGGCTGTTCCTGCCGGGTCTGCTGGCCGGGGCCGCGGGCATGGCGGGCGCATCGCTGGGCCGCCGCCTGCACCCCAAACGGCTGCGCGCGCTCTATTTCGGCTGTGCGCTGCTCGTCGGCACAGGCACGCTTCTGGCGGGCGCGGCCCCGGCGCTGCTCTGCGCCGCTGGGCCGGTACTCGTACAGGGGGCACTCTCCGTCTGGTTCCTGCACAGTATGCAGCGGCTCAACGACGCGATCCCCAGTGACCGCCGCGCAACGCTCATCAGCGTGGACAGCATGGCCTACAGTCTGCTGATGATCCCCGCCAGCCCGCTTGTGGGCCTTGTGGGCGACCTGACCGGCCAGGCGGGCGCAGGGCTCTGTGTACTGTGCGCACTTGTCGTCGTCAGCGGCCTTGCGGCAGCGGGCAAAACGCGCTATAATGGGCGCGGAGCATAATTACCCGATTTTTGTAGGGGCCGATGCTCGCATCGGCTCGCAGCACAGGAGGCAAAATCCAGATGACATATAAAGAAGTTTTACAGGCTGCCCAAGGTCAGATGGGCCCCTGCCGCGCCTGCCCGGTCTGCAACGGCCGCGCCTGCGGCGGCACGATCCCCGGCCCCGGTGCCAAGGGCAGCGGCACGGTGGCCGTCCGCAACTTTGACGCCTGGCGCAATGTACGGCTGAACATGGATACCATCCATGAAAATTTTGAGCCGGACACATCCCTGACGCTGTTTGGCCGTAGCTTCAAATATCCGTTCTTTGCCGGGCCTGTCGGCGCCATGGCGCTGCACTATGGCGACAAGTACAACGATCTGGACTACAACAATATCCTTGTCCCCGCCTGCGCGGCGGCTGGCATTGCTGCCTTCACCGGCGACGGCACGAATCACAAGGTCATGGAGGGCGCGGCTGCTGCCATCACGGCCTGCGGCGGCGCGGGCATCCCCACCGTCAAGCCGTGGGACAACGCCACGGTGGCCCGGAAAATAGCGCTGGCGCGCAGCTCCGGCTGCTTTGCCATGGCCATGGACATCGACGCGGCGGGCCTGCCGTTTTTACAGCATCTTGACCCGCCCGCGGGCAGCAAGACCGTGGAGCAGTTAAAAGAAATCGCCCTGGCCGCGGGCGTGCCGTTTATCTTAAAGGGCATCATGACCGTCAAAGGCGCGGAAAAGGCCATCGAGGCCGGTGCCGCGGGCATTGTTGTCTCGAACCACGGCGGGCGCGTGCTGGACGACTGCCCCGCCACGCAGGAGGTGCTGGCCGACATCGTCGCCGCCGTGGATGGCCGCGCCAAAATTCTGGTGGACGGCGGCATCCGCACCGGCAGCGACGTGTTCAAGGCGCTGGCCCTCGGCGCAGACGCCGTGCTGATCGCGCGGCCCTTCGTCACCGCCGTCTACGGTGCCGGTGCCGACGGCGTCGCCGCCTACACAGCCCAGCTCGGCAATGAGCTGGCCGACACGATGCGCCTGTGCGGTGCGCCCACGCTGGACGCCATCACCCGCGATATGGTACGGGTCATCAAGTAAAAAACGCAATAAAAAATACCATGTTTCCCGGTTGCAAAAACCGTCGAAACATGGTATTCTTTTTATGCCGCTTTATGCGGCGGGCACTGCACATACGGCAGGCGGTTGGTCTCTACCCTCCGAAAGGAGGGGAGATCATGCGTTTTACATTCACGTTTTATGTTGGTCGCAAGACTATTACATTGAGCATCGTTGTAAAAAGCAAGAACCGCCACTCTGCCAAGTGACGGTTCTTAGGTGATAAATAAGAACTTTCATTGGAAAGAGACCAACCGCTTGTCGCAGTGCCTTTTTCTATACTTATTATAACGCTGTGCTGTCCCTTTGTCAAGCCGCAGCCTGCCGCCTCTTCCCTGCATAAATATTCTTTTTTCCGCAAAAATCCCCCAAACCTCTTGCATAACCCGCGGTTTTGCATTACTATTAAAGCATACCGCCGCTTTAAACCGGCAGTGTGAGGGATCTGTGCAAAGTATAGGAGGAAGTATCATGAAAAAATTCATCAGCACCGTTCTGGCACTCGGCATGGCCGCGAGCCTGGCCGCCTGCGGCGGCAGCGCATCCACGGCAGCTTCTACGGAAAGCACCGCAGCTTCCGCCGCTGAAGCCACTGCCGACAGCGACCTTGCCTACATCAAAAACAAGGGCAAAATGACCATCGGCTACACCGTCTATGAGCCGATGAACTACACTGACGCCGACGGCAATTTCACCGGCTTTGACACCGAGCTTGCCACTGCCGTCTGCGCCAAGCTGGGCGTGGAGCCCGACTTTGTTGAGATCAACTGGGACACCAAAATTGTCGAGCTGGACGCCAAGAGCATCGACTGCATCTGGAACGGCATGACCCTGACCGATGACATCATGGCCAACACCGCCTGCACGAAGGCCTATGCCAAGAACGCGCAGGTCGTCGTCATGAAGGCCGATGCCGATTACAGCTCCACCGCCGACCTTGTCGGCAAGACCCTCGTGGCCGAGGCCGGTTCCGCCGGTGAGAGCGCCATCAGCGAGGACGAGAGCCTCTCCCAGGCCGACTACGTCAGCAAGTCCGTCCAGACTGACTGCCTGATGGAGGCCGCCGCCGGTACGGCTGACGCCGCCGTGCTGGATCTGACGCTGGCCACCGCCATGATCGGCGAGGGCACCGACTACGCAAACCTCGCCATCAAGGACGAGCTGAACGCCGAGGAGTACGGCGTCGCCTTCCGCAAGGGCAGCGATGCTGCCGATGCCGTGAACGCCGCCTTTGACGAGCTGAAGGCCGACGGCACGATGCAGGCCCTGGCCGACAAGTACAGCCTGACGCTGGCCGACTGATGGGCGAGGCAGCAGTCATCTGGGGCCGCCTGACCGAGGCGTTCTGGCTCAACTGCCAGCTGTTCGGTCTGACCCTATTGTTCGCGCTGCCGCTGGGGCTGGTGGTGTCGTTCGGCTCCATGAGCAGGCTTGCCCCGCTGCGCGGCGTCGTCAAAACGTTTGTCTGGGTCATCCGCGGCACGCCGCTGATGCTGCAGATCCTGGTCATCTACTTAGGGCCCGGCCTGCTGGGCTTCACCAGCCCGTGGCCGTCCGGCGGCAGCGGGCGTCTGGTCGCCGCCGTCGTGGCGTTCGCCATCAACTACGCCTGCTATTTCTCGGAAATTTACCGCGGCGGCATCGAGGCTGTGCCCAGGGGCCAGACCGAGGCCGGGCAGGTGCTGGGCATGACAAAGGCCCAGATTTTCTTCCGCGTCACGCTCCTGCAGGTCATCAAGCGCATCCTGCCGCCCATGGGCAATGAGATCATCACGCTGGTCAAGGATACCTCGCTGGCGAACGTCATCGCCAACAAGGACATCATCATGATGGCGAAAGAGTACAGCGCCAAGGGCCTGATCTGGCCGCTGTTCTCCACGGCGGTGTTCTTCCTCGTGTTCGTCGGTGCGCTGACGCTGCTGTTCGGCTGGCTGGAAAAGCGGCTGGACTATTTCAGGTAAGGGGGCGCGGCTATGGCATTGTTGGAAGTAAACGGCATCGGCAAGAGCTTTGGTGCCACAAAGGTGCTGCGCGACATCTCGTTTGATCTGGCCGAAGGCGAGGCTCTCGCCATCATCGGCTCGTCCGGCTCCGGCAAAACAACGCTGCTGCGCTGTCTGAACTTTCTGGAGACCGCCGACACCGGCAGCATTACGGTAGCGGGTGAAACGCTGTGGAGCGCCGCCGACACCAAAACGCAGAGCGAAGAAGCCATCCGCAAAAAGCGGCTGCACTTCGGCCTTGTGTTCCAGAGCTTCAACCTGTTTCCCCAGTACACGGCGCTGCAGAACGTCATGCTGGCGGGCCAGCTCCTGGCGAAGGAGCGCCCCGACTACAAGCAGAACCGGCGGCAGATTCTGGCCGACATTGAAACGCAGGCAAAGGCCCTGCTGGCGCAGATGGGGCTTTCTGACCGGAAGAACCACTACCCGCACCAGCTTTCCGGCGGGCAGCAGCAGCGCGTAGCGATTGCCCGCGCACTGGCGCTGCACCCGGACATCCTCTGCTTTGATGAGCCGACCTCGGCCCTTGACCCCGAGCTGACCGGCGAGGTGCTGCGCGTCCTGCGCGAACTGGCCGAGCACAAGACGACGATGATCATCGTCACGCACGAGATGAAGTTTGCCCGCGACGCTGCGGACCGCATCCTCTTCATGGACGGCGGTGTCGTCGTCGAGCAGGGCGACGCCAAGGAGCTCATCGACCACCCCAAAGAGGAACGCACCCGGCAGTTTTTGGCAAGCTACGGGAAATAACCGAAACCGGCAGACCGTTTTCAGGCGGCCTGCCGGTTATATATTATTGTCGCTGTGTTTGCCTTGCCGAGACTGTAGGGGCGCATTCTATATGCGCCCGCGCCCGTTTTCTATTTGCGCTTTCCCCTCACGGGGCCTCCGTAGGGGCGCATTCTATATGCGCCCGCGCCGTCCGCGGCGGCGGAAACATCCCCGGGCGGACAGGGAATCCGCCCCTGCAAAGCACTTTTTCGCGTCAACGCGCTATTACCGCACCGCAATGCACTCGATCTCGACGAGCGCTCCCTTCGGCAGCGCGGCGATCTGCACGCAGCTGCGCGCGGGGAAGCCGCCGTGGAAGTAGCTGCCGTAAATTTCATTCACGGTGCCGAAATCCCCCAGATCCTGCACAAATACTGTCGTCTTGACGACATTGTCCAGCGTCAGACCGGCCTCCTGCAGCACAGCCTGCAGATTCTTGAGCGCCTGGTGCGTCTGGGCCTGCACGCCCTCGGCCAATGCACCGGTGGCGGGGTCCAGGCCGAGCTGGCCGCTGCAATAGACGGTGTCACCGGTGTCAACGGCCTGGGCATAGGGGCCCAAGGCGGCGGGTGCGTTCGTGGTAGCAATACGCTTCATAATACTAAACACTCCTCTATATCATTTTTCAGGCTCGTCGGTCTCGGGCGGCCATACAAAGCCGCGCCGGGCCAGACAATCCTGCAAAAACTCCGTTGCCTGCTTCGTGTAGGCGTCGTTGTCGTGGTAGTAGCTCACGGCGTGCTCTGCGCCGTGTACCGTCAAAAATTTCTTGCCTTTCGCGCGGCAGGCTTCATAGTTGCGCTTCCCCATATCATAGGGTACAAAGCCGTCCGAGTCGCCGTGGACAAACAAAATCGGCACCTTGCTCTGCGCTGCGGCGGCCTCGCAGTCGGCGTCCTCGGGGTCAAAGTGGCCGAACAGGATCGCGCCCAGCCGTCCAACCGCATAGGTCAGCTCCAGCGGCATGCCGGGCAGATACTCCGGCAGGCACTTGCGGGTGATCTCCCGCGGGCTGGTGTAGCCGCAGTCCGCCACAATGCCGCAGACGTTGTCCGGCAGGTTCAACCCGGCGGCCAGCAGCACGGTGGCCGCACCCATCGAGACGCCCATCAAAAAGATCGGCACCTCGGGGCCAAAGCGGCTCCGCGCCCAGACTGTCCAGTCGCGGGCGTCGTAGCGCTCCTTCACGCCCATCGTAATCGTATGGCCGCCGCTGTAGCCGTGGGCGCGCTGGTCGGGCAGCAGCACATTGTAGCCCAGCGCCGTACACAGCGTATAGCCGCCCAGGCCGTCCCGCTCCGCATAGCCGCGGTAGCCGTGGAAGATGATTGCCAGCGGCGCGCCGTCGGCGTGGTGGTAGTAGCGTGCGGCCAGCGGCGTACCGTCCTGCGCCGTGATGTGCACGGCCTTGAACATATCCCGCGCCAGCGCGTCGGCGTCGGGGCCCATGGCCTTGCGGTAACACTCCCGCGTGGGCATATCCGCCGGGGAGGGCACCTTCGTCGTCGGCTTCTGGTAAAAGGCAACGCGGTAGACGGCATACGCCGCGCCCAGCACCGCCGTGCCCGCCGCGGCCCCTGCCGCCAAAAGAGGATGCTTTTTCATAACGGTCACCTCGTTTTCACTTTCCCAGATTATAACAAATTTCCCGGCATATCGCAACGATGTACCAAAAAAGTTTACACTTGCCAGCGCGGCACTTTCGCGGTATAGTAATAGCATTCCATAAATGGAGGCCGCCCCCATGAGCGAACTGACCCAGACCCTGAAGATACTCGTCACCCGCTACCCCGGCACAATGGCCGAGCTGGCCCGCAAAGCGTCGATCGACCGCTCCACGCTGTATAAAATTGTAAGCGGTCAGCGCACCCCGCGGGAGTTCCAGCTGGAGCACCTGGCCGACGCGCTGGAATTGAGCGAGGAAGAGAAATCCGCCCTGCTGCTGCAATACAAGCAGCGTGGCCGCGGCCCCGATCCCAGGCTGCGCGCCGAGCTGCACCACCTGCTGGAGGTCTCTTTCCGGGTGGAGGATTTCACTCACCGCGAGGGCCTTATCTCCAACGAAGCCGCCAGCCAGCTGCACTGCAGCGAGCAGTACATAGAGGGCAGCCGCCGTTCACCCTGTTTGCCGACGAGAAAATGGCCCTGCAGCTTGCCCGGCCCGGCGCCGCGCTGCAGTCCCTGCCCGCCCTGCTCGAACACCTGCAGATGTGGAGCGCCCAGGCCCCGGACCTCTATTTCTGTGAGGAAGGTCTTTTGCAGTTTGTACGCACCGGGAAAATGTTCGACATTCCGCCGGATCTGTGCGATGCGCCGGACATTCCCACCCGCCGGGAGCTGCTCCTGCGGCTGCGCCGCGCTGCGGAGTCTGACCGCCGCACCCTGCGCATCGTGGACCCTGCCCAGCTGGCGCTGACTCCGTCGATGTGCGTCAATGTTTTTCAGGGCCGCGGCGTTGTGTTCTGCCAGGCTATCCGGGAGCCGGACGGGCAGTACTGCCGCGAGTATCTGATGCAGGACCCCATCCTGACCGAAGCCCTGCTGACCTACCTCGATGACGGCCACGCCTCTGATTGGCTGCGCAGTCAAAAATATACGCTCGACTTTATTGATTATTGTCTGCGTCTGCTGTAAAATAGAAGCAGTATCGGTCCTGCCTGTACGGCGGGGCCCTTTCTGCAAAGGAGAAAAACAATGGCACATACCGAGACCATGCTGGAAAGCAGGGAAATCTTCAATGGCCGCGTCATCCGCGTGACCGTGGACAAGGTACAGCTTGAGGACGGCACGACCTCGACGCGGGAGATCGTCCACCACCACGGCGGCGCCTGCATCCTGCCTGTGGACGCCGACGGCAGCGTGACGATGGTACGTCAGTTCCGCTACGCTTTCGGCGAGGAGATTTGGGAGCTGCCCGCCGGTAAGCTCGAAGCGGACGAGGACCCGTTTGAGGCCGCCAAGCGCGAGCTGAGCGAGGAGTGCGGCCTGACCGCCGACAATTTTATCGACCTCGGCGTCGTCTATGCCACCGTCGGCTATGACAGCGAGAAAATCTATCTGTGGGCCGCCACCGGCCTGCACAGCACAGCGCAGCACCTCGACGCGGGCGAGTTCCTTGACGTCGTCAAAATGCCGTTCGACGAGGCCCTCGGCCTTGTGATGGACGGCACGATCAAAGACAGCAAGACCCAGGTCGCGCTGCTTAAATACGCGCAGCTGCGCGCAAAAGTCTGAATGGGCGTTGAAATTCTGGACAACGGCACCCGCGTGCTGACCGCGCCGGGCGCGACGTTCGGCACCGACGCGCTGCTGCTGGCCCGCTTCGCGCAGCCCCGCAGAAACGAGCGTGCGCTCGACCTGTGCAGCGGGTGCGGCATCGTCTCACTCGTTTGGCACGACGCCGGGCACCGCGGCCCCTGCACCGCACTGGAGATCGACCCCGCCGCGTCCGCCCTCTGCACCGCGGCTCTGGCCGAAAACACCGACGCCGCGCACATCGCGCCGGTCTGCGGCGACCTGCGGCAGCTCTGCACCGCCGGGCCGGAGCAGGGACAGTACGATTTTGCCGCCTGCAACCCGCCGTACTTCACAGCCGGTCCCCGCAGCCCGGACCCGCGCCGGGCCGAGGCCCGCCACACCGGCAGCTGCACCACCGCCGACGCCGTGGACTGCGCGCGCCGCGCCCTGCGGGACGGCGGGCGGTTCCTGCTCTGCCAGCGCCCGGAGCAGTTGGCGGAAATTCTGGCCGCTTTACGCGCCGCGCGCCTTGAGCCGAAGCGTCTGGCTTTTGTCAAGAACCATCCCGACGCCGCGCCCTGGCTTTTCCTCGTCGAAGCCCAGAAGGGCCGCAAAACCGGCCTGCGCGTCGAGCCGGACATTCTGATCCAATCCGGCGCCGCCCTCTACGGGCCAACTGCTTTGTAGGGGCGGGCATCGCCCGCCCGGGGTGTTTGCGGCAGCGGTAAACACCCCGGGCGGATATGGAATCCGCCCCTACGGCGCAGGGGTCGATGCTTGCATCGACCCGAAAGCCCGCCCCTACCCCCCCCCTTTTTTTCCCAACATCATTCAATAAGGAGCTATTGTATCATGGGACTTTTCACGCGCAATTTTGATAAACCCGGCCCGGGCGTATCGCCCGACGCCCCCCGCAAAAAGGGCGCTGCCCGCTTTTTTGAGATTTTGGGCCGCGACTTCTCCACCATCTGGCTGGCCGGCATACTGGCGATGCTCGGCGGTCTGCCGTTTGCCGCCGGTGTCTGGTTCGCCGTCGAGACCCACTCTTTGGTCCCGCTCGTCATCGCGGGCGTGCTGGGCGGCATGATCGCCGCGCCGCAGATCGTCGGCCTGAACGACACGATCCTGCGCACGCTGCGCGACGAGCCCGGCTACTGGTGGGAGACCTACCGCCGCACCTGGAAGCGCAACCTGAAGGAATCCCTGCTGCCCGGCGCTGTCTGCGGCTTGCTGCTGGCCATGGAGCTTTTCTCACTCTGCCACATCAACATTGCCGGCGGGCACGTGGCCGTGATCGCCGTGCTGGTCGCCATCATCCTGCTGGCCGGCATTGCCCAGTACCTCTACGTGCAGGTTGCGCTGCTTGACCTGTCCTTCGCCGGACTGTTGAAGAACTCCCTCATGCTGTTCCTGGGCTACCTGCCCCGCAGCGGCCTGGGCCTGCTGTGGCAGCTGCTGTACTGGGGCGCTGTGGCGCTGTTCTGGCCAATTTCCAGCTTTGTGCTGATTTTAACCAGCCTGTGGCTGCCCTGCCTGCTGAGCCTGATGGCCATTTACCCCGCACTGGAAAAGAGCTTTGACATCGAGAAAAAAATCAAGGCCATCCGTGAGGCCCAGCTCCACGGTGACGACGACCAGTAATTTTACCGCGAGGGACGCACTGCGTTCCTCTTTTTTTGTTGCGAAAGCGCCGCAAAAAGGGTATAATGTCATAATAGGTTTATTGTCTGCAAGAGGAGGCGGCTGCGTGAAAATTCTGCTGATACACTGTCATTACCGGCTGCCCGGCGGCGAGGACGCCGTCTTTGCCGCGGAGCGCGCCCTGCTGGAGCAGCACGGCCACACCGTCGTCGTCTATGAGCGCAGCAATGAGGAGGCCGCCCACGGCGCGGCTAAGGCGCTGCTGCCCTTTCGCGCCGTCTGGAACCGCCGGGCCGCCCGCGACGTGCGGAATATCATAGAACAGCAGCACATCGACGCCGTCCACATCCACAACACGCTGCTGCTCCTCAGCCCTGCCGTCGTGCGCGCCGCCAAAAAGTGCGGCGTGCCGGTGGTGCTGACGCTCCACAACTTCCGCCTGTTCTGCCCGAACGGCATCTTACTGCGGGACGGACGGGTCTGTGAGGACTGCCCGCACCACGGCCTGCACTGCGCACTGCGGCACCGCTGCTACCGCGGCAGCCGGGCGCAGACGCTCGTCGTCGTGGCCGCCTACTGGCTGCATCGGGTGCTGGGCACATGGCGCGGCATCGCCATCACCACCCCCACCGCGTTTGACCGGGAAAAGCTGCTGGAATTCAATAAGATCCATCCCACCTTCGACGAAAATCGCCTTGTCGTCAAGCCGAACCCCGTGACCGTGCCCACCGGCCCCGTCACCCCCTGGGAGGAGCGCAAGCGTCAGTTCGTCTTTGCGGGCCGCTTGGAGGAACTAAAGGGTCTGCGCACCGTCATTGAGGCATGGCGCATTCTGGGCAGGGACGCACCGCTGCTGCTTGTGGCCGGGGACGGCCCGCTGGCCGACTGGGCCAAAGCGCAGAATCTGCCCAAGGTGCAATTCGTCGGCCAGCTTCCGCGGGACGCGCTGCACCGTCTGATGGCCGAGAGCCGCGCCGTCGTCGCCGCCAGTCTCTGCTATGAGAGCTTTGCCCTTGTCCCGGCGGAGGCCCACGCGCTGGGCACGCCGGTGCTGGCCAGCGGCATCGGCAATGTCGGGGCGTCGGTGCGGCCCGGGTTTGACGGGCTGTGCTTTGCCCCCGGCGACCCCGCCGCGCTGGCCGGGGCTGTCCGCGCCATGAGCGCCATGCAGTTTGACTGCACGGCCATCGCCAACGCCACCTGCCGCCGCTTCAGCGCCGAGGAAAACTACAAGACCCTGCTAAAACTATACGGCCGCCGCGCCGCCGAGGAAGTATCATGAACCAGTTTTACCGCGCCCTGCACATGCCGCCCAAGCGGCTGCTGCGCAAAGTCATGGGCGAAAAAGAAATCTACACCATCGCCGTGCGCCCCCGCCCCACTGCCGAGGGCACCGAGCCGCTGCCCGCTCTGGAAGGCGGCCCCTACACCCTGCTGCCCGGGCGGGAGGGCTGGTGGTTTGCCGACCCGCTGCTCTACCACCGGCGCGGCAAGCGCTGGCTGTTTGCCGAGGCGATGGACCTCTCCACCGGCAAGGGCCGTCTCGAGGTCTGCGAGCTGCACGACGACGGCACCGCCGACGGCTGGCGCGTCGCGCTGGAAGAAGATTTCCACCTGTCGTTCCCGATGGTCTTTGACTGGAACGGTGAGGTCTGGATGATCCCCGAGACCGGCAGCGACCACAGCCTGCGGCTCTACCGCTGCAAGACCTTCCCTACCCAATGGGAGCTGGTGCAGCGCTTTCCCACGGACGAGGAGCTCTGCGACACGATTTTGCTGGACCGCCGCGCCGAGGCCCTGACCCTGCTTTGCAGCGAGACCCGCCCCGACAACCAGCTCTATGTGCGCTACCGCCGCTACACGATGCGCCACGCCGTACAGGAGACCGCCGCCGTCCCGCTGCCTGCCGAGGACACGCTGCCCGCCGCGCCCGGCCCGTTTGAGCTGCTGCCCGATGAAGCCTACAATCTGCAGCACCGCGACTTTGACCTTGTCAGCCGCAACGCCGGGCCGTTTTTCCTGCTGGGTGAGCAGATCATCCACCCCACCCAGGTCAGCACCACCGTGGACTACGGGGTCTATCTGCAGTTTCTCGCCCGCCGCGGCAGCTCGGAGGTGCCTCTTTGCGCCGCCACGCCGCAGAACGTCGAGATCACCGGCCTTGCCCCCGCGGACATCATCGGCATCCACACCTACTGCCGCGATGACGTTTTAGAGATCATCGACGCAAGGTATCTGACCCGGCTGCCGAAACCGGAAAAATCAGAAAATCCGCCCCCATCCGCCGAGTAATGCAGGGCGTCATCCCCTCTCTTGCCTCCCTCTGCGAGACAGACTCCCCCGATACGGGGGAGGTGGCGCTTGC
>OIGV01000465.1_pt1 | contig 12350 bp, 9 predicted proteins | sample 1582351 | NCBI WGS metagenome assembly OIGV01 (sample SAMN02675049, study PRJEB24791) | human gut metagenome, SKBSTL061 | isolation source: stool | host: Homo sapiens | place: USA
AGGGGCGAGATCGAAACGCCCCTGCCGTTCTCTTGGGGGATCAAAAGGGGGCCTTCTCTCACGTGAGAGAAGGCCCCCTTTGCCCCGCGCAGTCCCATGACAATGGGACATCTCCCCGCGGCGTGGGAAATCACTTCAATGTATTCACCGTGCCGAGGAAGAGCGGCAGACCGTCCACGCCGGTGATCATAAAGGCAAACGGCCGGTTCAGATTCATCTCCACCACTGGAAGCTCTTCGGGCATGGCGGCGGTGGCGTCCGCCGTGACGGCCGTGAACGCTGCGGCCTCGCAGCCCTTTTCGTCCACCTTGACGCGCGCGGCGTGCTGCACCTGCGTCACGGCGACGCTCTCGTCGAACTTCTCTTTGTCGACGAGGGGCGAGAAGTCCGCCTTGTTGAAGTCGAACACATCCGTGACGCCCATCGCCTTGAGCGCGTCGGTCAGCTCCAGATTGGAATCCACGTCGAACTTCGGCACGCTCCAGTGGATCTCCGCACTCGGCAGCGCAGCGTCCATGTCGTAGGCCATCAGTCCGCCCACGACCTCACCATTGGCAAGCAGGCTCTCGAGCGTCGTCCCCTCATCCGGCAGCAAAAAGCGCATCGACTGCCCGCCGCGGAAGCCGAGCTCCGCCACGGTGTAGTTCTCGCCGCGATAGTACGCGGCGCGGTCGTCCGTGCGGTGCATAAAGTCGACGGTCTGCTTCTCGCCGCTTGCCGCGGTAAATGTGTCCTTCTTCGTCGCATCCTTCCAGAATTCGTCGCGCCACTGGTCCTTAAAATAGAGCGTCGTCAAAAGGAGCATCACGGTCTCGGGCTTCGTCTGGATCTCGCCCGCCGCGTCCTGCAAGAGATTGCCCGTGTTCTCATTGATCCATTCGCCGATGGCCTTGTCCGTCTTCTCATCTCCCATCGGAGCGGAGAACGTCGAAGCAAGGTACTGCTCGGCGAGCACCTGCAACGTCTCTTCATTATAGGGGACGTTCTCATTCAGCCACACGGAACTGCCGAGCAGCGTCTTTCCCGTCGAGGTCTCGCCGTAGAGATTGCGCCAGACATAGTTGCCCGCAGCGCGCGGCGCATCGGTATTTTCAAGGCCTAAAAGCGACAAGAGCTGTGCGCGGCTGTCGCCGTCCGTCGTCTCGCTGAGCATCGCAAAGGCGAGATACAGGTTTGCGGGCGAGAGAACGGTGTTCTCCTCCGCCGAAAGCAGCGTGCCCGTCTCCTGTGTGAAGTGCAGGAATGCCGCGGGGTAGCTCGTGCCCTTGCTGCGCAGCGCCTTGAGCGCATCGTAATAGACATTGCTGCGCGCGTCCCAGTCCTCCCAGATCTTCTCCTGCGCCTTTTCGTAGGCGTCCGCGCCCATCTTGTCATAGTCGATGGTGCTGAATGCCTCGTCAAGCTCACTCTCGTTCGGCATGGCGGGCAGCACGGGATAGTCCGCCGTCTTCACGGCGAGGTCCTGCAAATACTGCGCGGCAATGGGGTCTTTTTTCACATTGTCCTCCTCATTTTCATTTCGGATCGTCGTTCCGTTGTCTCCGCAGGCGGCGAAGGACAGGACCATCGCCGCGGCGAGCAGCAGCGTTAAGAATCGTTTCATGTCGGATGTACCTCCGTTTCGGGATTTGTTATATTAGACGGCGCGGATGGAAAAAAGTTCCCGTTTTGTCAAAAATAGCATGCCGCCCTTTTACGAAACGGGCGAATGTGGTATACTTTCAAAAATATTTTCTCTTTTGTGTAACGCAAACGGCAAAAAAGTTGTCTTTTCCCCATGATGGCAGACAACAGAAAGGAGCGAACCTATGGACGACCATGAGATCGTCGACCTCTACTGGCAGCGGGACGAGCACGCCATCGAAGCCACCGCCGCCAAATACGAAAGCTATTGCATGAAAATTTCGCAAAACATTTTATCCGACCGCGCCGACAGCGAGGAAAACGTCAACGACACGTACTTACACGCCTGGCAGGCAATGCCGCCGCAAAGGCCCGCGATCCTCTCGGCCTTTCTCGGCAAGATCGCGCGCAATCTGGCGCTGAACCGCTATAAGGCGAGGTCGGCGCAGAAGCGGCAGGGCGACGCCTTCGCGCTCTCGCTCGACGAGCTGGACGACTGCGCACCCGCCCTGTCCTCGCCCGACGACGAGGCCACGGCAGCAGAGCTCGGCCGCAGCATCAGCGCGTTTCTGCGCACGCAGAGCGAAGAGGTGCGCAGCATGTTCATCCTGCGCTATTTCTACTGCGAACCGGTCGAAGCGCTGGCCGCGCGCTTTCACTGCGGCGAGAGCCGCATCAAAACCACGCTCCTGCGCACGCGCAGAAAGCTCAAGGAGCATCTCATCAAGGAGGGATACTGTGAAGCATGAAGTTCTGACCCGCGCCATAGGCGAGCTCGACGATGAGCTCATCGCGGACGCCTACGCCTACAAGCCGCGCAAACGGTACGCCCTCCCGCGTTTTCTTGCCGCTGCGGCGTGCCTTGTGCTCGTGCTGGCCGCCGCCCTGGCGATGACGCGCGACACCTTACCTGCTGAGATCAAGGTCGAAGGCGCAGCGCTCTCCTCAATCCCCATTCCCATCAGTCAGCCCGCAGCGATGGCGCTCGACGCGCGCGGCAGTCTGAGCGGCCCGCTCAGTCCGATGCTCACCATCGAGATCAAATCGGGCGAGGCCGTGACCGTTACGGTGTCGGATGGCGTGCTGACCCAGCCTCTTTACTCGCTGCAGGAGGAGTTCACCTCCTACACCGTCTCCGGCAAGGTGCAGCTTTGCTGGACCATCGAAGAGCCGGACACGGGTACGGTTTACACGCTCTCTCTTGACGGCGCGCCCGCCGTCACGCTGCGCTACGACGAGGCCAACGGCTATTGGGCCGCCGCGCGGGCGTAAGCATCCCATTCCACATTACTATTGACAACACACAACATTTTGGAGGTAAATTCCCATGAAAAAATTTCTCACCCTGCTGCTGGCCGCAGCGATGACTCTCTCCCTCGCCGCCTGCGGCAGCAAGACGGATGACAATAGCGGCAATAACAGCCAGCCCGCGAGCGCTCTCGAGCTGCTGAACGCCGTATGGGCCAACTACAGCGACGATGACAAGTTTCCTGCTGCCGGCGGCGACTTTGATGAGGCGAATATGACCGAGGACGCGCCCGGTAACTTCTCCGTCGAAGACGGCGACGCCCTTGACTACTCTCTCTCCTTCCCCGCCGCGGACGCAGGCAAGCTCTCCGACGCCGCGTCCCTCACCCACATGATGAACGCCAACACCTTCACCGCGGGCGCGTTCCATGTTGCGAGCTCTTCCGACGTTGACAGTGTCGTCTCCGACCTCAAGGACAACATCATGAACCGCCAGTGGATGTGCGGCTTCCCCGACAAGCTTGTCATCCTGACGCTCGGCGACTATGTCATCTCCTGCTACGGCGCGGAGGACCTCGTCGACCAGTTCAGCGAAAAAGTCACCGAGGCCTTTACCGATGCTGCCGTCGTCTGCGACGAGGCCATCGCCTGATTTGATCTTCTGAAAGGCGGAGAAGTTTATGCTCTTTTCCAGCGTTCCCTTTCTCTTTTACTTTCTGCCTGCGGCGCTGCTGATCTACTTTGCAGCGCCGCGGCAGCTGAAAAACGCGGTGCTGCTGCTCGCAAGCCTCTTTTTCTATGCCTGGGGAGAGCCGAAATATATGCTGCTCATGCTCGTCTCCATCGTGCAGGGCTATGGTTTCGGCCTGCTGATTGAAAAGCACCGCGAGCAAAAGGCGTCGAAGGTCTTTCTGACGCTCTCGATCCTTGTGAGCCTTGGGCTTCTCGGCTATTTTAAGTACGCGGACTTTTTTCTCTCCAGCGTCAACGCCGTCGCAGGGCTCTCCCTGCCGCTTTTGAAGCTGAGCCTGCCCATCGGCATCAGCTTCTACACCTTTCAGGTATTGAGCTACGTCATCGACGTCTACCGCGGCGAGACGGCGGCGCAGAGGAATTTCATCGACCTCGCCGCCTATGTTTCGCTCTTCCCCCAGCTCATCGCGGGGCCGATCGTGCGCTATTCCGACGTCGCCGCAGAGCTCAAAAGCCGCACACACAGTGTCTCCGCCGCGGCGGAGGGCGTGCGCCGCTTTACGGTCGGCTTTGCCAAGAAAATTCTGCTCGCCAACCAGTTCGGCGCGCTCGCGAGCGCCTACAAGTCGACGCAGGACGCGAGCGTCCTCTTCGTCTGGCTCTACGCGCTCGCGTTTCTGCTCCAAGTCTATTTCGACTTTTCGGGCTACAGCGATATGGCCATCGGCCTCGGGCGGATGCTGGGCTTCCACTTCCCTGAAAACTTCAACTACCCCTATATTTCAGCGAGCATCACGGAGTTCTGGCGCAGGTGGCACATGTCGCTTGGCTCGTGGTTCCGCGACTACCTCTATATCCCTCTCGGCGGCAGCCGGAAGGGTAAGGCGCGTCAGCTGTTGAACATTCTGATCGTCTGGCTTGCAACGGGCCTGTGGCACGGGGCGGCGTGGACGTTCGTGCTGTGGGGACTGTGGTTCGCGGTCCTGCTGCTTCTTGAAAAGCTGGCGCTGCTGCCGGTGCTCGAAAAGCACCGCGTGCTCGGCCATGTGTACACGCTCTTTTTCGTCACGCTCGGCTTCGTGCTTTTCGACGCAGACAGCGCCGCGCAGGCGGTCTCGCGCATCAGCGCGATGCTCGGCGCAGGCGGTCTGCCGCTATCGAGCGCACAGGCGGTCTACTATCTTAAAAGCTATGGCCCGCTGCTCGTGCTCGGTATCCTCTGCGCAACACCGCTGCCGAAGATGATCGTCGCAAAGCTGCGCAAATCCAAGGCCGCAGCGACAGCACTCGACGTGCTCGAGCCGCTCTGCGTGCTCATCCCCCTGCTGCTCGGCACGGCATTTTTAGTGGACGGGTCGTTCAACCCGTTCCTCTACTTCCGCTTTTAAGGAGGGCATCGCATGAATCGAAAAATCAAAGACGCCCTCACCCTCGGCATCGCGGCAGCGTTCGTGCTTATGTTCGCGCTGTGGAGCATTTGCAAGAGCGACGACGCCGTGTCGGAAAGTGAGCGCCGCCCGCTCAAGCAGTTCCCAACGCTGAATGTGGAAGAAGTGCTCTCCGGACGCTTCCAGTCGAATTTTGAGAGCTACACGCTCGACCAGTTCCCGCTGCGCGACGAGCTCCGCACGCTCAAGGCCCTGTCCGTCCGCGATTTATTTGGCGAGAAGGACAACAACGGCATCTACGTCGCGGACGGCTGCGCCGCGAAGCTCGACGACACGATCCACGAGGATTCGCTCGACCACGCGGTCGACCGCTTCCGCTACGTGTACGAAACGTATCTTAAAAACACGGGCGCGAACGTCTACCTCTCCGTCATCCCTGACAAGAATTACTTTTTGGCCGCCGAAAACGGCTATCCCGCGATGGATTACGAGAAGTTCTTTGCGCTCATGCGCCAAAAGGTCGACTTTGCGGACTATATCGACCTGACGGGCACGCTGTCGCTCTCATCCTATTACCGCACCGACCTCCACTGGCGGCAGGAAATGCTTGCCCCCACGGCCAAAGCGCTGGCAGATGCGATGGGCGTCTCACTCACCGTGGACTTTACCGAGGTCACGCTCGATACGCCGTTTTACGGTGTGTACCGCGGGCAGTCGGCACTGCCGATGGAGCCCGACAGGCTCGCCTACCTCACAAACAGCGTCATTGAAGGCTGCCGCGTGTACGACTATGAAAACAGCGAATATCTCCCCGTTTACACGCTCGAAAAGGCAGACGGCAGCGACCCGTATGAAATTTTCCTCTCGGGACCCAAGTCGCTGCTGCGCATTGAGAACCCGAACGCGCAGGCGGAGCGAAAGCTCCTTGTCTTCCGCGATTCGTTTGCCGCGAGTTTGCTTCCGCTGCTTGCGGAGGGGTACAGCGAGATCACGCTTGCCGACATCCGCTACCTCTCCCCCTCAATGCTCGGAAAATTCATCGACTTTACCGCGCAGGACGTGCTGTTTCTTTACAGTACGAGCGTTCTGAACGACAGCTCGACCATCAAATGATTGCAAAAAGGGCGTGAGCGCCGTGACCGGCGTTCACGTCCCGTTTCCTTTTTTGTCCGCAAAATTTTTTCACAGCAGATCAGAAAAACAAAACGCCCGCCCCTGCCGTCTCCGGCAAGGGCGGGTTCAGGCTAAATATAGCACAGCCGTTTTCTTCATGCAAGAAAAAGTTGCCGCACTTTCATAATTTCGTTCACACCGCACATCCCGTCCCACTAAAGTGAGGGGAAAGTTGGAAAAACAAAGTATTGACGCTGCTTGCCCCGATGAAGTATCATTACTTATCAAATTTTTTATTTCGAAACAGGAGGTCTGGATCATGAGTGAAGCGACTCGCATTCCCGAGCTTTTTGGCTCTCTGGTGTTCAATGAACGCACAATGGAGCAGTATGTGCCGCAGAGCGCCATGGACGTTTGGCGCGGCTGCTTAAAGAGCGGGCAGCCTCTTCCCCTTTCCGCGGCAAATGAGATCGCCGACGCGATGAAGACCTGGGCGCTGGAGCATGGCGCAACGCATTTCACGCACTGGTTCCAGCCCTTGAGCGGCGTGACGGCGGAAAAGCACGACAGCTTTATCAACAACGCCGGCGGCGGCCGCGTGATGATGGACTTTTCCGGCAAGGAGCTGGTGCGTGGCGAGCCCGACGCGTCCTCCTTCCCCAACGGCGGCCTGCGCGCCACGTTTGAAGCCCGCGGCTACAGCGCTTGGGATCCCACGGCGTTTGCCTTCATCAAAGATGGCAGCCTTTGCATCCCGACGGTGTTCTGCTCCTACAGCGGCGACGCGCTCGACAAGAAGACGCCGCTGCTGCGCTCCATAGCCGCGGTCGACCGCGCGGCGGTGCGCGTGCTCAAGTTATTTGGCGACGACGCGGAAAAGGTCACGCCGCAGATCGGCGCGGAGCAGGAGTATTTTCTCATCGACCGCGAGCTGTACTTAAAGCGCATGGACCTGCGCCTGTGCGGCCGCGCCCTGTTCGGCGCAAAGCCCCCGAAAGGTCAGGAGTTGGACGACCACTACTTCGGCGCGTTCCGTCCCCGCGTGGCCGCCTACATGAAAGAGCTCGATGAAGAGCTGTGGAAGCTCGGCGTGCTCTCCAAGACCAAGCACAACGAGGTCGCCCCCGGCCAGCACGAGATGGCCCCCATCTACACCGACGCCAACACTGCGAGCGACCAGAACCAGCTCGTCATGGAGACGATGAAAAAGGTCGCCGAGCGCCACAACCTTGTGTGCCTGCTGCACGAAAAGCCCTTCGCGGGCGTCAACGGCTCGGGCAAGCACGTTAACTGGTCGCTCTCGACCGACACTGGCAAAAACCTCTTCTCCCCCGGCAAGACGCCGAGCCAGAACGCCGTGTTCCTGCTGGTGCTCGCCGCGTTCATCAAGGGCGTGGATGAGTATCAGGAGCTTCTGCGCTGCTCCGTCGCCTTCGCGGGCAACGATCACCGTCTCGGCGCGCAGGAAGCGCCCCCGGCTGTCATCTCCGTCTTCCTCGGCACCGAGCTTGAGGGCATCATCGATGCCATCGTCGGCGAAAACGACTACACCGCGCCCGAGCACAAGTCCCTGCGCATCGGCGTGGACGTGCTCCCCGCCATCCCGCAGGATACGACCGACCGCAACCGAACCTCGCCCGTCGCCTTCACCGGCAACAAGTTTGAGTTCCGCATGCCCGGCTCCTCGCAGTCCATCGCGGGCCCGGTCACGATCCTCAACACCATCATGGCCGAAGAGCTCGACGAATTCTACGCGCAGCTCAAGGACGCGCCGGACTTCACCGCCGCGCTCCACAAGCTGATCCGCGACACGTTCTCCGCCCACCGCCGCATCATCTTCAACGGCAACGGCTATGAAGAGGCCTGGATCAAGGAGGCTGAAAAGCGCGGCCTTGCCAACCTGCACAACACCGCCGAGGCGCTGCCGACCTACATCCTGCCCAAGAACATTGAGCTGCTGACGCGCCAGGGCGTTTACAGCAAGGAAGAAATTTTCTCCCGCCACGAAGTTCATATCGAGAAGTACTGCAAGGTCATCCGCATCGAGGCCGCGACGCTTGTTGACATGGTCCAGCACGGCATTCTCAACGCCGCTTCCGAATACGAAGCCGCGCTGTGCAACACCATCGCCGCCAAGCGCGCCGCCGCGCCGGAGCTGACCTGCCACGTCGAATCCTCGCTCGCCAACGCCATCGGCTCGCTCAACGAGCAGCTGCTCGAAGAGACCATCGGCCTCAAGACGGCGCTCGAGACCGTCTCCGACGACGCAGAGCCCGAAACGCTCCTGCACTACTACCACGACGAGGTCGAAAAGCGCACGAACGACGTGCGCAAGACCGTCGACAAGCTGGAAGTGCTGACCGCGTCCAAGTATTGGCCGTATCCGACGTTCTGCGAATTACTCTTCTCCGTGTAAGTCAAAAAGGACGCTCTTTCGAGCGTCCTTTTTGAAGTGGAGTTTTGCTTTATCGCAGCAGTTTCATTTTTCTTTGACAGGGGAGGAAGAAAATTTATGAAGTACATCTTTGTCACCGGCGGCGTGGTGTCGGGGCTGGGCAAGGGCATCTGCGCGGCGTCGCTCGGGCGTCTCTTAAAACAGTGCGGGCTGAAAGTCAAAAACCAGAAGTTCGACCCGTATCTCAACGTCGACCCCGGCACGATGAGCCCGTATCAGCACGGCGAGGTCTTCGTCACGGACGACGGCGCGGAGACCGACCTGGACCTCGGCCACTACGAGCGCTTTGTCGACGAGGCGCTGGACGAGAAGTCCTCCGTGTCCTCGGGCAAAATCTTCTGGAGCGTTCTCAACCGCGAGCGTCAGGGCGGTTATCTTGGCGGCACGGTGCAGATCATCCCGCATGTGACCGATGAGATCAAGCGCCGCATTTACGACATGGACGACGGCGAGACCGACGTTGCCATCTCCGAGATCGGCGGCACGGTCGGCGATATCGAGAGCCAGCCGTTTTTGGAGGCCATCCGTCAAGTCGCGGCCGAGCGCGGGCGCGAAAATGTGCTCTTCATCCACGTGCCGCTCATCGTGACCATTCCCGGCAGTGGCGAGCTCAAAAGCAAGCCCACGCAGCACTCGGTCAAGGAACTCCTGAGCGAGGGCATCCAGCCGGACGTCCTCGTCGTGCGCACGGATGAGCCCATCACAGACGACATCCGCCGCAAGATTGCGCTCTTCTGCAACGTGGAGCCCGACTGCGTCATCCAGAACGCAACGGCGTCCACGCTCTACGAGGTGCCGTTGCTGCTTGAGCACGAGGGCCTTTGCCGCGTGGTGTGCCGCAAGCTGCACCTTGACTGCGGTGAACCTGACATGACCGAGTGGCGCGCGCTGGTCAACAAGATCCACGGCGTGCACCGTCATGTGTGCATCGCGCTCGTCGGCAAATACGTCGGCCTGCACGACGCCTATTTGAGCGTCGTTGAGTCGCTCTTCCACGCGGGCACGGCCTGCGACGCGAGCGTCGAAATTCAATGGGTCGACTCCGAAACGCTGACGAGCGACAACATCGCGCAGAAGCTCTGCGGGTGTAGCGGCATCTTAGTCCCCGGCGGCTTTGGCGACCGCGGCATCGAGGGCATGATCTTAGCCGCGCAGTACGCGCGCGAGCGCGGCATCCCGTACCTCGGCATCTGCCTCGGCATGCAGATCGCAGTCATCGAATTTGCGCGCCATGTGCTCGGCTGGGACGACGCGACGAGCGCGGAGTTCTCCTCCACGACGGCGCATCCCGTCATCGCGCTCATGCCCGAGCAGGTCGGCGTGACGGCCAAGGGCGGCACGATGCGCCTCGGCAAGTACCCCTGCGTGCTCGAAGAGGGCTCGCTCTCCCGCGCGCTCTACGACGCGCCCGAGATCTGGGAGCGCCACCGCCACCGCTACGAGTTCAACAACGACTTCCGCGACGACTTCACGGACGCCGGCATGCGCCTCGCCGGTCTCTCCCCCGACGGCACGCTCGTCGAGATCGTCGAGTCGAAGAGCCACCTCTGGTTCGTCGGCGCGCAGTTCCACCCCGAATTCAAGAGCCGCCCCAACAAGCCGCATCCCCTGTTCCGCGGCTTTGTCGCGGCCTCCCTCGATCGCGCGGTCCATTGACCGCGCGACCTTTTTATTTTTACAATACCGCTGGAAAAATGGGAAAAGCTATGATATGATGCTTTTACCATATTATTGGATACGGCAGGAGAATTTCAATATGAACCATCAGACCATCATCGTACTGGACTTTGGCGGCCAGTACAACCAGCTCATCGCGCGCCGCGTGCGCGAATGCGGCGTTTACTGCGAGGTCAAGCCCTACACGACGCCGCTTGCGGACCTTCTCGCAATGAAGCCCATCGGCTTCATCTTCACCGGCGGCCCGAACAGCGTGTATCTCGAGGACGCGCCGCACGTCGATCCCGCGCTCTTTGACGCGGGCGTGCCCGTGCTCGGCATCTGCTACGGCTGCCAGCTCATCGCGCACCACCTCGGCGGCAAGGTCGTCGCCGCAAACGACGCCACCGCGCGCGAATACGGCAAGACCGAGACGTTTTTTGACACGAACTGCAAACTCTTCAAGGGCCTTCCCGAAAAGAGCGTGACGTGGATGAGTCACGGCGACTACATGGAAAAGGTCCCCGAGGGCTTCTCTCTCGTCGCACACTCCGACGCCTGCCCGAACGTCGCCATCTGCGACGAAACGCGCGGCTTCTACGGCGTGCAGTACCATCCTGAGGTCAACCACACGGAGTTCGGCACCGCGATGATCCGCAACTTCCTCTACGAGGTCTGCGGCGCGACAGGCGACTGGACGATGGGCGACTATAAAAATACTGCCATCGCCGCCGTGCGCGAAAAGGTCGGCTCCGGCCGCGTGCTGCTGGCGCTCTCCGGCGGCGTGGACTCGTCCGTCGTGGCGGCGCTGCTGGCCGAGGCCGTCGGCCCCCAGCTCACCTGCGTTTTTGTCGACCACGGCCTCATGCGCCTCAACGAGGGCGACGAGGTCGAGGCGGCGTTCAAGAAGTGGGACATCAACTTTGTCCGCGTGAACGCCGAGGGCCGCTTCCTCTCGAAGCTCGCTGGCATCTCCGATCCCGAGCGCAAGCGCAAGATCATCGGCGAAGAGTTCATCCGCGTGTTCGAGGAAGAGGCCAAGAAGATCGGCAAGGTGGACTTCCTTGCACAGGGCACCATCTACCCTGACGTGGTAGAGAGCGGTCTGGGCGGCGAGTCCACCGTCATCAAGAGCCACCACAACGTGGGCGGCCTGCCCGATACTGTGGACTTCAAGGAACTGGTGGAGCCTCTGCGCAACCTGTTCAAGGACGAAGTCCGTCAGGCTGGTCGTGAGCTGGGTCTGCCCGAGTATCTGGTCAGCCGTCAGCCGTTCCCCGGCCCCGGTCTGGGCATCCGCATCATCGGCGAGGTGACCCCTGAGAAGGTTGCCATCGTGCAGGATGCAGACGCAATCTGGCGTGAGGAGATCGCCAAGGCGGGTCTGGATAAGGAGATCAACCAGTATTACGCCGCTCTGACCAATATGCGCAGCGTCGGCGTGATGGGTGACGAGCGTACCTATGACTATGCTGTGGCCCTGCGTGCTGTGACTACTACCGACTTTATGACGGCTGAGAGCTACAATGTGCCTTGGGATGTTCTGGGCACCGTGACCAGCCGCATCGTCAATGAGGTCAAGCACGTCAACCGCGTGTTCTACGATTGCACCGGTAAGCCGCCTGCAACGATCGAGCTCGAGTAATGAAAATTTGCCTTCCGGCTTTTTAGACCTCTGAAAAATAGAACACAACAGCGTATAAAAACAGCCCCGCTTTCAAGAATTTTCGCTTGAAGGCGGGGCTGTTTTGCGCCCGAAGTAACAGAAAAGTAACACCCTGGGCAGAATCAAACCAGTATCACGGTTTCTTCTCCTCCGGGCAGGCCAGGGCTTCCAGGCGATCCGCGACGTTGTTTGTTCGATCTGGGTACAGGTGAGCATAGGTGCCAAGTGTGGTCGAAACCTTTTCGTGCCCAAGGCGCTGCTGCACCAGAAGGGCGTCCGTGCCCATGTTGATAAGCAGGGAGGCGTGGGAGTGCCGTATATCGTGCACCCGAATGACCTTCACGCCAGTGCGCTGGCAGCAGCGCTCCAACTGTTCCTTTAGCCAGTATTTGGTGCATTCAAACAGGCGTTCTTCCGGCTGGTATTCGTAGAGCTTGGCAGCGTATTCCCGAATGATTTCCAGCAAGAAATCCGGCACTGTAATGAACCGCTTGGAACGGCGGGGTTT
>OIGV01000475.1_pt1 | contig 12038 bp, 8 predicted proteins | sample 1582351 | NCBI WGS metagenome assembly OIGV01 (sample SAMN02675049, study PRJEB24791) | human gut metagenome, SKBSTL061 | isolation source: stool | host: Homo sapiens | place: USA
TTGGCATTCATCTCCACCCCAAACAGCACACAGTCCGACAAGCGGAAATTCACGCCGAGACCCAGACGGCCCGCAACGAACACTTTGCTTCCGGACCAGATGTTGCCCAGCCGATAGCCGCTGTCGTTCAGGGCGTTGGCCTCGTCGTTGTCGAACGCTCCGTTCAGGCCGACACCGGCGAACAGGAAGGGATTGACCGTCCGGCGGGGATTGAAGCGGCCGAAAAGGTTGGCCAGATCGAGCGTGGCTTCGACATTGCCCTGCAGGTATTTATACTGATAGGTAGTTTGGGGCGACACCCATGCGCCCTTGCTCTGCCAGCCGCTCAGGCCGAAACGCAGCCCCCAGACGGGCGAGAACTGATACCCGGCCGACAATGCCGCGGCGGGCGATACGAGTTTGCCGAAAGGCCCTTCGCCGAGCGTATAGGACGCTCCGGCGTAGAGCGTGTGCTGCGGGGCGTAGGGGATGAAGTTGCCAGCGTAGTCGGCTTTGCCCGTATCGAATTTGACGAACGTGGCGCGGGTGTAGCCGTAGGCGACTTGCAGGTCGAGGTTTCGCCAGAGGGTAGCCAGCAGCGACGCTTCGCCGCCGAAGCTGCGCGTGCGGCCGGCGTTAGTCATCAGACGGCCCGTGACCTGTCCTTCGGGGAAGACCGTGAGCTGCTGGTCGCGGCAGTCGATGTAGAAGAGCGCCAGATCGGCCTGCACCTTGTGCGAAGGGGTCGAGAGGTGGGCACCCACCTCGTAGTTCCAGCTTTTCTCGGGTTTGTAGGTCACCACGTCGGCCACGTCGTAGAGCGAGCCGAATCCCATCTGTTTCATCACTTGCTGCTGCAGGACATCCGAGAACATCTGGGTATTGAATCCGCCGGCCTTGTAGCCTTTGCTGACGGTGGCGTAGAGCGTGTTACGCCGTGCGCTGCCCATCCGGTAGAGCACCGATATTTTGGGAAGTATCTCCGTGAAGGATTGTTTGAGCGTACCCGGCTGATCGACCAGAATAGCGTGGGGATAGCTCGTGCCGTCGGGTGTTTGGGTCGTGTAGGTGGCTTCGGCATAGCTTCGGTAGTGGAGCTTCGAAGCCTCGAAATCAACGCGCAGGCCTGCCGTGAAGCGCCATCGGCCGGCGTCGTAGGTGGATTCGTGGTAGAGGGCCGCTCCGTAGTCGGGCGTGCGGAAGCGGCTGTCGAGCAGGAACGTATCTTCGCCCCATTCGGCGTGAATCCCCTGCGGCTCGAAACGATCGAGGATCAGGTTGCGGATGCCGTCCTCCTTGAAGAGCACCGGTGCGTGCATGCTGGTATGGCGGTAGAAGCCGAAAGCACCGAGGAGCCAGCGGTAGGCTTTGTCGTCGGGGGAGCGGAACACGAGGTCTTCGGTCACGGCGTGCTCCCGGCGGGCCTGTGTCAGTGTAAAATAGGAGAGCGGCAGGAAATCCTGGTCGAGGTTCATCCGGTCGTCGAGGTACTGATAGCTGGTGATGCTCGCTACGGAGAATTTCTCTCCTTCGTAGCGGATCGTCAGTCCGTCGTTGAAGTTCGTGCGGCGGTAATCGCTCGGGTCGTTGTAAGCGATCTGGCCGGTTTCGACATAGGCGTAAGGGTAGCCGCCCTGTTCCAGCTTGACGAACGAGAAGGTGTTGTCGATACGAAGTCCGTGCAGGTTGCGGTACTGTACCTTGAACCGGCCGCCGCCGCTTCTCTCCCAGTCGCATTTTTCACCGGTATAGAGGTTCTTGAAGAAGCCGTCGGTCTTGGAATAGTAGGCTCCGACCGAGAAGCCGACCCGTTCGCTGGTTTTGTAGTAGGTCGAAATCCGGTATTTCTGCGTGTTGCCGCTGCCGTACTCCATGCCCAGCCGCACTCCTTCGAAGGTGAAGGGCGACAGGGTATAGACGTTTATTACGCCGCCCATCGTGTTGCGTCCGAACAGCGTGCTCTGGGGGCCGCGCAGCACTTCGATCCGCTCGATGTCCGTCAAATCGAAGTCGTAGGCGTCCTTGTTCAGGTAGGGGATGTTGTCGATGTTGAGCCCCATCACCGGTTGGTCGATGCGGGCGCCCAGTCCCCGGATGTAGATCGAAGAGGTCATGCGCGAGCCGTAGTCCGGGGTGTGGAAGTTAGGAACCACCTGCGAAACCTCTTTCAGGGCTGCGACGTGCCGCCGTTCCAGATCCGTGCGTCCGATTACGGAAGCCGTTACGGGTTGGTTGCGCAGGTTGAGGCCCTGTTTGATGGCCGTGACCTGGATGTCTTCCACCTGGATAACGGAGTCCGCCAGTACCGGAGTGGAGTCTTCCGGCAACGCAGGGGCGGCACATACGCTCATGGCGTGCAGGAGTATGCACGCCGACAGAAAGATGATATGGATCGCCTGGCGGATCATCGGATCGTTTCGAACGGCAAAAACGGCGCAGACCGTAGAGTCCGTCGGTTTTCTCCGATTTCGCCGGAGCGCCGCGTTCGCTTTTACCGCGATTGTTCGAGGACAAAGGAACGATATTCCGATCGTTTTTGCAACCCTCATTTATGAGGAGTGCGGATGTCGCTTTCGTCCACGTAGCCCATGCTGACCGCGCAGATGACGAGTGCGGCGACGGACTGTACGCCGAGCTTCTGCATGATGTTGCGGCGGTGGGAGATGACGGTCGTGAGCCCGATTTGCAGCCGGTCGGCGATCTGTTTGTTCAGCAAACCCTGAGCGATGAGCGTCAGCACTTCCGTTTCGCGTACGGAGAGCAGGTTGGCGGCCGGAGTGCCGTGCTGCCGGGGAAGGGCATGGTCGGGTCGAGGCGCTTCGCTGCGCAGGCACAGCAGATCGTGTACCAGCCGTTCTTCGCCGCCGAAGATATCGATCTGGCGCATTCGGGCGAACTGGGCCGAATACCCTTTGCCCAGCAGGATCGTCTTGTGACTGTTTTCCAGGAAGAAGGTGCGGTGGCGCATGAAAACCTGCATGGCGGCGAAATAGTGGAAATAACGCTCCGGTCCGGAAGCGATGAATTCGGTGAAGCTGTCGAACACGGCGATCTCTCCCGGAGGACCTACCTTTTCGAGAATCGTCCGCAGGCCCAACCCGATCAGGATGTTGGGCGTAATGACGGCGATGGCCGGTTTTGTCGGGGGACAGCTCATTCGTGGTGGTAGGGTTCGTTGTTCAGGATGGTGAAAGCCCGGTATATCTGTTCGGCGAAGATGGCTCGCACGATCTGGTGCGAGAAGGTCATCTTCGAGAGCGACAGTTTGGCGTCGGCCCGTGCATATACCTCGTCGGAGAATCCGTAGGGGCCGCCGATGACCATGACCAGCCGCCGGATGCCGCTCGCCATGCGTTTTTGCAGCCAGTAGGCGAAGTCGATCGAACGGTATTCGTCGCCCCGTTCGTCGAGCAGCACCACGTAATCCCCGTCGCCGAACTGACGCAGGAGGCTGGCGCCCTCGGTCGTGCGCTGCTGTTTGGCCGAGAGGTTCTTGGTGTTTTTTACGTCGGGCAGGACCGTGACGGCGAAACGGCAATAGAAATTGATTCGCCGGGCATACATGGCCAGCAGCGATTCGATCTCCTTGGAGTCCGTTTTTCCGATTACGATCAGTTCGATGTTCACGTTGGTTGGTTTATGGTCATCCTGCCGGCGGCTTTTGGCGGCGGAACGGCGATAGGTTGTTTCTGCGTCCGGCGATTCGCCAACAGGCATGACGGTTTCCGGCCGAATGTGCGGCCGGGGTACGTTACGGTTTTCAGGGGACTATTTCCAGGTCCGTATCCCACTCTCCGTCGGCATCGATGCAGATTACGGGACGCGAAGGTTCCACGGACTTGAGCCACTGATAGGCTTTGTACATATTATATCCGTTGCCCGACTCTCCACCCAGAGCGAATCCGATGATGCAGGTGTGGTTGCGGGAGCGGTAGTACATGTTCCGCACGCGTTCGAGGTATTCGTCCGCAAGACGCGGATCGTTGCTCGGTGTGCCGCCTGTGGTGCGGTCGTCGCGCTTTTCCGGAGCGTTGATATTGGCCTGATCGATCACGAAGAGGCCCAGTTCGTCGCACAGATTGTAGAACCAATAGGGTTGAGGCGCATTGGGCCAGATGGTATTGATCCCTTTTTTCTTGAGCGCCAGCAGTTCTTTGCGCGTGGCAGCGGCGTCCGCTGCCGCGTTGTATCTTTCGGAAACGATCGTGACAGGTTTGTCGAAACGGGTAATCTTCCCGTCTTTCATCTCCGTCTTTCCGAATCCTACTTTGAGGGGGATGTACTCCTTGAAGACTCCCTTGCGTTTGGTGTAGAGCATGACCCGGTAGAGCGGGGCGGCGCCTTTGGCTCCCCAGCTATTTTCGTAGGTGTGATAAATGTAGGGCGAGAAGCGTACCGTGTCGAGCGAGCGTCCGGGAACGGTTATGTCGTTTACGCTGAAATCGAGCAGCTTGCCGTTGGGGGCGTAAATGTCGAACCCGACGGTGATCGGTTCCTCGTAGTTGTAGCCGTTCTGCACGATCACCTCCAGGTCGAGCATGCCGAATTTGCGGGTCGAATCGGGGATCAGCGCTACGTTGAAATCGCGTATGCTGCGTTTCTCCTGGGCGAAAAGATAACTGTTGGTAAACGGTTTTACCGGGGTCGGAGTGAAACCTTTTTGCAATTCGGGCGTATTACTTTCGTGCAGTTCCAGTAAAATGAGGTTATCGCCCTGTTTGACGTAGGGGGTAAGGTCGAAGTCGGCCGGAGCGAAAGGGTCTTCGACCACGGCTACGGTGCGGTCATTGACGCGGAGCGTGTAGGCCGTGCCCGTGTTTTCGAGATGGAGGTAGATGAACGAGTCGAACCAACCGTTCGGAAGATTGACCACGTCCCCGATTCCGAGCACCTCTTCCCCGTCGTTCAGAAGCCCGGGGGCGAAAACCAGGTATTTGTCGGTGTTTTTCCGGTTGAGCGCATCGGCGTCTTCGCGGGTGTCGAACGGGACGAATTCGGAACGGTGGATGCGTCCCCCGTCTTGTCCGTAAACGGCCCCGGTGTAACACAGGACGGCGATAGCGAGGAAAATTCGTTTCATGGCGGAATTGTACTATAATGCGATTGACAAAGGTACTTTTTTTTTGACAAATCACAAATATATCCTATCTTTGTCTATCTTTAAGAATGAGTAAAAACAAGAAGAAATTACCGAACGTATGAAAAGCTTGAGAATCGCAGAATTGCTGCAGTCGCCGGCGACGGACGCCGAGGTCGTTGTGAAAGGTTGGGTCAGAACCAAACGTGGAAATAAGAACGTGGCTTTCATCGCCCTGAACGACGGATCGTGTGTGGCGAATATGCAGGTTGTGGTCGATCTGGCGAAATTCGACGAGGAGCTGCTCCGTAAGGTGACTACCGGAGCCTGTCTGCGTGTGGACGGACGCCTGGTCGCTTCGTGCGGTGCGGGACAGGGCGTCGAGGTGCAGGCCGAGAAGATCGAGATATACGGTACGGCGGATCCCGAAACCTATCCTTTGCAGAAGAAGGGACATTCGCTCGAATTCCTGCGCGACATCGCTTATCTGCGTCCCCGTACCAACACGTTCGGTGCGATTTTCCGCATCCGTCACGCGATGGCCTATGCGATACATAAATATTTTAACGACAAAGGTTTCTATTACCTGCATACGCCGCTGATCACCGCTTCGGACTGCGAAGGCGCCGGGGCGATGTTCCAGGTGACGACGCTCGATCTGAACAACCTGCCCAAAACCGAAGAGGGGGCCGTGGACTATTCGCAGGACTTTTTCGGCCGTCCGTGCAGCCTGACCGTGTCCGGCCAGCTCGAAGGCGAGTTGGGAGCTTTGTCGCTGGGGCAGATCTATACTTTCGGCCCGACGTTCCGTGCCGAAAACTCCAATACGCCGCGCCACCTCTCCGAGTTCTGGATGATCGAGCCGGAAATGGCCTTTTACGAGCTGGAGGACAACATGGAGCTGGCCGAGGATTTCCTGAAATACCTGATCCGCTACGCGTTGGAGAACTGCCGCGAGGATCTGGAGTTCATGAACAAGATGTGGGACAACGGTTTGATCGAGCGGCTCAACTTCGTGTTGAACCACGAATTCAAGCGGCTGGATTATACCGAGGGCGTGGAGATTCTCAAGGCTTCGGGCCGCAAGTTCGAATTCCCCTGCGACTGGGGGTGCGACTTGCAGTCGGAACACGAACGCTATCTGGTCGAGGAGCACTTCAAGCGTCCGGTGATCCTTATCAACTATCCGAAGCAGATCAAGGCTTTCTACATGAAGCAGAACGAGGATGGAAAGACCGTCCGTGCGATGGACGTGCTGTTCCCGAAGATCGGCGAGATTATCGGCGGTTCGGAGCGCGAGGCCGACTACGAAAAACTTTCGGCCCGTGTACACGAACTGGGTATGAACGAGAAAGAACTCTGGTGGTATCTCGACACCCGTCGTTGGGGATCGGCTCCTCATTCCGGTTTCGGACTCGGGTTCGAGCGCCTGCTGCTCTTCGTGACGGGTATGGGTAACATCCGCGATGTGATTCCCTTCCCCCGTACGCCCAAGAATGCGGAATTTTAATTAAATCCGGACCATTTATCTATTAACCCGTTTTCAGCCGTTCCTGATAATACTTTTATCACGAACTGCAATATTTTATTTTGCCAAAAGAAGAAGCCGATTACTAATTTCGAAGTTAATAATTGGGAGGAGACAAGTATGAGCATGATCAATCAAAAGCAGGTATTGTCCCTGCAACAGAAATTATCACCCCAGCAGATTCAGATGATCAAATTGTTGGAGTTGCCGACCATGCAGCTCGAGCAGCGGATCAAGCAGGAGATCGAGGAGAACATCGTGTTGGAGGAAGACGATCATACTCCGGAGGACGAGCAGCCGCAGCAGATTTCGGTGGAGGAATACCTCCGGGAAGACGAAACTCCTTCCTATAAGAGCCGTATCAACAACTATTCGAAAGACGATAAACCGCGCCAGGCCCCCCTTGCGGGCGGACGTTCGTTGCAGGAGTACCTGGTCGAACAGTTGGGATACCGCAATCTCTCGGAGCAGGATATGCGTCTGGCCGTTTATCTGGTCGGCAGTATCGAGGAGGACGGCTATCTGCGCCGGAGTTTGGAGGCTATCGCCGACGACATCGCCTTCACGCAGGGCGTAGATGTTTCGGTCGAGCACTTGGAACGATTGCTGTCGATTATCCACGAACTCGAACCGACCGGTGTAGGTGCCCGCAACCTGCAGGAGTGTTTGTTGTTGCAATTGGATCAGGAGAATCTTAATACCCGCTCCCGCCGGCTGGCCCGCAAGATCGTGGAGTGCTATTTCGACGAGTTTGTCAAAAAGCATTACGAAAAACTGATGGCCCGGCTTCAGGTTTCCGAGGACGAATTCCGCGAGGCGATCGAAGAGATTACCCGCCTTTCACCCAAACCGGGCAACCTTTACTCCGAAGGCGGGGCCGATACGACGCCTTACGTGACGCCGGATTTCATCCTCGATTACCACGAAGGGCATTTCGACCTGACGCTCAATTCGGGCAATCTTCCCGAAGCGAGAATCAATCATCGTTATATCGAAATGATGCGGGGCATGGTGGATTCCGACGGTCGGGTCAAGGAGAAGGACCGCGAGGCGATTCAGTTCGTCAAGAGCAAGATCGATTCGGCCAAGTGGTTCATTTCGGCGATCAAGCAGCGGCACGATACGCTGATGCGGACGATGCAGGAGATTCTCGATTACCAGCAGGAATATTTCAAGGACGGTAACAAAAGTAAGTTGCGGCCGATGATCCTCAAGGATATCGCCGATCGCACGGGGTTGGACGTATCGACCATTTCGCGCGTGGTGAACAGCAAATATGTACAGACCCAGTTCGGCATCATTCTGCTCAAGTCGCTCTTCTCGGAGGCGATGCAGACCGACAGCGGCGAGGAAGTGTCGAGCTATGAAATCAAGAATATCCTCCAGCAGTGCATCGACGAGGAGGATAAACGCAAGCCTCTGACCGATGAAACATTGATGGATATCCTCAATTCGAAGGGGTACCGCATCGCACGTCGTACGGTGGCCAAGTATCGGGAGATGTTGAGTATTCCGGTGGCACGGCTCCGTAAACAGATTTAATCGCGTAGAAGATGTATTTGCGTTTGTCGAAAGCCGTTTCCGTTGTGCTGCATCCGTTCCTGGTGCCGCTCTATATGGTGTTGCTGCTGTTGCTGGCCGGTACGGTCTATTCGCTTTATCCGCTCAAGGTCAAGATATACCTTATTTGGGTGACGCTGCTTTTTACGACGATCATTCCGGTTTTGGTGATCGCACTGCTCAAGTCGTATCGTAAGATCGGCGATGCGGATTTGAGCGACCGCAAGGAACGCTTCATCCCGCTGCTCGCTATGATCGCCTGCTATACGTTGTGCGCCGTCGCTATTGCGAGGATTCCTTCGGCGCAGATGTTGAGCCGTTTTATGTTTGCGGGAGCCTGTTGTGTCGCCGTGTGTCTGTTTGTCAGCTTTTATTGGAAGATCAGCCTGCATATGACGGCGTTGGGTGCTGCCGTGGCTTTTATCGTTCTGATCAATATCGCCAGCGGCGGGGGACTCTTCGCTGCGTTTATCGCAGCCCTGCTCGCTGCCGGTGCGCTCGGCTCCGCCCGGCTGAAACTGGGGTATCATACGCTGTCGCAAGTGGCGGCGGGATTCGCAACCGGTTTTATCGTCGCCGCAGGCGTCGGTTTGTTCAACTGGTAATAGAAAAATAAGGCAGTGTGTCTTTATGACACACTGCTGTTTTATTATCGGGATGCGGCAAAGTCATTTACGATAGTAAATTCCTGTCGCTCTTACCCGCAAATGCCTTGTCTTGCATCCATTCTGACACCCCTTATTCAGGGGTTGTGCCTGAAATTTTCATTTCGACACAGCCCCGTTTTAATATTACGGGTTGCCTATTTTTTCAACTGTCCGCCCAGCATGATGCCGGGATAATTTTGCATGACGGAGGCGATTTGCTGCATTTTCTCGTTCGCAGCGTATTCCGGAGAGGAGTGCCGCACGGCTTCGAGCGCATCGCCTGCATCGAACTGGAGCGTCAGCACCTCGCCGCGCAGGGAGAGATAGCCTTGGAAGGTGGCTTGTTTCCCGTCTTGGATCAGCGTGATGGCGGCTGTTCCGGTGGCGGGATCGTAGCTATACGTCCCGTCGATCTCATGTCCGCCCATAGAGGCGTGGAGCCGGTTGCGTTTTTTGAAGGAAACGGTCCCCTGTCCCGGTACGAGGCCTGCCTTGACGTAATGGGTCGCCAACTGGTCTTGCAATCCGGCTACGGCGATCGAGGCGAACATATCGTCGCCCTTGTATTCGATGCTGGGAGCCTGGTAGGTCCAGACTCCGAGGAGCGCTTCTTCCGACGGATAGGTCGGCGGTGTGGCCTCTTCCTGTTTCGCGGAGTGACTACCTCCTAAAAGTTGCTGGAGTTTTTCATTCAGCGATTGTCCCGAAACAGCGATTGTCGCGCATACGACGAACAAGGCGGACAGACATAATGTACGTTTCATATCCGAATGATATTATTTGGAAAAATTGAACCCGATGGCGATACTCTTGTATTTTTCGAGCGAAGCTGTCAGGGGTTGCAGCGATGCGATTTTTGCTCCGATTCCCGAGAGCAGCTCCATGAGTTTTTCGCTCGGAAAGACCAGCTGCATCTGTGAGCCGCTCAGGTAGGCATGGCCGGTCAGGGAACCCAGTTTGCCCGGTGCTTTGCTGAAGTGGAGCGTAATGGCATGTGTTTCGGGGTTGAATTCGTAGGTTCCGTTCAGGGAATGGGTTCCTAACAGCGCTTCGAAAGCACCGTCCGTATCGAACGTGAAATGACAGGCTCCGGGTTTGATTCCCGCCAGTTGGTAAACCGGGTCGAGTTTTTTCTCGACGCTACTCGAAAGAGCCGAGCCGCCCAACTCGCTCAAGGTGTCGTCGCTTTCGAATTTGACGCCCGGACCGGAGTATTCCCACCGGCCCGTAATAGCCATTTGGGTCAGTTTTCCTCCCGTGACTTTATCTGCGGCACTGGTCGCCGCTTTGGAGAGGGCGTCTTTCCAGTCTTGGGCCTGAAGTGTGCTGCAACCTATGAGCAATACCGCGAGAATAAGCAATTTTTTCATAGCCGAATAGCAAGAGCTGTTTTATTTTTCCTGAATCAGAAGATCGATTTCCCGCAACCACAGGCTTGCCGTAGCGTCCGAAGGCATACGCCAGTCGCCGCGCGGCGAGAGGGAGATGATGCCTACTTTCGGACCGTCGGGCATGGCCGAGCGTTTGAACTGCTGCGAGAAGAATCGCTGGAAGAATACCCGCATCCAGCGCAGGATCGTCGCCCGGTCGTAGCGTCCGTCGAACGCTTTTTCCGCAGCGAAGAGAATCTTGGCGGGGGAGTAACCGTTCTGGATGAAGTGGTAGAGGAAAAAGTCGTGCAACTCGTAGGGCCCTACCAGCTTCTCGGTGTGCTGGGCGATTCCTCCTTCTTCGCTGGATGGCAGCAGCTCGGGGCTGATCGGCGTGGCGACTACATCGAGCAGAATCTCGCGGATCGCATCGTCCTGACATACCTGGGCCATCCATCGTAGAAGCACCTGGATCAGGGTTTTGGGCAGCGAGGCGTTCAGACCGTACATCGACATCTGGTCGCCATTGTAGGTCGCCCAGCCCAGTGCCAGTTCGCTCAGGTCGCCCGTGCCGAGGACCATGCCGTGCTCCATGTTGGCGATGTCCATCAGGATTTGTGTCCGCTCCCGGGCCTGGGCGTTTTCGTAGGCGGAAGATTGTTCTTCGGGGTTGAGTCCGATATCGGCGAAGTGTTGTTCGCAGGCTTTGCGGATGGAAATTTCGCGGGAAGTGATGCCCAGGCAGCGCATCAGGGCGATCGAGTTGCGGTAGGTGCGGTTGCTGGTGCCGAATCCGGGCATTGTGACGCCGATGATGCCTTTGCGGTCGAGCCCGAGGCGATCGAAAGTCCGCACGGCGATCAGCAGGGCCAGTGTGGAGTCCAAGCCGCCGGAAACCCCGATGACGACCTTTTTGCAATCGGTATGCTGCAGGCGCTGGGCCAGCCCCATCGTCTGAATGTTGATGATTTCACGACCCGATTCGTCCATCTCTTCGGGCGTTTGCGGCACGAAAGGATGGGAACTGAACTCCCGGTCGAGGGTGACGTTCGCGGGGTTTTCCGGCAGGGGAATTTCGACGATGATGCGCTCGGCGGGACGGTGCGGCGCGAAAGTCGTGGTGCGGCGGCGCGAGTTGAGGAGCTTTTCGGTGTCTATGTCCGCGACGATCAACTGTTCCTCGGTCGAAAACCGTTCGGTGCGCCGCAGCATCCGGCCGCTCTCGACGATCAGGCCGTTGCCGCCGAATACCAGGTCGGTCGAAGATTCTCCGTAACCGGCCGAACAGTAGATGTAGGCCGACTGGGTCCGGGCCGATTGCGATTTGACCAGCGTGAGCAGGTAGTTGTGCTTGCCCAGCAGGTAAGCGCCCAGCTCCCGCATCAGCTCCGGGCTGGTCATGGGGTAGGTCTTATCGGCGCGCCGGGCTTCCACCTTGAAGGTACGGATGCCGTGCAGCGCGCTGCCCAGATAGTCCTCGGCGGTCTGGCAGATGGTATCAAAATCCTTTTCGCACACCACAGCGCGGCTGAGCGCGGCAAGGCCGAACACCTTGCTGACCCGCTCAAAGGCAAGATCCATATCCACGTCCTCTTCCTCGGGTTCCATATAAAAGGTGGACTGGGTGCAGTACACCTTGAACTTACCCACCGTCTTAAGGCGGTAGCGCAGGATCTTCATCATGGCTGCTTCGAACTGGTTGCGATTGAGGCCTTTCAGGGACATCTCGCCCTGATAGCCCATAATAATTTCCTTCATAAATGTTGCATCTCCTGATGTGGGATTTATAATAGATAACTTTCTGAGGGAACTCCCCCAGTCACCTTCGGTGACAGCCCCCTCTGAGATGGGGCCTTTGGCATAGCGGAAAAGTTGTC
>OIGV01000496.1_pt1 | contig 11768 bp, 8 predicted proteins | sample 1582351 | NCBI WGS metagenome assembly OIGV01 (sample SAMN02675049, study PRJEB24791) | human gut metagenome, SKBSTL061 | isolation source: stool | host: Homo sapiens | place: USA
GGCACGGCTCGGGCGGATATGGAATCCGCCCCTACGATACAATGATGAAAATTTTAGTTGCAACTTTATTAGTCTACGCCCTCGGCCTGCTGTTTACAGCGGTGGGCAGTCGGCTGGCGGGGCGGTGCACTACCTGGTGCTGCGCCCTGCTTGGGCTACCCATGTGGGTCGTGGGCGGCACGGTGGCACCGTTCTGCCTGGCGCTGCCGCAGCTGATGCTGGCATTCCTGGCGGCGGGCATGTCGGTCACGGCGCTGGCTGTCGGCACCGCACTGGCGGGCGCTGTCACGAATCTGGGGCTGGCGCTCTCCGTCTGCCTGCTGCGCAAGAGGCACTGCGCCGTGGCGGACCGGGACGAGTTCTGCCGCAAATGCCTGCTGCTGCTGGCGGCCTGCGGCGTGCTGGCCGTGTTTGTGCGGGACGGCGAATTGAGCTACACCGGCACCGGACTGCTGATGCTGCTGTTCGTGCTCTTTGTCATGATGAGCATTGTGTTCCAGCACAAATTCACCTACGGTGATACGATCAAGGGGGTCTCCACGTCCGAAAAGCACCCCAGCCCGCAGCTGGCCGCGCAGGAATACGGCTACACCGCCCACACGATGGCCTTCCCGGTCATGAACGTCCGGAACGCACTGACAAATCTGGCGGGCGTCGTGGGCGGGCTGGCCCTGCTGGCGGGCGGTGCACAGGCGCTGCTCTACAGCGCCACGACGCTGGCAAACCTCACAGGCACGATCCAGGCCCTCTGGGCGGCGACGCTCATCAGTTTCGGGTTCTGTATCCCTCTGCTGGTCGAGGCGCTGAATCACCCGCTGGGCTCGGTCTGGAAGTGGTTCTCGGTTCGCTGCCGCTACTACCCGCCGGATTCGCTGCCCATCCAGCTTTTGAACAGCGCGATCCTAAACCTGACGCTGGCGCTGCCGATTTCCAGCCTGATGTACCGCCACAAACTGCCCGTCGGCGCGCAGTTCCGCAGCTATGAAGTCCCCGTCTGCGCCGCCATGGCGCTGGTGCTGTTGCTCCCGCCGCTGTGCAGGCACAAGCTGAAGCGCGGGCAGGGGTGGATGTGTTTGGCGCTGTATTTTGCGTATCTGGCCGCCGCGTTGTTGCTGCCAAGAGCCGGGGCGTAAAGGATGTATACTTCTGCTGTCGAAAACTTGTGCGGAGGGGTCAAGACCCCTCCCTACGATACCGCTTTCCAGGGTTCTGTAGGGAGCGGTCTTGACCGCTCCGTGCCCGCTTACCATTGCGACACACAATAAAAATCCCGCAACACAGTAGGGGCCGGGTATGCCAGGCCCCTGCAACGCAGCAGCGGCCCACGCTTCGTATCTCCCGAAGTGTGGGCCGCTGTTTTATTTGCTTATCTCCGCGCAAGCCTCTTTAATGATCTCCCGCTCGACGAAATGCAGCTTTTTGCCGTTGATCAGCTGGTAATCCTCGTGGCCCTTGCCCGCGAACAGAACGATGTCGCCGGGCTCGGCCATTTTCACCGCGGCATAAATCGCCTCGCGGCGGTCCGTGATGCAGGTGTAGGGTGCGCCGGGAGCCATGTGGCCCGCAATGTCGCGGATGACGTCCTCGGGCGGCTCGTTGTCGGGATTGTCACTCGTGATGATCGTATAGTCGGCGTAGGCGCTCGATGCGTCGGCCAGTTCCTTGCGGCGCACCTGCGTGCGGCCACCCACCGACCCAAATACACAAAGTAAACGGTGCGGATCGTACGCCCGCAGCGTTTTCAGCGCACTGGTCAGGGCCAGCCCGTTGTGGCTGTAGTCCACAATGAAGGTGCGCCCGGGCAGACCCTCGACGACTTCAAAGCGGCCCTGCACGGGGGTGTGGACCAGCGTGGCGGCGGCTTGAGCAGGCGTCACGCCGAACGCGCCGCACAGTGCGACGGCGCACAGCGCATCCGAAGCGCTGAACGTGCCGGGGGACATGACCTCGATGTGGGTCGTTTCGCCCGCGTGTACGCAGTCAAAGTCAACGCCGAGGGCGGTCTGGCTGCGGTACTGTGCCAGATTCTGCCCGTGATAGTCGGCGGCATTCTGGATGCCAAAGCTGATCTGTTCGCCTTTAAAGCCCTCGCGCATGAAAGCGCTGTAGGGGTCATCCACGTTGTAAACCATCGTGCGGGCGTTGTATTCTGCAAACAGGCGGCGCTTGGCGCACTTGTAGTCCTCAAAATCGGGGTGCTCGCCGGGTCCGATGTGATCCTCCGACAGGTTCGTGAAGGCCACGACCTCAAACGGCACGCCGTCCACGCGGTGGTGGCGCAGCGCCTGGCTGCTGACCTCCAGTACGCAGTGGCGTACGCCCGCATCCAGCATCTTGCGGAACAGCCGGTGCAGCTCGAGACTCTCGGGCGTTGTATTGGCGGTAGTCTCGTGCACGCCCGCAATGTCCACGCCGTTGGAGCCGATGTAGGCGCAGGGCAGACCGGCCTCGGTCATGATGGCCGAGGTCAGCAGGGCGGTGGTCGTCTTGCCCTTTGTGCCCGTAATGCCGATGAGGTGCAGCTCGTCGGCGGGGTTGCCGTAGAAATCCGCACCGATGACGGCCAGCGCCGCGCGAGTGTCGTCGGTGACGATCTGCACGGCGTCCGCGGGCAGGTCGACCCTATGCTCCACCAAAAACGCACGACAGCCGTTTTGGTAGGCGCTTTCGGCGTAGGTATGCCCATCCAGCCACGCACCGACAAGGCAGACGAACAGCGAGCCGGCGCAAGCCTTGCGGGAGTCGTAGGTGATGGCGGTGATGTCCGTTTCGGAGGCACCTGTGTGGGAGATACGTTGGACAAGGTCGTTTAGCTTCATGATAACGTCCTTTTTAAAATAAGAAAGAATAAATAATAAATAATAAAGAATGTGGAGTTTTCTCCCTTTGGTCGAAAACGAAATCCGTAGGGGCGCATTCTATATGCGCCCGCGGAAGTTTGCCTTGCCGCAAGCGGGCACGGGCGGATATGGAATCCGCCCCTACGCTTTTTGAGCGGAGCGCCAGCGACGCGATTCACCACATTTATTATTTCTTATTTTTTATTTATTATTTGTGTACCGGGTAATACGTCTTAAACTTCTTGAACTGCCTTCTCAGCTGCTCCAGCACGCAGGCATAGCGCACGGGGTTCCACAGCAGGTCGGGCTTGTACAGCAGACTGCACGCCTCCTTGCCCTGCGCTTTCAGCGCCTTGGCGCGTGCGACGAGGTCTTTGTCCTCGGTGTAGGTGAAGGCCACCTGCGCGGGGACGTGGTGCCAGAACACCTCATTCTTGTTCAGCACGCAGTCGGTGCCGCCGTCGTTCCACTTTTCCACAACCAGCCGGGCAATGTTCATGCCGGTGGCGGTCACATAGTAGTTGCTGCGGCCCTGGCGCAGGTTGATCTCAAACACGCGGTAGTCGCCGGGGGTGCCGCTGTACTTGATGTCAAAGTTGGAAAAACCGGTGTAGCGGCAGGCCTCCAGCATCTTGCGGATGTTCTCCACCAGCGGCAGGGAGGTCGTGTCCTCACTGACGATGGCGGCATGGTTGCCCAGGCCATGGGGGGTGTGCTCCTCGACCATCGTATGGCCAAGGCACATGGCGCGGACCTTACCGTTCTCGTCGGAGAACGCCGTCAGCACGCGCATGTGGTCGTCGCCGCCCGGCACCATCTTCTGCAGGACCATGCGGTCCGGGTAGCCGCTGGCATAGATCGTTTTGACGATCTCGGCGGCCTCGGCGGGGGTGGCGGCGGTGTAGACCTTCTTCATCGTGTCAAACGGATGCTTCCAGTAATCAACGCTGGACGACGGCTTGACGATGATGGGATAGGCAAAGCCCAATTTATCCTCGGTCAGCTCGGCGGCATCGACAGGTGCGGTCAGGATTTTCGAGTCGGGGTAGGGGATGCCGAACTTTTCGCAGACCTCGTAGAACTCGGCCTTTTTCTGGATGGAGCCGTACAGGTCGGCAGCAGGGCCGGGGGCGATATACTCGGTCAGCTCGGCCTTGCGGCGGATGATCATCGCGGCGTAATCGTCGGTGCAGCCGAACAGATAGAGCCGCTTGCCCTTATGCTGTGCCGCAAACTCGTGCAGAATGCGCAGCATCGTGTCCTCGTTGTCCATATCGGGCACGGTGGTAAAGTGGATGATTTTGGAATACTTGGTCGGAGCCATCGGGTAGCGGCCATAGGCGTAGCTCTCGACGCCGTAAGCCTCATGGAACGCCCGGGCAAAGTTGTAGCAGTTCAGGTCTGCACCAAGGAATACAGGGATAATGTCGGACATGGGAAAGTACATCTCCAATTTTTCAAATTAGGCTTCCCCCTTGGGGGAAGGCTCATAAGATTCACGCATCAAACTTCTCAAAGAACTGCTCATGCCAGGTCAGGAAGGTGTAGGCAGTCCAGATCTTGCGGCGCTCGTGCTTGGGGTCGGCCAGCATGGCGACGAGCTTGTCCTGGTCGAAGTACTCTGCCGCCACATCGCTCATGAAGCTCTTGCGCACCTTGGCGGAAAACGCCGGGTCCTCGAGCCACTTGGCAATCGGCACGGGGAAGCCCTTCTTCGTGCGGTTGGCCCAGGCGTCGGGCAGGGTCTTGTTGGCGGCGGTGCGCAGCACGGCCTTCGTGTCGCCGCGCAGCTTGTAGCTGTCGGGGTAGGTCTGGGCCTCGCGCAGGACCTCGCGGTCCAGATAGGGCACGCGCAGCTCAAGGCTGTGTGCCATGCTCATCTTGTCGGCCTTCAGCAGAATGTCCCCGGGCAGCCACAGGTTCAGGTCAAGGTACTGCTTCTTTTCCAGCTCGCTCAAGTCCTTGACGCGGTCATAGATCGGCGCGGCGACCTCGCGGGCCGTGGGGCCGACGCGGTACTTAGGCTTCAGAATGTCGTAGGCATCCTTCTCCTCAAAGACATGCGCCTGGCCGATGAACCAGTCCTCGGGGCGGCCGCTGCCCTTGATGATGAAGTCGTGCCCCTTGAAGTAGGGCAGGTGCTGGCTGGCATCGCTGGCCAGATGGCGCAGCGGCGCGGGGATGTGCTTGTACTTCTGCATCAGCGGGGTGTCGGCGTACCACTCGTAACCGGCGTAGATCTCGTCCGCGCCCTCGCCGGACAGCACCACCGTGACATGCTGGCGCGCCAGCTGGCACAGGAAGTAGAGCGGCACGCTGGACGGGTTGGACTGGGGCTCGTCCATGTGGTACTGGATGTCGGCGAAGGCGTCGAGGCACTGCTCTTTCGTCAGCATCTCGCGGTAGTTCTTGATGCCGAGCTTTTGGCTCAGATCGCCCGCCTCGGTGGTCTCGTCAAATTTATGCGTGCCGTCGGGGCTTGCAAAGCCGACGGAGAAGGTCTCGTCGGGCATCAGGCAGGCCGTGATATAGCTGGAATCGACACCGCCGGACAGGAACGCGCCCAGCTTGACGTCGCTGATGCGGTGGGCGGCCACGCTCTCCCGCACGCGGGCATCGATCTCATCGGCGGCGGCCTCGTAAGAGAGCGTCGTGGGGTGGCGGAAATCGACATCCCAGTAGCGCTCGATCTGCATCTTGCCGTCCCTGTAGGTGAACCAGTGGGCAGGGGGCAGCTTGTAGGTCCCCTTGAAGAACGTCTCGTTCATGGCGCTGTACTGGAAGGTCAAGTAGGGGCGCAGGGCCTCGGCGTTGACCTCGCGGCGGAAGCCGGGGTGCTCAAGCAGGCTCTTGATCTCGGAGCCGAACAGCAGCTCGCCTGCGTCGGTCTGGGTATAATAGAACGGTTTGATGCCGAAAATATCGCGCGCGCCGTACATCTCGTTCGTTTTCGTGTCCCATACGACGAAGGCAAACATGCCGCGCAGCTTGGCGGCCAGTGCCGTGCCGTACTCCTCATAGCCGTGGATGATGACCTCGGTGTCGCAGTGGGTCTTGAAGATGTGCCCCTTGGCCTGCAGCTCGGTGCGCAGGTCCATGAAGTTGTAAATTTCACCGTTGAACACGCAGACGACGGTGCCATCCTCATTGTACATGGGCTGCTTGCCTGCGGCCAGGTCGATGATGCTCAAACGGCGGAAGCCCAGCGCAATGGCCGTGCGCGGGTCGTCGCCGCTGATATGGTAGCCTTCCATATCGGGGCCGCGGTGGATAATGCGGTCCGCCATTCTGTGCAGGATGGCCTCGCGCTGTTCACGCAGACCGGTAAAGCCAACAAAACCACACATGGTACATTCCCTTTCTCTCTATAGGCGCAATCGTAGGATTTTAACTTATATATTTGTATATTGTACCACAGATGAGGGGAAAAGAAAAGTAGACGGGGAAAATATGTGAAGAAAAGTGAAACGCAAAATGGCTTCCCCCTCGGGGAAAGGCCTGACAAACAAAAGCGGCAGGATGCCGAAACATCCTGCCACAGAAATATAACGTTACGCTTCCTCTTCCGTCGTCACCTTATCGGTTTTTCCCTCGCCGTCCAGCGCTTCCTCCAGCGTGTGCCAGGCCAGCACGGCGCACTTGACGCGGGCAGGGACGTGGGCAATGCCCTGCAAAGCGGCTACGTCCTCCAGGTCGTCCAGCTCCTCGGGCGTGATCTTGCCCTTGATCATCTGGAAGTACAGGCTGATGAGGCGGTGCGCGTCCTCGACGGTGCGGCCCTTCACAAGGTCGATCATCAGCGAAGCCGACGCCTGCGAGATGGCGCAGCCGCTGCCGATAAACCCGGCGTCCTCGATTTTGCCGTCCTTCACGCGGAGCTGCAGCGTGATGTCGTCACCGCAGCTGGGGTTGACACCCTCCAGGCTGTGGGTCGCCCCCTCGACGGGGTGGCGGTTCTCTTTGCTGCGGCTGTTCTCGGTAATGATCTGGGTATACAGTTCGTTCAGGTTCACAGGCCCATCACCTTTCTGACATTTTCAAGATTTTCCAGCAGGGCGTCCACGTCCTCGGGTGTGTTGTAGATCGCCACGCTGGCGCGGCAGCAGCTGCCGATGCCCAGGAACTCCATCAGGGGCTGGGCGCAGTGATGCCCGGCGCGCACGGCCACGCCGCCCGCGTCCAGAATCGTCGCTACATCGTGGGGATGCACGTCGTTGACATTGAAGCTGACAACGCCGTAGCGGCCCTCGGCCACAGGCTCACCGTAGACGGTCAGCCACGGCATGGCGCGCATACCGGCCAGCATACGGTCCAGCAGCGCATGCTCATGGGTCTCCATGGCCTCCCAGCCGATGCCCTTCATATAGTCGATGGCGGCGGCAAAGCCGACCTCGCCGCCGACGTTGCGGGTGCCGGCCTCAAACTTGCGGGGGCCGTCGGCCCAGGTCGCGCCGCTTTCATGCACAGCGCCGATCATATCGCCGCCGCTCATGAACGGGGGCATCTTTTCCAGCAGTCCGGCGCGTGCGTACAGCGCACCGACGCCCATGGGGGCGTACAGCTTGTGGGCAGAGCAGGCCGCAAAATCCACGTCCAGCTTCTTGACGTCCACGGGAGTATGGGGCGCGCTCTGGGCGCAGTCCAGCACGACCACAGCGCCCACGGCGTGGGCACGCTTCACAATTTCTTCCACAGGCGCGCGCAGGCCCAGCACGTTCGAGACCATCGCCACGGCGACGACCTTCGTCTTAGGGGTGATTTTTTTGTCCAGCTCCTCGGTGGTCAGGCGGCCGTTCTCGCCGGGATACATATAAACCAGCTTCGCGCCGGTGGCCTTGGCTACGCGCTGCCACGGCACCATGTTGGAGTGGTGCTCGGCCACCGAGATGACGATTTCATCGCTCTCATGCAGAAAATTCATGCCGTAGCTGTAGGCGACGAGGTTCAGGCTCTCCGTTGTGTTCTGGGTGAACACGATCTCGTCGTCCTCGGCGTTAAAGAACTGCGCTACGGTGTGGCGGGCTCCCTCGTGGGCGTCGGTGGCGCGCATGGCCAGCTCGTAAACGCCGCGGTGGGGGTTCGCGTTCTCTTTCGTATAGTAATCGACCACCGCGTTCAGGACCTGCATGGGGTGCTGGGTCGTGGCGGCGCTGTCCAGATAGACAAGGCGATTGCCGTTTTCGTCGGCAGCCAGAATCGGAAAATCAGCCGTCCAGTTCATCATTCAGCCTCCGTGCAACATTTTCACGTACTTCATCCTGCAAAGAATCCAACGGGATCTTATCAATGGCCGGGGCAAAGCGGGCGTCCACCATCAGGCGGCGGGCCTGTGCTTCGCTCAGGCCGCGGGAGCGCAGATAGTAGAGCTTGTTCTCGTCGAGACGGCCTACGCTGGCGGCGTGCTGGCCCTCGACCTCCTCCTCACCGCAGAGGATGAGGGGGGCGGTACGGTTGCGGGCGCTGGGGCTGAACAGCAGCACGTCCTCGCTCTCATGGCCGACGCCGCGCTTGGCACCACGCTGAAAATCGACAGTACCGCGCAGAATTTTATCGGCACTGCCGGTCAGCACACCGGCGGTGTGCATCTCGCACAGGGTGTCCATGCCGGTGTGGACGGACACGTCGTTGAAGTCCAGCACGTCATTGCTGTGGCCGAAGTAGACGGCATCGAGATCGTACTCGCACTTGTTGTGGTTCAGCAGCGTGCGGGCACCGCAGGCGACGACGGAGCCGCCTAACTCAATGCGGACCTGCTCCACGCGGGCGGAGGCGCCCTGCTCAATGGCAACGGCGTTCCAGCGGCGGGCACGGTTGCCCAGCAGCTGCACCTGCACCAAAACTACATGCGCACTCTCGGCGGCGCGGATGCGGGTCAGGTTGGCGGAGACGCCGCCCTCGGCATCGCCGCGCACGACCTGCACGACGGTCAGGCTGCTGCCCGCCGCCGCGTCGATGGTCAGATAGGTCAGTGCGTGGGGGTGGTCGGCGTCGAGCACCGTCTCAAACACGACGGGCGTGTCGGCGGTGCCGGTCACGGCCAGATGGTTGACAAGGTTGGCGTTTGCGGCCAGCCAGGCGTCGGTCTCGGCACCCATGCCGCTGGCGGCAAAGCTGCCGAAGTCAGCCGCGGCGGGGGCCGTCACACCGGCGGGCAAGGCAGGGGACAGCGCCTCGGCCTTAGCCCAGCCCGCGGCGGGCACGGCAGGCAGTGCCGCCGACGCCGGGGCATAATTCACGCCCAGCGGATTCCAGGTGGAAACCGGGAGGCGGTTCATGGTTGTAGTCATATATATCACCTTAAACTCAATGCTAAGGCTTCCCCCTCGGGGGAAGCTGTCCGCGAAGCGGACTGATGAGGGCAAAGCTTGCGGCAGCGACCCATTAACGGGCCATCATGGCAAACGCGCCCCTCATCCGGCCTCGGGCGGGGCCTCGGCAATCTTCCCCCATCGGGGGAAGGCTTACAATCAGCCAATGCTTCCCTTCATCTCCAGATGAATCAGGTTGTTCATCTCCACCGCATATTCCAGTGGCAGCTCCTTGGCGATGGGCTCGGCAAAGCCGCCGACGATCAGGGCGCGGGCGTCCTCCTCTGTCATGCCGCGGCTCATCAGGTAGAAGATGGCCTCCTCGCTGATGCGCCCGATCTTGGCCTCGTGGCCGACGTCCACGGCATCACAGCGGATGTCCATGGCCGGGATCGTGTCGGAGCGGCTGCGGTCATCCAGCATCAGGGATTCGCAGCTCACGCTGGACTTGCTGCCCCTGGCGTTCGGCAGCACAACGACGGACGAGCGGAAGTTCGACACGCCGCCGTCGCGGGCAATGCTCTTGGTGGAAATATGGCTCGTCGTGTTCGGCGCGGCGTGCACGACCTTGGCACCGGTGTCCAGATCCTGCCCGGCGCCGGCAAACGTGATGCCGGTGAACTCCATGCGGGCACCCTCGCCCTGCAGGACGCTCATCGGGTACAGGCAGCCCGTGTGGGAGCCGAACGAGCCGGAGACCCACTCGATCGTGCCGCCCTTTTCGACCCGCGCACGCTTGGTGTTCAGGTTGTACATATTCTTGGACCAGTTTTCAATCGTGGAGTAGCGCACGCGCGCACCCTCACCGACGAAAATCTCGACGCAGCCTGCGTGCAGGTTGGCGACGTTGTACTTCGGGGCCGAGCAGCCCTCGATAAAGTGCAGGTATGCGCCCTTGTCCACGATAATCAGGGTGTGCTCGAACTGGCCCGCGCCGGGGGCGTTCAGGCGGAAGTAGGACTGTAAGGGAATGTCCACATGCACGCCCGCCGGGACGTAGACGAAGGAACCGCCGCTCCACACAGCGCCGTGCAGCGCCGCAAACTTGTGGTCCGTGGGGGGCACGCACTTCATGAAGTGCTCCTTCACCATGTCGGCGTAGGGGCCGGTCAGGGCGCTCTCCATATCGGTGTAGACGACGCCCTGCGCGGCGACCTCCTCCTTGACGTTGTGGTAAACGACCTCGGAGTCGTACTGTGCGCCGACGCCCGCCAGGCTCGAGCGCTCGGCCTGCGGAATGCCCAGACGCTCAAACGTGTTCTTGATGTCATCGGGCACTTCGCTCCACTTGCCGCGCATCTCGGTGTTGGGGCGCACGTATGTGACGATATTGCGCATGTCTAGCCCCTCCAGGGACGGGCCCCAGTTGGGAATGGACGCCTTGTTGTAAATGTCCAGCGCCTTCAGGCGGAATTCACGCATCCAGTCGGGATCGTGCTTTTCTTTAGAGATCTGTTCCACGATCTCTGCCGTCAGGCCGGAGTTGACCTCAAACGCCGCGTTGACCTTGTCCTTGATGTCGTAGACACTGCGGTCAATCTCGGCGACCTCGGTCTTTTCAGTCTCGAAGGCTCTCATTTGGCTTCGTCCTCCTTCAGCGCGGTGAAGCCTTCCTCAATGATCTCATTGACGAGGCTGCCGTCGCCGGTGCGGACAATGCGGGCGTCGTCCAGCACATGGACGTAATCGACCTGCAGACCCTCCAGGATCTTGGCGTTGTGGGTGATGATGATGAGGGCGTTGTCCGCGTTGTGGTACGCCTTGATGCCGCTGGCAACGGTCTTGACCGCGTCAACGTCGAGGCCGGAGTCGGTCTCATCCAGCAGGGCCAGCGCGGGCTTGAGCATGAGCAGCTGCAAAATCTCAGCCTTCTTCTTCTCACCGCCGGAGAAGCCGACGTTCAGATAGCGGTCCGCGTAGGACGGGTCCATGTTCAGGGCCTCCATCTGGGCGGCCATCTCGCGGCGGAACTTCATGACCTTAACGGGCTTGCCGGTCACAGCACCGGCAGCCGTGCGCAGAAAGCTCTCCAGCGTGATGCCGGGGATCTCCTCCGGCGTCTGGAAGGACAGGAACATACCTGCGCGGGCGCGCACGTCGGCGGTCTCGTGGGTGATGTCCTGCCCGCGGAAGATGATCTGACCGCGGGTGACGGTGTAGCGGGGATCGCCCCTCAGGGCGCTCATCAGGGGGGACTTGCCGGGACCGTTGTGACCCATCAGTACGTGGGTCTCACCGGCGTTCACCGTCAGGTTCAATCCGTCGAGAAGGACCTTGTTTTCCTCACCGACGACGACCTGTAAATCTTTGACTTCCAGCAGCGGACTGCTCATGGAAAAAACACCTCCAAGTGGTATAACCGGGCTTTTGGGCTCAAGTGCCCCCCGGATAGTTTTGCTCTACCGAACTATACTATACTATTTTTATAGGGATTGCAAGAGGGGAACGCAAGAAATTGACACAGAACGATGAAATCGGCCAATTTTCAGCCGATTCGGGGCAAAACAAAAAGGCTTGAAGCGAATGCTTCAAGCCTTGATGGCTGCCCCAGTCCGACTTGAACGGACGACACCCTGATTAACAGTCAGGTGCTCTAACCAACTGAGCTATGGGGCAATAT
>OIGV01000497.1_pt1 | contig 11745 bp, 8 predicted proteins | sample 1582351 | NCBI WGS metagenome assembly OIGV01 (sample SAMN02675049, study PRJEB24791) | human gut metagenome, SKBSTL061 | isolation source: stool | host: Homo sapiens | place: USA
TGTTCTTAGGGAAAAGTCTTTTCTATGTGTTTTTTTTGAATTGTTATGAATTAAATCTTGGTTTCATGGTGCAATATCCATTTTTAATGCTTTTCTTTGTACCCGACAAGCAAAACTGTTTGTGTAGTTCTTTATCTCCGACTTAATATTCATTGCAGAATATGATTTAGCAGACATTGATCTTTCCTAAAAGTTTTATTGTTTCAATTTTTTATTAATTATTTTATATCATTTTTTTGTATGAATATTTACATTGGTAACCTGAACTATCGGGTTAGAGAATCAGACTTACAACAGGTTTTGGAAGAGTACGGTACGGTTGAATCAGTTAAATTGATTATTGACCGCGATACTCGTCGTTCTAAAGGCTTTGCTTTTGTAGAAATGCCTAATGATGACGAAGCCAAAGAAGCTATCAAGCAATTGAACGGTGCAGAATATGTAAACCGTACTATGGTTGTAAAAGAAGCACTTCCTAAAGCATAAGGAATTAGACATTCCACATCACATAATGGCGACAGAGTGAATCTCTATCGCCATTTTTTCTTGAACAGCTTTTGAAAATACATGAAAGGCTTATGAATAAGGAAACGGACATCTGTTTTTGTCAGAATGTCCGTTTCTTGTTTGGTATTTGTTCTTTAGAAAGCCATTGCTCCGAAGGCGGATTTACTCCACTCCTATTTCGTCAACAAACAAAAACGCTTTTTCGCCAGGCATGGAATGCCATGCGGGAAGTTTCGGAGTAACTTCTGCTATGATTTTAATATAGCGGGCTTTTACTTTGTCAAAAGAGACAGAGTCTTTGCGGCTCTGCATTTTAGTTCCTTTTTCCACAACGGGAAAATCTTCGGAGGCTACCCTGCGGAAATTTTTCCCGTCCTCAGAAACTTCCACCTTCAGACCTGTTGTACCAAAGATAGCATCGCCTGTGTTCAACATTGTGTTTACGAAAACTGAAGACACCTCCTTAGGCTCAAGTAAATCAAGGGTCACATTCATATCTGTCCCGTAGAAACCAATCCAACGTCCTGAGCGATAATTCATATCCCCATATAATCCGTCTATCAAGGTACTTCCTCCTTTAAAAGTATATGATTTATGAGGAATGGTATTCAAGGTAACCGGTTTCATTGTGGCTGCATTAAAATGTATTTCCTCCTTACTTATCTGACTGGTACCCTGCGGACGAACTGCAATGGCTTGTATGATAACATCTTTATCCACTTGTATAGTGTCGGTATACAATGGGGATTGCACATCGGGAACGCTGCCGTCCAATGTATAATGTATTTCCGCGTCATCAAACGTCTGAAAAGCAATCCGGGCTTTTCCTTCATCGGGAGCCGGAACAATATCAATGTTCACATCATAAATGTCCTGGCGAAAATCATAACCTCTATCCCGGTAGATAGCCAGCAGAGCCGGTAAACGTTTCAAGAAACTGTCGAAATTTTTATGTGACGGTTCCGTCCATTGAATCTCGGACAAGGCAGCCATACGAGGAAGAATTTGCCATTCCATCTTCAAACTGTCACGCGTCCATTCTGTCCATATGCATCCTTGGGTACCGATGATATATTTTCGTTCATCCTCTGCCAATTCATTAGAAACAGGTTCAAATGTATAGACACGTCCAAGGCTTTTAGTCCCTTTTATCCGGTTGTAAGTAGGATTGCTGAAATAAAGATACTGAATAGGAGTCATAATCGCATCATGGTGCAGACGGGCGGCTTCGATACCACCTTTGACACCGGTCCATGACATCACTGTGGCACCTGGAGCCAATCCTCCCTCCAACATCTCATCCCAGCCCAGCATTTTACGCCCTCTGTCATTAATAACTTTGCCTACCTCGGACATGAAATAGGTCTGTAATTGGTTCTCCTTGCTATGTTTTGGTGTATCTTTCAAACCCAGTTCCCGAATTTTAGCTTGACATGTAGGGCATTTTTCCCAACGTACTTTCGGACATTCATCCCCACCAATATGGATATAAGGAGATGGAAAGATGTCCATAATTTCATTCAATACATCTTTAGCAAACTGTAAAGCCCGGTCGTTTCCTCCACAAAGCACATCAGGGAATACCCCCCATTTACAAGGAATCTCGTATGGACCTCCCGTACAACCTAATTCCGGATAGGAAACCAAAGCTCCCATCATATGTCCCGGAAGGTCAACTTCGGGAATTACAGTAATAAAACGGTCAGCGGCATACTTGACAATTTCTTTTGCTTCTTCCTGTGTATAAAAACCGCTATGAGGAGTTTCATCGTAAGTCTGGGTTTCACGGTCAATCAATGTACGCGGACGCATCGAACCTATTTCCGTAAGTTTGGGATATTTCTTGATTTCAATTCTCCAGCCTTGGTCTTCGGTCAGATGCCAATGAAAATAATTGATATTGTGCAATGCCAGCATATCAATGATTTGTTTCAGATAAGAAACCGGGAAATAATGGCGGCCCACGTCTACCATAAAACCGCGATAACCGAAACGAGGATAGTCATTAACAGTTCCCACCGGGATGGCAGCGGATACCTGTTTGTTTTTGGTCAATGGCAAAGCCTTATAGAGCGTTTGCATTCCATAAAAGACCCCAGACTCACTTCCTCCATTCAAATGGATGTTTTCAGAAGTTACCTCCAGTTGATACCCCTCTTTGTTGGTAATGGAACCGTCAACCGCCAAAATGATGGAGTTCTTCCTTGCGGCTTCAGTTGTTGTCCGGACAGTAATTCCCGTTGCCTCTTTAATATAGGAAGCTAAAAATTCTGCCGTCCGTTGCAACTTTTCATTGCCTTCCGGATAAACAATACCGGTTTGCGGATTAATAACAAAAGGGTGGGCTTGAATGTCTTGACTTACTTCTTGGGGCTGCGGAATGACATTCAGGTTTCCGATTTCTGTTTTTGTAGGGGAACATGCGGACAGCCCCAATACCATCCACATTCCCACTCCTGCCCATTGCATCAGTTGTTTTTTCATAGTGGAAAATTTATAATTGCAAGGGCAAAGATACAAAATCCGACTTTATCTGCCAGTATGCCTTAACCGAATCTTGCTTTTTTTCAGCAATGTTTTTCCTCCTATAATCAGAGTTACGGCAGTAATCACCATCAAAATGCCCAGAATAATGCGCGGTGTCAGCTGCTCTCCAAAAATCAGTACTCCGAAGAATAAAGCTGTAACAGGCTCCAAAGCACCCAGAATAGCAGTGGGGGTGGAACCAATGTAGTGTATGGCCTTTGTCATGGTCACCAACGAAATAACAGTAGGAAAAACAGCCAGTGAAACTGCGTTCACCCATAACAAGGGTGTAGGGATAAGCTGCAATCCCGTACAGAACTTCAATCGCACCACATAAACAGACAGACCGAAAAGCAGGACATAGAAAGTAAGCTTGGCTATAGGCATATCCTTCAGGGAAGAACGGTTTACACCAACTATATAGATAGCATAAGCTAAGGATGATAAAAAGACAAAAGTAATCCCGACCAAGCTGAGTGTCTGTCCTCCCGGACTTTTACAAAGCAAGGAAATTCCCACAAAGGCCAGCGCTATGGAAAACATAGTGACCGGCGATACTTTTTCCTTAAATACTACAGCCATAATAATAGCTACCAGTACCGGGTAGACAAACAGTATGGTGGATGCGATACCGGCATCCATGTAGTTATAACTCATAAAGAGAAACAGGGAAGAGAATGAGAACAGCAGTCCCATGATGCAAAGTGGCAGCACATCCGCTTTCTTAATGGCAAAAGATTGCTTTTGCATCTTCATCATGATACCTAGTACAACTATAGCCAGTGCATAGCGATAAAATAATACCGAGTCTACGCTCATTCCTGCACTATAAAGAGGAAGGGTGAACAGTGGGTTCATGCCGTAGCTGGCTGCTGCGATTGCCCCAAGGAGAAATCCTTTAGTCTTGTTGTTAATCATCGTTTTTATTACACGCTTTAAAATCGGCGCGAAATTAGATATTTGTTAGCAATAAACAAAGGAAAAGTGCTTTATTCTTTCAATCTAACATCTATTTATTTAGATTATACCTAATCAACAAATATAAAAGAATTTATATCACCTGTAGCAGCTGAAAAATTATATGAAATGATTGAACGGACACGGACAGAAAGGGAAATGCAGGTTTGTTCTTTCTGTCCGTGTTCCACTATGGATCAGCTCAGTTTATGAATAACCAATCCCGAACGAAGTTTCGGTTCAAACCAAGTTGTTTTGGGCGGCATGATATTGCCGGTATCGGCAATATCCATTAATTGTTTCATAGAAACAGGATAAAGGGCCAAAGCCACTTTCATTTCACCGCTGTCCACACGCTTCTTTAATTCCTCCAAGCCACGGATACCACCTACAAAGTCAATCCGTTTGTCGGAACGAAGATCCTTGATTCCCAATATTTCATCCAATATCAAGTTGGAAGAAATAGTCACGTCCAATACTCCGATAGGATCATTGTCATCGTATGTGCCCGGTTTTGCTGTCAAGCTGTACCATTTACCGTCCAGATAGAGAGAGAAATTGTGAAGAGCCTGTGGTCTATAGACCTCAGTTCCTTTCTCTTCTACCACAAAATTCTTGCTGACAGCGGTCAGGAATTGTTCCGGAGACAGCCCGTTCAAGTCTTTTACAACACGGTTGTAATCAATAATAGTCAGCTGGTTGGCCGGGAAACATACAGCCATAAAGTAATTGTACTCCTCATTTCCCTGATGGTTTGCATTTTGCTGCGCTTTTTCGGCGCCTACCAGGGCTGCGGCAGCCGAGCGATGATGACCATCGGCAATATAAAGAGCCGGCATGGCTTCGAAAGCTTTTGTGATAGCTTTTATATCTTCTTCTTTGTCGATCACCCAGAATGAATGTCCGAAACCGTCACCCGGAGCGATAAAATCATATTCCGGCTGTTGTGAAGTATATTTCTTAACGATAGCATCTAATTCCGCATTATCCGGGTAAGCAAAGAATACCGGTTCTATATTGGCATTATTTACGCGGACATGTTTCATGCGGTCTTCCTCCTTATCACGACGGGTCAGTTCATGTTTTTTGATGACCCCGTTCATATAATCGGGAACATACGCTCCTACCACCAGTCCATATTGGGTCTTGCCATTCATGGTTTGTGCATATACATAATAATTTTCTTTTTCATCTTGCACCAACCAGCCCTTGTCCTGAAACATCTGGAAATTTTCGGCAGCCTTCTCATATACTTTAGGATCATGTTCGTCTGTTCCGGCAGGGAAATCAATTTCCGGTTTAATAATATGATAAAGTGACTTTTCATTACCTTTCGCTTCCTCACGTGCTTCTTCAGAATTCAGTACGTCGTATGGGCGTGAAGCTACTTGTTCTACCAATTCTTTCGGAGGGCGGATGCCTTTGAAGGGTTTTATTATTGCCATAAAAATAAAGGTATTAGATTTTACTTGCAGGAGCGAATTGCATTCGCCCGAAAACATAAGCTATATGCATTCGGTCGGATTCAATCCGCCCCTGCGGTTATTGGATTACTTATTTATTTACTCTGAATTTTTCACAACCATCTTTCAGGAAGCCTACAATTTGTCTGGCGGCAGCAATACCTGCGTTGATATTTGCTTCAGCCGTCTGGGCTCCCATCTTTTTCGGTGTAGAGAAATAGCGGCCGGCAAATTTTTCTGAGAACTCAGCATGGGCAACCGGCATGATATCAGTAACATACTTTAAGTCGGTTCGTTCTTCCATCAGTTTGATTAATTCCGCTTCATTGATCACTTCCTTACGGGCAGTATTTACCAATACTCCTCCTTTAGGCATCTTGTTGACCAATTCATAGTTGATGGAATTTTTAGTTTCAGCCGTAGCAGGAATATGCAGGGACACTACATTACAAGCAGCATACAGTTCCTCAGCAGAAGAAACAGCTTTCACACCATCTTTTTCAATTACTTCTTTCGGGCAGAAAGCGTCAAAAGCATAAATATCCATGCCAAAACCTTTAGCGATACGAGCCACATTACGACCTACATTGCCGTATGCATGGATACCTAACTTCTTGCCCATCAGTTCAGTACCCGAAGTCCCGTTATAGAAATTGCGGACAGCCATCACCATCATGCCAAAAGCCAGTTCGGCTACTGCATTGGAGTTCTGTCCCGGAGTATTCATTACACATACATTGTGTGCCGTAGCAGCCGCCAAATCCACGTTATCATAACCTGCTCCTGCACGTACTACGATTTTCAGTTCTTTTGCCGCATCCAATACTTCGGCATCAATAATATCACTTCGGATAATGATGGCGTTAACGTCCTTTACAGCTTCCAGTAATTTGGCTTTTTCACCATATTTTTCCAGCAATACAAGTTCATAACCTGCAGCTTCTATTTCTTTACGGATACCGTCTACTGCAACTTTTGCAAACGGCTTGTCTGTTGCTACTAATACTTTCATGGTCTTATTGTATTAAAAAGATTCACCACAGATTAGCACGGATTATCACAGATTCCATTTATTGTTCCTATCTGTGTAATTCGTATAATCTGTGGTGAACATAATTATTAATGAAGTTTCTCAAATTCCTGCATGCAGTCAATCAAAGCCTGAACGCTTTCCTTCGGCATAGCGTTGTAGCAAGATGCACGGAAACCGCCTACAGAACGGTGTCCCTTAATACCCACCATACCTTTTTCTGTGGCAAATTTCAAGAAATCGGCTTCCAGGTCTTTGTATTCGTCATTCATTACAAAGCAAATGTTCATATAAGAACGGTCGGCTTTATCCGTTACTGTGCCACGGAACATTTTGTTACGGTCTATTTCAGCATACAGCATGTCTGCCTTCTCTTTAGCACGTTTCTGCATTTCTGCTACACCACCGTTGGCTTTTATCCAGCGTAAAGTCTGCAAAGCGGCATAAATAGGAAGTACAGGAGGTGTGTTGAACATAGAGCCGCCGTCAATGTGAGTCTGATAATTCAGCATAGTAGGGATATAGCGTGATACCTTGCCCACAGCATCGTTCTTTACAATAACGAAAGTAACACCGGCTGGAGCCAAATTCTTCTGCGCACCGCCATAGATACAAATATATTTAGAAACGTCAATAGGACGAGAGAAAATATCAGATGACATATCAGCAATCATAGGAACCGGAGAATCCAGGTCTTCATGAAGTTCTGTTCCATAGATTGTGTTATTAGTTGTGACGTGGAAATAATCTGCATCAGCGGGAACCGTATAATCTTTGGGAATATAGGTATAGGTCGCTTCAGCGGAAGATGCCACTTCTACTACCTCGCCGAAAGCCTTGGCTTCTTTCATCGCTTTCTTAGCCCATACGCCTGTGTTCAGGTAAGCAGCTTTTTTTTCGAGGAAGTTGAAAGGTATCATACAGAATTCCAAGCTGGCTCCACCTCCCAAGAATAGTACCGAGTACCCTTCCGGGATGTTCAACAGTTCCTTAAACAAAGCAACAGCTTCGTCTACTACAGGCTGAAAATCTTTAGCACGGTGACTGATTTCCATGATGGAAAGGCCTGACCCATTAAAATCAAGAACGGCTTGTGCTGTCTTCTCAATTACCTCGCGAGGCAAGATAGATGGTCCCGCATTGAAATTATGCTTTTTCATTTGACGTTTGTTTTGGTTATACAATTTGTTTATATCTTACATTGGGCGAAATTACACATTATTTTCAGTTTTCCAAAAAAATCGCTAATAAATTTACGAATTTCCGCATAATTTTCTTTCAAATTAGTTAAATCTGATTTTTTATGCTTTCATTTTGTAACTACATCCCTAGTAAACAATGATCTAAAGCATAAAAAAAATATCTTTTTGAATTATTCTTTAATCATTTCATTTCGAGAATTGACAAATTGTCATTATTTAGCTTCTTCAATAAGTGTTTTTATGCCCTTTATCTTCTCATTTCGTATTAAATTCAAAGTTTGTTTTATCTTTTTGCGAGATACGGCTGCAAAAGAATAGTGGTCTTTTACATCAATCCGTCCTATTTCGTCTTTATTAAGGTTTCCTTTTTTAAAGAGAAATCCCACAATATCTATCTTATTGATTTTATCTTTCTTGCCTTTTCCTATATATAATGTCACATATTCGGGCAAAGAAGGTTTGGGGGTGACTTCGGGTAAAATGAACTCCTCCGGCTCATCGGTTATATATGCGGGCACTGTTTCTTCGGCATGAAGGATAACATAAGAATTACCTTCGGCTTCCCAGCGGGCGGTACGTCCGTTGCGGTGAATGTATCCGTCTTCATTGGCAGGCAGATGATAATGTACTACATTCTCTATTTCGGGGATATCCAGTCCGCGAGCGGCCAGATCGGTAGAAATAAGCACATGGCAACTTCCGTTGCGGAATTTATATAGGGAGCGTTCGCGGTCATCCTGTTCCATGCCGCCATGAAAAATGCCACATTGAAACTTCTGGGATTGAAGATACTTCCCTACCCGTTCCACACTTTCACGGTGATTACAGAAAACCAATGTCGATTGGCTTCCCAAGGTACAAAGCAATTTATATAAGGTTTCAAGTTTGTCTTTTTCCGGAGATAGTACCTTATATAAATGCAGTCGCTGGGTAAGCTGCTCTTCCGGATTTAAAAAATTCAATTTAATGGTCTTGTTCAGCCCCGTAAACTGCGGAATCTCTTCCGCATCGGTAGCCGACAACAGAAAACGGCGTTGCAAGTTGGGCAACTGTCCTATGACAGTCGCCATCTCTTCCTGGAAGCCAAACTCCAGGCATTTGTCAAATTCATCGATTACCAGAGTTGTGACCGTATCTGCATCAAAATTCTGTTTGGAAAGATGATCATTCATACGGCCCGGAGTACCGATGATGACTGATGGCTGCATCCCTTTGATGGTACGGTGCTCTTCCATGGCCGGTCGTCCTCCATAACAACTTACAGCCTTGAAGGGTGTGTTCATGGATTTAAATACCTGGTCTATTTGTAAAGCCAGTTCCCGGGAAGGAACCAGCACTATAGCCTGTACGCCTGTTATACCAGGCTTCAAACTCTGCACCAAAGGCAACAGATAAGCTAACGTCTTGCCGGACCCCGTAGGAGACAATAATATTAGGTCTTTTCCCTCTTTCCAAGCATTGATGGACGCCTCTTGCATCGGGTTCAGCCGCTCAATTTTCAAATTGGCTAGTATGTTCTCTATCATATTCATTTTCGTTTTATACAAAAGTAAAGAAAAAGCCCGATAAAAGTTCACTTTTACCGGGCTTATTTTCATTATTAATAAAAGGAGATCCTGATATTATCCTCCGAAGTTGTCGTACATGATAGAAGAAGGCTCAACACCCAGACTATCCAGCATCTTAACAACTGCATTAGACATCGGGCCGGGGCCACACATGTAGTATTCAATATCTTCGGGAGCTTCATGATCCTTCAGATAAGTTTCATACATCACATTGTGAACGAAACCTGCGGTATACTTCACGCCTGCTGCATCGGCTGCGGGATCCGGACGGTCCAAAGCCAGATGGAAGTGGAAGTTCGGGAAGTCTTTTTCCAATTGTTGGAAATCTTGCAGATAGAATACTTCGTTCAATGCACGCGCACCATAGAAATAGTGAAGTTCACGGTCGGTAGTGTGCAGTGTCTTGGTCATGTGCATAATCTGCGCACGCAATGGAGCCATACCGGCACCACCACCTACCCAAATCATTTCCTTCTTAGAATCGAAGATCGGGTGGAAGTCTCCGTAAGGACCACTCATCGTTACCTTGTCACCCGGTTTCAGCGTGAAAATGTAAGATGAAGCGATACCCGGATTCACATCCATAAAGCCGGGACCCTGATCTTTCGGTTTGAACGGAGGAGTAGCGATACGTACTGTCAGCATGATACGGTCGCCCTCGGCAGGATAGTTGGCCATAGAGTAAGCACGGATTGTTTCTTCCGTATTCTTGCATTTCAAGCCGAACAGGCCGAATTTTTCCCATGCGGGCAGATACTCCGGACCGATAAGGTCTTTGTCAATATCCTTGTTGTAGTCCATTTCAAATTTAGGAATCTTAATCTGGGCGTATGAACCCGGAACAAAGTCCATGTGTTCACCTTTCGGCAAAGCCACAATAAACTCTTTGATGAAAGTGGCAACGTTCTTGTTGCTGATTACTTCGCATTCCCATTCCTTAACACCCATTACAGATTCATCAATCTTGATGCCCAGGTCACCTTTTACTTTCACCTGGCAACCCAGACGCCAATGATCCTGTTGTTGTTTACGGCTGAAATGTCCCTTTTCAGAAGGAAGAATCTCACCGCCGCCTTCTACAACCTGGCATTTACATTGACCGCAAGAACCTTTACCACCACAAGCCGATGACAGGTAGATGCCATTGACAGACAGGGTGTTCAGCAAAGTTGAACCTTGTTCTACTTCCAGTTCTTTCTCTCCATTGATAGTTATCTTTACTTTGCCGCTCGGAGTAAGATACTGCTTAGCTACCAGCAAAATAACAACGAGCAGAAGGATAATTCCAAGGAATACTCCAATACTAGCTAATATTAAATTCATATCCATTGTCTTATTCCTTTCCTTTTAGATTTTCAAACCTGAGAAACACATAAATGCCATTGCCATCAAACCTACAGTGATGAAAGTGATACCCAGACCTTTCAAAGGAGCGGGAACATCAGAGTAAGCCATTTTTTCACGGATGGCAGCCAGACCGATAATAGCCAGTGCCCAACCGATACCTGAGCCCAAAGCGTAAGTGGTTGCCTCGCCAATGTTGATGAAATGACGTTGCTGCATAAACAATGAAGCACCCATGATGGCACAGTTTACAGCAATCAGCGGAAGGAAGATACCCAATGAAGCATAGAGCGACGGGCTGAAACGTTCAACCGCCATTTCCACCAACTGAACGATACCGGCAATAACGGCAATAAACAGGATAAAGCTCAAGAAGCTGAGGTCTACTCCATCAATCAGCGCATTAGGTGCCAGTACGTAATTTTCCAGCAAATAGTTCACCGGCAGAGTTACAATCAACACGAAAGTAACGGCTGCACCCAGACCTACGGCTGTCTTTACGTTCTTCGATACTGCCAGGTAAGAACACATCCCCAGGAAGTATGCGAAAATCATATTGTCCACAAAGATGGACTTTACAAACAAACTTAAATATTCCATATTCTTTTCGTTTTATAACGGGGATTAATTATTACTTTCCTGCAATTCTTTGTGTTTTGCACGTTGGTACCAAATGATACAAGCACAGATAATCAACGCCATAGGAGGCATCAACATCAAGCCGTTGTTCAGGTAGCCCAAGTCATAAACAGCCTGCGGGATAACCTGGAAGCCAAACAATGTACCGGCTCCCAGCAGTTCACGGAAGAATGCCACGATAATCAGGATTTTGGCATAACCCAATCCGTTACCGATACCATCCAGGAATGATTCCCAAGGACCGTTCATCATAGCAAACGCTTCCAGACGTCCCATCAGGATACAGTTTGTAATAATCAAACCTACATATACAGAAAGCTGCACACTTACATCGTATGCGAACGCTTTCAAAATTTCACTAACGATAGTTACCAATGCGGCAACAACCACCAACTGGACGATGATACGGATACGGTTGGGAATGGTGTTACGCAACAAGGAGATAACGAAGTTTGAGAAGGCTGTAATAATGGTTACGGAAAGACCCATCACGATAGCCGGTTCCAGCT
>OIGV01000511.1_pt1 | contig 11526 bp, 7 predicted proteins | sample 1582351 | NCBI WGS metagenome assembly OIGV01 (sample SAMN02675049, study PRJEB24791) | human gut metagenome, SKBSTL061 | isolation source: stool | host: Homo sapiens | place: USA
TCGACCTGAAGCCGGCCCTCTTTTGTCTTCGCCCGCTGGGCGAAGATATCGAGAATGAGGCCGCTGCGGTCGAGCACCTGCACGCCGAATTCTTCGCTCAGAACGCGCATCTGCGAGGGCGAGAGGTCATTGTCGAAGATGACCATTGTCGCCTCCTGCGACTTTACCAGCTCGCGGATCTCGTCCACCTTGCCCTCGCCGATGAATGTGTGCGGGTTCGGCGACGGCAGCGTTTGTAAAACCACGCCGACGCTGACGCCGCCCGCCGTTTCGACGAGCGCACCGAGCTCTTCAAGGCTCTCCTCGTCGGCATTCTCTTTTCGATCGAGCCGCGGCGACGAAAGGCCGACTAAAATCGCCCTATCGCGCGGCGCGTTGTTCTCTTTCAATTCTTCCATAGATTCTCCTTATCGCGCCGAAATCGGCGCTGTACAAATCATTTTTATTATAGTGTATTTTCCGCCAAAAGAAAAGGCAAAAACGCTTTTCATTGACATTTCCGCCCCTTTCATGTGAAAATAGGGTGGACGCAACCTCAGGTTGACAAAAAGAAACGCCCGGTTGGTGGTGTTTTCTCCCGTTTTCCTGCTATGCTTTTCCTGCAAAGGCGCAGTGCACGGCGTCGAACGCAGCAACATTTCCCCAAGGAGGAACCTTTCATGGAACTATATGAAAAGCTCTACGAACTGCGCCGCGCGAGCGGCATGTCGCAGGAGGAGCTGGCGGAGAAGCTCGGTGTCTCGCGCCAAGCCGTCTCCAAATGGGAGAGCGGCGCCACGCAGCCGGAGCTTAGCAAGCTCATCGAACTCTCTAAGCTCTACTCCGTTTCCGTCGACGAGCTGCTCAGTCTGGAGCATGCCAAACCCGAGCAGGATGCCGCCGAATCGCCGGTTCAAAGCAACGCCGAAAAAGCTCCCGCGGAAAAGCTGAGCTTCCGCGATTTCTGCATACAGCACAAGAAGATCATCGGCGGTGCGGCCGTGGCGCTCGCCGCGCTCATCGCCGTCGGCGTGCATTACAACAACCGCATCAACACGCTCAGCACGCAAGTAAATGACCTTCGCAGCCAGCTCTACAACGTGCAAAACAACCTCTCGAACCAGATCGCAGGCATCAGCAATAACGTCTCGGACATTTTGACGCGCGAGTCGAGCCTGATCTCGCAGTATAATTACGAGATCACAAACGTCGATCTTAAAAAGCAGGAATGCACCATCGCATTTTCCCTGCTGCCAAAGACAATCGGCGAAAATACGGCTGTCTCTCTCCTTGTGACTGACCGCAGCAGCTCATCCTACACGAGCGACAGTCCGCCGACCCGCACCGCCGATCTTAAACAGGACAGCTTCGGCTATCTGCACGGCGAAGTGACCGTACCGCTGAGCGATGAGCTCAGCGTCAGTGTCAATTTCAAGACCCACGGCGAAACACAGTCAGAAGAGCTTGATACGATCTACAACCTTAAAACTCAGAATTCCCCTGTCCTCTACAGTTTTAATCCACCATTTTCCTATATGCGCCGAGACTCCGGTTCGCCGCTCACCTATCAACTTTCCTTTGAAAAGGGTGTGGATTACCGATTCGGCAGCTTTACCCTTGGCGTCTACGACGACCGCGACATCCGCACCATGCGGCTTGAATACACGCGCAACGGCAAGCTGATCTCAACTGTACCTCTCGAAGCTGTTCCTGTTTCATCTGTGGAAGAGGCCTACCCTGTCAACGACCTCAGTGATACCGCTGAGGCAACTGCAGCACGAGACCTTGGTACCTCGTACTTCATCCGCTATCCCATTGATGAGAATGCGCTTGACCTCTGCATCAGAATCACCGACTCTCCACTCATCTGCGAGATGATCGTCGAACTGTCCGACGGTGCCGTTCTGCGCGTCCGTCTTCTTCAGGTGCACACCATTGCAGGCGGCAGCGACTATTATGAGGAGACAAATTATCTTGATCAGGCCCTTGAGCCGCTCCCCTTCATCGTCGAATATCCCGACGGGCAAAACTGAGCGTTCCAAAAAAGCAGAAAAAAGCAGCTCTGCCGTAGCAGAGCTGCTTTTGTGATTGAATTAGTTCAGGCCGAACTTCTTGTTGAACTTGGCAACGCGGCCGCCGGTATCGACCAGCTTCTGCTTACCAGTGAAGAAGGGGTGACACTTAGAGCACACTTCCACCTTGATATTCTGCTTGGTGGAACCTGTCTCAATCACATTACCGCAGGCGCAAGTAATAGTAGTCTGCTGATAATTGGGATGGATTCCTTCCTTCATTGCTCGTGTTCACCTCTTTCTGATCCAAATGTACTTTTCTAAAAAAGCCATATAGGATATTACCACGCTTTGTGTCAAATTGCAAGAGAAATTTTTGATCCTCTCCGTGCTTTTCTCTTCCTTAGCACTTTTCCCTAATTTCATCGTCAATTTTTCAACGCTCGCTATGCAATTTCTCTTTACTTCTGCCGTTTTCAGTCGTATAATGGCACTTACGCGCCTTGCGCACGGATGATTGGAAGTAAAGGAACGTCAGAATTATGTCGAAAAAACATTTCCTGCGGGGACTGCGCGACGGCATCCCCATTGGGCTTGGTTATTTTGCTGTCAGCTTCGGCATCGGCATCAGCGCGCACAACGCGCACCTGAGCATTTTTCAGGGTTTTTTGCTGAGCTTTTTGAACAACGCCTCGTCGGGTGAATACGGCGGCATCACCATCATCGCCGCCGACTCCGGCCTCTGGGCCATGGCGCTGATGATGCTGGTCGTCAACGCGCGCTATCTTCTGATGAGCTGTGCGCTCAGCCAGCGTCTCTCGCCCGATACGCCGCTTCCCTGGCGGCTCCTCATCGCCTATGACCTGACGGATGAGATCTTCGGCCTCGCCATCGCGCAGCCTGGGTATCTTGAGGTGTGGTATTATTTCGGCACCATGTGCGCGGCCATGCCGGGCTGGAGCATCGGCACCGTGCTCGGCGTGCTGATGGGGAATCTCATGCCCGTCTGGGCCGTCAGCGGTTGCTCCGTGATGCTGTTCGGCATGTTTCTCGCCATCATCATCCCCGTCGGCAAGCAGAACCGCATCGTGCTCGGCTGCATCGGCGTGAGCTTTCTCTGCTCGCTTCTTGCAAGCGTTTTGCCGTTCACACGCGAGCTGTCCGAGGGCATGCGCATCCTGGTCTTGACCATCGTGATCTCTGCTGCCGCCGCCATTCTGTTCCCGCACAAGGAGGATGATCTCGTCGCATGAAAACGTATTTATATCTTTTCGTCATGGCGGCCACGACCTATCTCATCCGCGTCCTGCCGCTCACGCTGATCCGCAAGCCGATCCAGAATCCCTTCCTGCGCTCGTTTCTCTTCTACGTGCCCTACGTCACGCTCGCGGTGATGACGTTCCCCGCTATCATGAACGCCACGCAGTCGCCCATCGCGGGCGCGGCGGCCATGGTCATCGGCATCGTCGCCGCCTGGTGCGGACTGGGACTTCTCCCCGTCTCGCTCGTCTGCTGCGCGACAGTGCTGATCTTAGAGCATTTTATCGTGTGAGCAAATCTTGTAAAACACCCTCTGCGGATTTCCCTCGGAGGGTGTTTTTATGTATTCACAGCACCTTTTCTTCGCCGACCGAGAAGAAATACAGCACCTTTTCCCTGACCTTTTTGCCCATCACGCGCATAAGGGCCATGGAGTACGCCTCGAGCTGAGGGCGGTAGTGCTCAGCTCGTTCTTCGATCTGTGTTCTTCCGATGCGGTCAGTCTTGAAGTCCACGACCACAAGCTCGCCGTCCTCTTCAAAAAAGCAGTCTACCACGCCCTGCAGCAGCACCGCGTCGTCGGCGTCCAGCGTGGCAAAGTCCCGCACCGGCCGCAGCAGCGAGAAGCGGTACTCGCGCCGCACTGTCTGCGCATTCTTGCGAATGCGCGCGGCAAGATCACTTCGCAAAAATCGGACGATCGCGCGCACATCGACGGCGCTTGCCTGCTCGTCGGTCAGCTTGCGCTGCGCTCTGAGCTTTTCGACCTGCTCACGCACGCTCTGCTCGCTTGCTTCGCAGGAAAAGTCAAGGTCCTGCATCACAAGGTGCAGCGCCGTGCCCCGCTCCGCACCCGTGAGCGTCGTTTCGCCCGCAAGGAATTTTGGTTTATATAGGCTGCGCAGCCGCGGTGGGAGCGTTGTATTTTCGGATATCTCCTCGTCCAGCGCGCGGCCCTTGAGCTGCGTGGCCGTCAGCTTGGCGGGAAAGGCCGTCTGCCCCGCGTAGGGGTAGCGGTACGACAGCGCAGCAAAATCCACCGGCAGCTTATCCTTCGGCGGCGCGGCATCCACTGGCGCGTCATCGGGCCGCTGCTGCGGCATCACAAAGCTCAAACCGTCGTGCACACGCACCGTCCACGGCGTTTCGTCAGCATAGAATCTCCCCTCGCCATTCTGCCCCGCAAGCTCGCGCAGGGACGCCGCTTCGCTGCGCTGCAAAAGCGGCAGCATGATCCAGTCGCCCATGCACTTGCCGCTGTCCACAGCCTCGGGCAGCACAGGACAATCGCTCAGCGCCAGAAGGTCGGCGACGCGGCTTTTCGCGTTTGCCTGCGTGTGCACCATGACGAGCTTTTCCTTCGCGCGCGTCATCGCAACGTACAGCACACGCAGCTCCTCGGCCTTCGCCTCGCGCCGCAGCGTGCGCTCGAGCGCCTGCCGTGCGGCCGTCGGGTACTGGATGTGCCTTTGCGTGTCCACGCACATCGGCCCCAGCCCGAGCTGCGGGTGCACGAGCACCGAACTCAAAAAGTCCATATTGCTGAAGCGACGCGCGAGGTCCGAGAGGATCACGACCGGAAATTCGAGGCCCTTCGACTTGTGGATCGACATGATGCGAACGCCTGATGATGCGTGCGCGGTCTGCATCGAACCCGCCTCGCCTTCGGCAAGCTGCTCGCGCAGCGTGCGCACAAAATCGAAAAGCCCCTGCCGCCCCGAGCGCGCGTAGTCTTCGCTGAGTTCCAAAAACGCGAGCAGATTTTCCTTGCGCTCCGCCCCACGGCGCATCGCGCCGAAGATGCCGAGCACATTGCACCGGCGGTAAATTTCACTCAGCAGCTCGCGCACGCTCAGGTGCGCCGCGCTGTTGCGCAAAACGTCCAACGTACTGAGGAATTCTACGCTGTGGATGTCCTCACTCAAAAGCAGCGCATCGTAAAAGTCACCCGTGCGCTGCCGCGCGCGGATCGCCGCGAGCTCATCGGGTGTAAAGCCGAAGAGCGGAGAGCGCAGCACGGCAATGAGCGGCACGTCCTGCCGCGGATTGTCGATAACCTGCAAGAGCGCGAACAGCACTGCGATCTCCATCGAGGCAAAAAAGTCCTCGCCCGCGTCAGCGGCGCAGTGGAGGCCGCGCGCCTCCAGCGCGCGGCGATAATCCAAAAGGCGCGTGCTCGGCGAGCGCATCAATATGACGATGTCCTCCTCGCACACGGGCCGCAGCTCTTTTGTTTTGTCATCCTGTATAGGAAATTCACTTGTCAGCATATTACTGATATAGTCCGCGACGAACGCGGCCTCAGCCTCGCTCGCGCGCACGCGCTGCTCGCCCGTCTGCGTCGGCAGATCGAGCAGATGGAACTCCGCGCCGCACGCGCTCGATTCGACATAATTCGCGCCGAGGCGCAGCATTTCATCCGCGCCGTAGTCGAGCTCACCCATTTCCTCGGAAAGAATATTGCAGAAGATAAAATTCGTCGCGTCCAGCACTTCTTTGCGCGAACGGAAGTTGCGCGAGAGCAGCAGCTTCGCGCTGTCGTGCTCCTCTGCGTCCTCAAGCGGCGGCCAGGTGTTATAATGCTGCAAAAAAATACGCGGGTCGGCTAGGCGGAAGCGATAGATGCTCTGCTTGACATCGCCAACAGTGAAAAGATTTTCTCCTTTACAAGAAATTGCGTCAAAAATGCGGTTCTGCACCTCGTTGGTGTCCTGATACTCGTCCACCATGATCTCGCGGTAGCGCGCGCTGACGATGCGCGCAAGCTCTGTCGGCGCGCCGTCCTCTCCGATGAGAAGGCGGATGGCCTCGTGCTCCTGATCGGAGAAGTCAGCAGAATTCCGCCGCCGTTTTTCCTCGTTGTACCGGCGGGAAAAGTCCGCCGTCAGGTCGATGAGCGCGAGCATTGCGGGCGCCATCGTGCGCAGGTCCTCCACCGCCTCGTCGGACGAGGCGGAAAAAATCTCGGCAAAGCCCTTGACGGTCTCCTTGCAGTTGTCCCACAGGCTTTTCATGCGCGCTTTCATCTCGCCGCCGTCGCTGTCCTTCACCGCGGCGAGGCGCGGAAACGCGATGGTCACGCCGCGCGCGGCGTCCCAGCCCTCTGCGGTCTTCCCCTCCAGCGCTTCGAGCTGGTAGGACGCGTCGAGAAACGCCGGCGCATACTTCTGGTTCAGCGCGTCATTCGCGCACATCTCCTGCGCCGCGCGCTGCAAAAGGTTTTTGCAGTGGCGCGCCTTGCGCCGCACCTCGTTGAGCAGGATTTTTCCATAGGGCGTGTTCTCGATCTTATCCGGCACGGCGCGCCAAAACGCGCGCTGCGCCTCGAGCCATTTGTCCTCATACGGCTGCGCCTGCAATTTTGCGTGCAGCTCGAGCACTAAGTCCTCAAGCGCGCTGTCGTCGCGCCCCGCGCCAAGCGTGTCGGCCAGCAGTGTGCTGCCAGTCGTCAGACAGTCGTAAAAATCGTCCAGCGTGCGCGCGAGCACGCGCTCGCGCAGCACCTGCGCCTCGTTCTCGTCCAGCACGCGGAAATCGGGCCGCAGCGCGTGGCCGCGCGCGTCCTCGCCGAGCAGATGGCAGTTTTCGCGCAAAAGCGCGGTGCAGAAGGCGTCCACCGTCTTGATGTCCGCACGGTAGACGCGCAGCATCTGCTGCCGCAGATGGTAGTTGCCGGGGTCGCGCTCCATGCGCTCGGTGAGCGCCTTGGCGATCTTGCCGCGCAGCTCGCTCGCCGCGGCGCGCGTGTAGGTAATGATGAGGAAATCGTCGAGATTCGCGCCCTCGCGCTCTACGTAGGAAAAGAGCCTCTCGACGAGCACCTTCGTCTTACCCGAGCCCGCCGCCGCGGAGACGAGCAGACTGCGCTCGCGGCTGTCCACCGCCGCTTGCTGTTCGTTTGTCAGCTTTTCAGCCATTTTCGTGCGCCCCCTCTCCGTTCAGCTCGTCGATGTACTGCCAGAATTCGTCGTTTTTCGTCGCTTTGATGTATTCCATACGGTCACTGCCGCAGCCGTTTTCAAAGTGGCACGCGCTCGCAAACTCGCAGTAGGTGCAGGCCGACTGCTGCGGCGTGCGCGCGTATGGATCGGCGTCGATGTTGCCCGCGAAGACCTCCTGCGTGATTTCATGTAAAATATGGTCGACGTATTTCGAGAGCTTTCCGAGCTGCTCGGCAGAAGCAAGGCTTCCCGTCACCGCGCCGTCCCTTTTCACCGCGATGGGCAGGTAGCACGGCGATTCGAGCGCGCTGTGCTCCATCGCCTGCAGGACCGCCGGGTCCTCGAGCACCATGCCGCTGCGGCGCAGCTCCTTTTTGAGTGCTTTTTCGATCGTTTCGGGCTCCGTGTCGCGCGCGCAGCGCAGCATCGGCTCGCGCGCGGGCGTATAGAGAACGCCCGCGGGAACGATCTCGTGTCCGCCGAAAAGCATCTGTCCCTCTTCTTTAAGCGTAAAGAGGTAGAGCAGCATTTGGAGCCCCAGCCCGTAGCGCAGCTCGGCGAGGTCGAAGCTCTTCTTGCCCGTCTTGTAGTCCACGACGCGCAAATATAGCTTGCCGTCGTGCAGCCAGCCGTCCACACGGTCGACCTTGCCGACAACGCGCGCCGTGCCGTTTTCCTCGCGGATCGTGATGGCGGGCAGCTGCCCGTCCGCACCAAATTCCAGCTCAAATGCCAGCGGCTCAAAGTCGGAGCTTTGCAGCTCCTCGCTCACCTCGTCCATGATGCGCTCGACCGTCGCACACAGGCGGTTGAACAGATAACGGAAGCGCGCGCTTTTTTCGCACAAGTCCGGCAGCACGCGGTCGATGTATTCCTCGATCGACGCGCGCACGAGCGCGTGCAGCTTGTCCTTCGATAGCGTATGCAGTCCGCCACACTCCTTCGCCTGCCGCAGCGTATGCTCCATCACATCGTGCACGAACGTGCCGATCTGCGGCGCGTCAAAGCCCGCGCCCGTGCGCTCCCTGGCTTTCAGGCCGTAGCGCATGAAATAGGCAAAGTGACATGAGCGCGCCATGTCCATGCGCGAGGCGGACAGTGTCACCGCGCCGCCGTAGAGCGCGCGCACCGCGTCACGCGACAGATGCCCGCGCGTATAGCGCGAAGCGTCCTTCATCGCGGCAAGCGCACGCTCCGCGTCGCCCTGTCCTTCAAAATACTGCCACAGCGCGCCGCCGATATGCTCGCCCGCATACTCGAGCGCCGTCGACTTTGCTGACAGGCGATATCCCTTGTCAGCGCTCTCTGTTTCGACGCTGATCGACGGCAGCAGACGCGCGATGCGCCCGATGACGAACGATGGCCGCTTCTCCGCGCCCTTTCCGTCCGAAACGGGATAGGACACCGTCAGCTTTTCCGTCGGCTGGGCCAGCGCGGCGTAAAGATTCTGAATTTCCAGATGAAACTGCTCCATCCCGTGCGGCGCGAGGAAGATTTGCTGCCTCTCGAGCGCCTCGCGGTCCTCGTCGCGCAGCACGCCGCCGCGGTTCTCCGCCGCAGGCAGCACGCCGTCGTTCGCGCCGAGCAGGAACAGCGCGCGCACCGTGTGGCGGTCGTTTCGCGTCATTTCGCACAGGTTCACCGCGTCGAGCGTCACGGGGATCGTGCCCACGCTGTACTGCGTCAGCACAAGGCGCATCAGACTCGCAAACTCCTCGGCGTCGAGGATCGCGTCGCCCAGGATTTCCACAAACTGGTCGAGCACGCTGCAAAGAATGCCCCACAGCTGTGCCGTTTCCTCGGCGCGCTGGGCCTCGCCCGCGGCGAAAAGCTGCTCGGTCTGCGTCTGCAAGACCTCCGGCAGTTTGATCTCCTCCAAATAGCCGTACAGCGCGCGCACCTTCTGCTCGGCCTCGCCGCTGCCGCCCACGCCTTTTTTTAGGCGCGCAAACGGCCCCTGCACGCGCTCGCGCAGTGCGTTGACCGTCTTGAGCCGCGCCCTTGCCTCGTCCGTCCATGCTTCGCCGTAGCCGTCGGGATGCGCCGACCAGGGCGTCTCGCGCGTCCACATCGCGCCGCGGATCTCCCACTTGAGCGCGTAATTTTCCAGAATGTCGCACTCCGCCATGCTGAGGCCGGCGAGGCCGGTCTTGAGACAGCGGAACACATCCTCGTACTCAAAGCCGCCGCTCGCGGCGTCGAGCGCGCCGAGCAGCAGCGTCAGCACGGGACTTTTCAAAATATCGCTGCGGTGGGCATAATAAAGCGGAATACCGTAGCGGGCAAACACGTTTTCGATTGCGCCCGCGTAGGAGTCGAGATCGCGCGCCGTGACGGTGATCTCGCGGTAGCGGTAGCCCTGCTTGCGCACGAGCTGTAAAATCTGCGACGCGACCCACTCGCACTCGCTGTACGCGCTGCCCGCCTCATAGAGCGCGACGGTGTCGGTCGGCTGGGTAAATTCGTCCGCCGCGCCGAAAAAGCAGCGCTCGATATGGTCGAGCGCGCCGCGCACCTCGCCCTGCAGAAGAATTTTCTCCTCGCATGCGACGCCGGCATCGCGCGCGAGCGCGTACAGCCGCTCGCGCACGCGCAGGCTCTCGGAAAAGAGCTCGCGGTCCTGCGTGTCGCCAAGGAGCGTGACGGTCACGCTCTTCGCGCGCCGCAGCAGGATACGCAGAATGCGCAGCTCACGCCCCGTAAAATACGAAAAACCGTCGAGGAAAATGTCTTTATTGCCAATATATCCCGACGCTTCGAGGTTTTCCTCCAGCTTTTCAAGCACATCGCGCGCGTCGTGCCCCGGTGCGTGGAGCTTGCTGAGGTAAATGCCGTAGATAAGAGAAAGGTCGCGCAGCTTGTCGCCGCTCTCGCCTTCGATCTGCGCTACGCTCTCGGATAGCTGCTCGGGCGATACGGCGTAGGCCTGCAATTCCTCCATCACGGCGAGCAGGCTCTCCAAAAATGCCGCGCGCTGCGACGGGCGCTTGTAGACCTTGAGCACCGGCGCAAGCTCCGTGAGCGTGCGCTGGAGCGTCAGGAGCTTTCCGCCCGAATCGAGCGTCACGTCCGCGCTGCCGCCGCAGATGCTCAGCACGCGCGAGGCGAGCAGCTTGAACGTCAAGGCCTCGGCATGGCGCGACGCGGTGTCGCCGCAAACACGGCACAGGTCCATCTCCGCCACATGCGAGGCGTGCTCCGGCACGAGCAGGATTTGCTGCGACGAGTCCCCCAGTGCGGCGATCCTTTGCAGCACGCGCTCGGATTTGCCCGTGCGCGCGCGTCCCATCAGTATGTGCAGCAAGCGTCCTTCCCCCTTTTTCTCTCTTAAAGTTATCAATATTTTATCCTAATTTTATCATAGTTTTCTTTTTCGGGCAACGCAGAAAACGCCGTACGCATATTTTCGCCCATCACGGGAAGACTACCGAAGACCAAACCATCTTTTTAAGGAGGGAACTTCATGGTCATCGACAAGATCGCGCTGACACTTGCTATCATCGGCGCGCTCAACTGGGGCAGCGTGGGCCTTTTCGGCTTTGACTGCGTTGCCTTTCTCTTCGGCGGACAGACCGGCATGCTCAGCCGCGTGATCTACACGCTCGTCGGCCTTGCCGGCATCTGGTGCATCACGATGCTGTTCCGCGAGAAAGAGCCGATGGAAAGCGGCGGCCAGGTGTAAAAAATAAAAGGAGAGGGGCTTGCCCTCTCCTTTTATTTTTGCGTTAAAAATTTTCTTTACCGCTCCCCAGTCGCTTCCGCACCTTCCAGCTTGCGCATTGAGCGACGGAACTGGCGATAGAATGTGAAGCTCGTCAGCGCCACCGCGCCGAAGTCCGCCACGGGCTCGGCCAGGAACACCGCGAACGCCTTGTCCGCGAAGAAGTGCGGCAGAATATAGATGAGCGGGATGAGCAGGATGATCTTGCGCCACACGGCGAGGAAGAGCGACGTCTTCGCGTTGCCGAGCGCCACAAACGTCTGCTGGCAGGCGATCTGGATGCCGAAAATACCGCTGCACCCCATGTAGATGCGCACAGCCCACGCCGCGTATTCGACCAGCGCGGGGTCATTATTGAAAATCAGGATGAACGCGCGCGGGAAGAGCTCGACCAGAAGCCAGATGGCCATTGAATAAGTAAAGCACGCGCGCAGCAGGCAGAAATAGGCGTCGCGCACGCGCTGGGCGTTCTTTGCGCCGAAGTTGTAGCTCACGATGGGCTGTGCGCCCTGTGTCAAGCCCTGAAGCGGCATGTTCGAAAACTGCATGATGCTCGTCAGCACTGTCATCGTGCCGACGGCCATGTCGCCGCCGTAGCGCAGGAGAGATGAGT
>OIGV01000519.1_pt1 | contig 11355 bp, 8 predicted proteins | sample 1582351 | NCBI WGS metagenome assembly OIGV01 (sample SAMN02675049, study PRJEB24791) | human gut metagenome, SKBSTL061 | isolation source: stool | host: Homo sapiens | place: USA
CAACCCAGTCGGGTTTTCACAGTTACCGGCACGTTTACCGCCTTCACCACCTCTCTTGTAATATCCAGCATCAATGGGATATTCCGGAGCATTCCGGCTCCTGCACCCTTTCCGGCAACCTTCTTCACCGGGCAACCGAAGTTAATATCAATCACATCCGGCTTCGCCTGTTCTACGATTTTGGCAGCTTCCACCATATCCTCTGTGGTTCTGCCATAAATCTGAATGCCCACAGGGCGCTCTTCATCGCTTATCGTAAGCTTGCTGACTGTGCTCTTGATGCTTCGCACCAGGGCTTCCGCCGATACGAACTCAGTATAAACCATGGCGGCTCCGAATCGCTTGCAGAGCATGCGAAAACCAATATCCGTTACGTCTTCCATCGGAGCGAGGAAGAGGGGCTGAGGCCCAAATTCTATATTACCTATTTTCATGAGTTTCGAGTGAAATCTTCTTATTCCTATGATGTATATCTTCTTTTTTGCGGCTGCAAAGTTACTGCTTTTTTCTGAAAATAAAGAAAATACTACTTCAAAAGATGATACATTCCCCCTGCAAAGGTCTTGATGACTCCCTTCATCTCCAATGTGAAGAGGAGGGAAGTGAGGCGAGAAATGTCGATATTCGTCTTTACGGAGATGAGATTCACTTGCAGGTCGTTGGTCTTGGAGAGGACATCTATGATGAGTTGCTCCTCTGGAGATAATTCCGGGAAGAGGCTGCGCTCGATGCCTTGCTGCTTGGCTCGCATCAGGGTTGTATCATCCTGCCAGCCCATATCCTTCACGAAGTCCTCGGCACTGGTGATGAGCGTGGCGCCGTTGTTGCGTATCAGGTTGTTGCAGCCCTCGCTGTAGTGGTCGCCTATCCTGCCCGGGAAGGCGAAGACGTCCCTACCGTAGGATTGCGAAATATCGCAGGTGATGAGCCCGCCGCCATGAGCTGCGCTCTCTATCAGGATGCAGGCATCCGACATTCCCGCTACGATGCGGTTGCGGCGCACGAAGTTTATCTTATCAGCATTCGTACGGGTAAGGAATTCGGTGAGCAGTCCGCCCTGTTCTATCATTCTTGCCGCCGTTTCCCGGTGCTGACGGGGGTAGAGGTCATCCAGACCGTGAGCCAGCACGCCTATGGTTTCGTAGCCGTTGACGAGTGCCTGGCGGTGCGCCACGATGTCCACTCCGTAGGCAAGTCCGCTTATGATGAGCACGTTGGGTGAGAGCTGCTTCAGGTCGGTGATGAAGCGGCGGATGAGGTCTTCGCCGTAAGGCGTGCAGTGGCGGGTTCCCACGATGTTGATGACGCGCTGCTGGTTGAGGTTGGCGTTGCCTTTATAGAATAGGATGAGGGGTGCGTCATCGCAATCCTTGAGGCGTTGCGGATAGCGGTCGTCGTTCATCGGAATGGGTTCTATTCCGTAGCGTATGTCGTACTCCAGTTCTTCCTCTGCGCGTTTGCGGTGTTCTTCGCAGTTCTGGATAGCGCTCACGAGTTTATCCGAGGCATCGGGGAGGATGTCTCTTAGGTTGTTCTTGTGCTCCAGGATGAGCGTGGCGGAGCCTACCTTTCTGTATAGCTCCAGCATTCCTGCCAGGCTGAAGTAATTGAGCCTTGTCAGGAGGATGGTGTTTAGTATTTCCTGTTGGTCTGCCATAATTTTTATCTTTTATCTCGAAAAAGGGGCGCAGGGCTTTCGCCTTGCGCCCCGTACAAATGGGTAACTGTTTGGTAGCTATATCAGCCCTTCAGACCGGAGGATGCAACGCCCTGGACGAAGTACTTCTGCAGGGACAGGAATACGATCAGGACCGGGATCAGTGCGACAACGGAAGCCGCCATGATCAGGCCATACTCGGCAGAGTACTGGCTGATGAACATACGCAGGCCGATCTGGATGGTCTTGAGCTCGGTCTTGGTCAGGTAGATCAGGGGTCCGAGGAAGTCGTTCCACGTGTTGACGAAGGTAAAGATGACCAGCGTCGACACAGCGGGCAGAGAAAGCGGCAGCATGATGCGGGCATAGATGCCGTACTCGGACAGACCGTCGATACGGGCAGCCTCGCACAGCTCGGTGGGAACACCCTCATAGAACTGCTTCATCATGAAAACGCCGAAGGCGCTGAACGCCTGCAGGAAGATGATGGCCAGATGGGTGTTGTTCAGGTGCCAGGAGCGCATCATCATGAACTGGGGCACCATGTAAGCCTGCCAGGGCACCGCGATGGTCGCGATGTAGCCCAGGAACAGCACGTTCTTGCCCTTGAAGTTCAGCTTGGCGAACGCATAGGCGGCGAAGGAGGAGGTCAAGACCTGTAAGATCGTGACGATGATGGTCAGGAACGCGGTGTTCTTAACGAAGGTCAGCAGGGGGATCTTCGTCCAGATGTCCACATAGTTCTGCGGGCGCGGGTTCGAGGGGATCCACTCAATGGGGAACGTAAAGACGTCCTTGTTCAGCTTGAAGGATGCGGAGAGCATCCACAGGAACGGGATGAGCATCAGGGCGGCCACGATGATGAGCAGTGCGTAGATCAGCACGCGGCTGACAACATGCTGCGCCTTCATGGAGCCTGTCTTTTTCTTAACTGCGGTAGTAGCCATGTGTGTTTCCTCCTTCCCTTAGTCGTTGCTGGACGAGCCCTTGAACTGGATGATGGTGACAAACAGCACCAGCACAAACAGCACCATGGACACGGCACTTGCGTAGCCGTACTTCGGCGTGTTGACGAAGGCTACGTTGTAAATATAGTAAACAAGGGTCATGGTCGCATTGCCGGGGCCGCCCTGGGTGATCATGTACATCTGGTCATACACCTTGAAGGAGGCGATGGTCAGCATGATGATAACGAAGAAGGTGGTGGGCTTCAGCTGCGGCAGGGTTACATTCCAGAAGATCTGCCACTTGCTGGCACCGTCCAGCTCGGCAGCCTCCTCCAGCTCGGGGTTGGTGCCCTGCAGACCGGCCAGGTAGATGACCATATAATAGCCCATGTTCTTCCAGACGCTGAACAGGATGACCGTGAGCATAGCGGTGTCCTTACCGGCGGCCCACTTGGGCAGGTTCTCCACGCCAAGGGTTGCGAGGATCTGGTTGACCGGGCCCATGGAGGGGCTGAAGATCATGTTCCAGACCGCAGCAACGGCGACCAGAGAAGCAACGTAGGGGAAGAACGAAACGGTACGGAAGAAGTTGCGGAACTTGACCTTCTGGTTCAGCAGCATGGCCAGACCAAGGCTGCAGACCAGCGTCAGCGGCACCGTGCCGATGGCGTAAACCAGCGTATTGACAAAAGCAGCCTTGAAAGTTTTGTCGCTCAACAGGGCAACAAAGTTGCTGATGCCGGTGAACTCAACGGGATGGACACCGTCCCAGTTGCAGAACGAAAGCCCGATAGCGAAGATCATGGGCACCAGCGTAAAGATGCAGAAGCCGATGAAGTTCGGTGCAATGAAGCTGTAGGCTACCAGACTGTCGCGGAGAGATTTGCTCATGCCGCGCTTCGGTTTTGCCTGCACAGCCTGCGTGGTTTCAGCCATGGGTCATACCTCCTCGGTGTTTTGGCAATAAGTAAGGGGCAGGCGCGCCCGCCCGCCCCTTTTGGAAGGAAAAGGAAAACTTATGAAAAAGAAGTCAGGGAATCGTTTGGGAATCAGCCGAGGAGAGCCTGGACCTGCTCGTTCATGTTGGCGATGCCCTCGTCAACCGTCTCGCTCTCGGTCATGATGGCGTCATGCTCGGTGTTCAGGATGGTCTCGATCTCGGAAGCCTTGTCAGACAGAGGCATCTCGAGGTAAACAGCAGTGGTCTTCAAAGCTTCCTTAGAATTTTCATCATTGGGGAAACCGTCGGTAGAAGCGATAATCTCGCTGGTCTTATCGCTGGAAACTGCGGGGAAGTTGCCAGTAGCTGCCAGTGCCTCGGCGGCTTCTTCGGAAGCGCACCAATTCAGGAAGTCAGCAGCAGCTTCTTTCTTTGTAGAGTTGGCGTTGATAGCCAAGCTGGTCACAGTGCCCAGAGTGGAGCCGGCAGGTGCGCCGTCCGGATGAGGATACTTGACGATGCCGAAGTTGACGGGCTGGACGCCGTTGGCAGAAGCCTCAGCATTATACTTCTGCATAGTAGCCAAGAACCAGGAGCCCATGTTGCACATGGCAGCCTGGCCGTTCTCAAAGGCACCGGAGTAATGCAGACCGGAGGTCTTCTGCTCGCCGTAGTTGGGGATAACACCGTCAGCCTGCTCGGACAGGACCTGCTCGTAGTAAGGCTTCAGGAAGTCGTAGTTGCCGTCGATAACGGTGTGCTGGCCGTCCAGGATGCCGAACAGCGTGGTGGCAGAACGCCAGGTGTGGTAGATGTTGCCGTAGACACCGGCCTTTTCATTGACCTCGCGGATCTTGGCGTCGAAGTCCGCCATCGTCATATCGTTGGTGGGGTACTCGACACCGGCCTGATCGAAGATGTCCTTGTTGTAGTAGACGACCCAGAAGTCAGAGCGGAACGGGACAGCGTAATAGTTGCCGTCCTGGGCAGTCAGCTGCTCCAGAACGCCGTTGAACTTGCTCTCGTCAGTGGTCAGCTTGCCGTTCAGGGGCTCGAGCATGCCGAGGTTGATCAGGTTGGAGTAGCCGGGGATGTCCTTGATGGACAGAACGTCCAGCTCACCGTTGCCGCCAGCCAGCTGGGTAGCCAGCTGGGTCATGTAATCGGTGGAGCCCAGGTCGGTCATCTCGATGGTGACGTTGGGGTGGCTCTCCATATAGCCGTCAGCCAGAGCCTGCCAGTAAGCAGTGGAGTCCTTATCCCACAGGGCCCAGTTCAGGGTGACAGCCTCGTCGCCGGAGCCGGTGCTCTCGGCAGTGGCCTCGGTGGAAGAAGCGGTGCTCTCCGCGGTGGAAGCGGTGTCAGCGGTAGAGTCGCCGGAACCGCCGCAGGCGGCCAGGCTCAGGGCCATGGTACCTGCCAGGCCGAGAGCTGCAATCTTCTGCATTTTACGCATAATGTTTCTCCTCCTAATAAGAAAACATTTTTCGGGATCCAAGCTTGTCCCCTCATGGGGGCCTGTCCCTTTCGTTGCCATTATAATACATCATCTTCCCGTCGAAATGGATGGTTTTTTTGGGGTTCGGTTTGCAAATTTTACGGCAGTTCCCCAATCACGGCGGAAAAACCTGTATTTTTTTAAGAAACCTGCAATATTTATCTTTCCCTACAGTTCTGCCTGTCTGTGCACGCGTCGTTTTGTCTGTTTTGTACATTTTTGCGCTTGACACGCCTATTATAATAAGGTATCTTTTTATAAACGGCGGTGTGTTTTCTTCCCCGCTTTCCTGCATGATCTGCATTTTTATTTACATATTTACATAGAGGAGCCTTCATGGACAAGCTGAAATTCCGCCGCAGCGGCATCCAGGCACGGGTGCTGGCGCTTACGATGTTTTTTACGCTGGGCGCATCCCTGGTCATCGCCGCCAGCAATATGCACCAGATGACCGCCGAGTGGGAGCGCACGACGATCCTGAACGCCGAGTATGCCCTGCAGACCGCGGCATCGGCCATCCGCCGGGATGTGGATGAGATCGACGACCTGGCCGGCTGGTGCGCCTACAACCCCGGCATGCGCACCTACCTGCTGACCGGCGACACCGCCAGCAGCCAGGCGCTGTCGATGTACCCGACAGTGTCCGCCAAGTTCAACTCGATGCGCACGCTGGCCTACATCCAGCGCTTTCTGCTCATCAACGCCTCGGGGCGGCAGATGATGTTCGGCACGGCGGCCACCAGTGCCGTGACCCTGACGCCGGATATACTGCAGCGCATTCCCGGTTACGATTCGCCCAATACCGGATGGGACTGCATTCTCCGCGACCCGCTGGCCCTGAACTCCCAGGCTGCCAACACGATCCCCGTCACCCACACCCTGACCCTGCCCGGCACAGACCGCACAGCCCATGTCTGTATCTTTGTCTCCCCTTCCCTGATCCTTTCCCCGCTGCGCAGCTTCACCCTGGCCGACGGCGGACAGCTGTATTGGGAAATGGGCGAAAACCTCTACACGATCAACGGCAGCCTGCTGTCCGCGCTGAACGGCTCCATCGCCGACTTTGACGATGCCGTCCCGCTGGACAGCAACACGCTCGACCCGAACACCGAGGTCTACACACGCGGGTCCGGCAGCAGCGCACAGCTTGTTGTGCGGTATCCCATCGGCATCCATGAGCTGTACCTGATCGAGGTGCTGCCCAACGGCCCGACACAGCGGCAGATCACCTTCGTGTCGGTACCGCTCCTCATCAGCCTGACAGCCATCCTGCTGCTGGGCTGCTCACTGGCGTTCCTGCTGCACCGGATGATCGCCCACCCGATCTCGGCGCTGCAGAGCCGCATTGAAAAAATCAGCGGCGGTGATTTCTCTGCCGACCCGGATATTGAGTGGGACAACGAGCTGGGCGATATCGGCCGCGGCATCAACAGCATGTCGGCCGGCGTCACTGCGCTGATGGAGCACCGCCTCGAGGACGAAAAGCAGAAGCAGGACCTCGAATACCGGATGCTGCAAAACCAGATCAACCCGCACTTCATTTATAATACGCTCAACAGCATCAAGTGGATGGCGACCATCCAGCACGCCCCCGGCATTGCCGAGATGGTCATGGCGCTGTCCCGTCTGCTCAAGAGCATCTCCAAGAGCAACGAGCGCCTTGTGCCGCTGTATGAGGAGTTCGCCCTGCTGAACGACTATTTCACGATCCAGCAGTACCGCTACGGCGGCACGATCACGCTGGACGTCAGCTATATCGAGGATGAGTCGCTGAACCACAGCTGTCTGATCCCGCGGTTCACTTTGCAGCCCCTCGTTGAGAACGCGATCTTCCACGGCATTGAGCCGAAGGGCAGTGCCGGGGAGGTCACACTGCGGGTCGAGCGCGACACCGCGAACGGCGATGTGCTCATCCACCTGACGGACGACGGCGTCGGCATGACGCCGGAGCAGGCCGCAAAGGCCCTGCAGGAGCCCGGCCCCGAGGAAGCCGCCGCCAAATACCGCCATGTGGGCATGTGGAATGTCCACAAGCGGCTGCAATACAGCTTTGGCGAGGCCTACGGCCTGAGCATTGAGAGCGAGCCCGACATCGGCACAACGGTAACAATCCGTCTGCCGGGCCCGGACAGCCAAAAATAAAGGGGGTTTTCTTGTGACCAGAGTCTTGCTTGTAGACGATGAGCCGCTGGTCCTGATCGGTATGCAGGGCATGCTGAACTGGGCCGCGCTGGGCTATGAGGTCGTCGGCACCGCCCGCAACGGTGCCGAGGCGCTCAGGGCCGTTCAGGAGAAGCAGCCGGACATCGTGGTTTCCGACATCCGTATGCCGGTCATGGACGGCTTTGCGCTTGCGGAAGCCTGCCACAAGGACGGCTCCGCCCTGCCGGCCTTCATCATGCTGACGAGCTATGAGGAGTTCGACTATGTCAAACGCAGCATGCGTCTGGGCGTTGTGGACTACCTTGTCAAGATCGATCTGACCGCCGACAGCCTGACCGCAGCGCTGGAGCACGCCCGCGCCACTGCCGAAAAAGAAAAAAAGCTGCGGATGCCATCCCCTGCCCCGGTCAGCCTCGACACCTTCCGGGACCGGTTGTTTCTGCAGCTGTACGGCGGGCTGTTCACGGATCGCGCCGTGTTTGACCGACTGTGTGCCGAGCTGGGCGTTGCCTTCAAAGCGCCGCGGCATATTGTGGCGGTGGGCAGCCTGCAAACGCCCGACCTGCCCACAAGCCAGCTTGTGACGCTGAGCACCGGCGTGACCCGCATGGCCGCCGAAACGATGCCCAAGTACCGCCCCTGCCGCGTGACCGCCATGGATCTGCGGCATTTCTCGGTGCTGCTGCCGCTGGAAGCGGACGAGGACCCCGAGGCTGTACTGGCTCCGATCCTGAAAACCGCCGGGCAGATTTTGTACAACTATTTCAGCACTGCCATTTACTGGGCGGTGGGCCGCCCGGTGAACGACATTTTAAAGATCAGCGAGAGCCAGCACGACGCCTTTGCCGCGCTGCCGCTGCTGCATGAGGGCGAGCCGGTGGCCTTCTACCATGAAAGCCCCAACACCCAGCTGGATCACCGCGCGCAGGTCGTCGGGCAGGTGCAGCAGTACATCCGCGATCATCTGTCCGAGCGGCTGACGCTGAACGATGTAGCTGCCGTCTTTAATTTCAGCCCGAACTATTTAAGCCAGCTTTTTGCACAAAACAGCGAGAGTGGTTTTGTGGAGTTTGTCACTGCCACCCGCATCACCGCTGCGAAGGAACTGATGGCCTCCACCGACCTGAAGGTCTACGAGATCAGCGACAAGGTCGGCTTTGACAGCGCTTTCTATTTCAGTAAGGTGTTCAAAAAGCTCGAGGGCGTCAGCCCCCGGGAGTACATGCAGAGAATGAAGGTATCGTATGTTGACGCAAAAGATGAAGCAACCGTTTAAGACCGCACAGCCGGTCCTGTTCCCGCCGCTGGCGGACCGCGCCGCGTGGGAGAGCCTGCCCGGCGCCGCCCGCTGGGCCGCTGCCGGGCAGGCCGCGCTGGAGCACGCCCAAACCGCGCCGGAGCTGCCGCTCTCGCTGTGGCTGCAATTCACCCGCAGCGGGGACCGCGCCAAGTGGGAGCACGCCTACTTTGCCCGCCGCCGCACGCTCTGCGCGCTGGCCATGGCCGAGGCCGTGACGAACCGCGGCACCTATCTGCCCGCGCTGGCCGACCTGGCCTGGCGCATCTGTGAGGAGAGCGCCTGGCAGCTGCCCGCCCACAACAGCTATATCCGCGACACGCCGCAGCTGCCGCTGCCCGACGTGACCCGGCCCATTGTAGACCTGTTCGCCGCCGAGACCGGCGCACTGATCGCCACCGTCTGCGGCCTGCTGGGCGAGGCGCTCGACGCCTACGCCCCCGGGCTGGCCGCGCGGCTCAGGGGCGAGGTCGAGCGCCGCGTCCTGACGCCCTACCGCACCGCGCACTTCTGGTGGATGGGCAACGGCGACGAGCCGATGTGCAACTGGACGCCCTGGTGTACCCAGAACGTACTGCTGGCCGCCGCCCAGTGCGCCCCTGCCGAGGATCTGCCCGCCTATGTGCAGCAGGCCGCCTACAGCATCGACTGCTTTTTGAAGGACTACGGTGACGACGGCTGCTGCAGCGAGGGCGCACAGTATTACCGCCACGCCGCGCTGACGATGTTCAACGCGCTGGACCTGCTGTGCAAAATGGCCCCCGGCGTCTTTGACGACGTCTGGGCCGAGCCGAAGATCAGGAACATGGCCGAGTACATCGTCAACATGCACATTGCCGGGCCGTATTACCTGAACTTTGCCGACTGCAGCCCGCTGGCCGGGGCCCGCGGTGTGCGGGAGTACCTGTTCGGCAAACGGGTGGGCAGCCTACCGCTGATGACGCTGGCCGCCCGCGACTGGGCCGCCGTGCTGGCCGCGGACCCCGACCCGGACCGTCTGCACCACCCCGACGACAGCGAGGGCATCAACCTGTTCTACCACATCCAGGCCGCAATGGCCGAGCGCGAGGTCACCGACTTTGCCGAAACCGCCGCTCCCGCCGCTCCGCACGATGTCTGGTATCCCAGCGTCGGCATTCTCGTCAGCCGCCGCGGTGCCTATGCACTGGGCGGCAAGGCCGGCAGCAACGCCGACAGCCACAACCACAACGATGTGGGCAGCGTGACGCTCTACAGGGACGGCAGACCGCTGCTGATCGACGTCGGCGTGGAGACCTACAGCAAAAAGACGTTCAGCCCCCAGCGGTATGAGATCTGGACGATGCAGTCCGGCTGGCACAACCTGCCCCAGTTCGACCCGGACGGTGCCAAATACGACCAGCAGCCCGGCGCCGCGTTTGCCGCCGCAGACGTCACTGTGACCGACGCGCTGGACGGCCTTGCGATGGACCTTGCCCCCGCCTACGGCAGTGTGCCGGGGCTGGGCCGTTACCGCCGCAGCGTACACCTGACCGATACCGGCCTGACCTTGCACGATGAGACCGACTACCCGGGCACCGTGGCCCTGACGCTGATGAGCGTCGAGAAGCCCACCGTGGACGGTGATACCGTCGCGTTCGGTGCGCTGGCCGCAGCCGCCGTGACCGGTGCGGACAAAATCGTGACCGAGGCCGTGCCCATCGCCGACCCCCGCCTGCGCCAGGCCTGGCCCGGCACGCTCTACCGCACACGCATTTACTTTACCCAACAGCTTTCCCTTGTGATAGAATAAAAGGAGACAAAATAAAATGGAACTCATCAAGCTCAAGCTCCTCGACACCGACGGCATGACGCTGCTGACGGCCCCCGCCGCCGGGCAGGTCAGCCTTGTTTACATGAACGCCTACAAGCCCGGTGACCGTGTCTCGCTGGAGATCGGCACGCCCGGCCAGTATGTGGTCATCCAGTTTGAGGACACAATGGCCCCGGCCCTCGTCTACGTCGTCAAGCGCGAGATCAACTTCCACATCCCGTTCGGTGAGCAGGCCATCACCTACAGCCCCAAGAGCTTTGCCGGTGCCTGCCACATCATCCGCGCCCGCTTTGCCACCCCGGAGGAGATCGCCGCGCGCCGCAACCTGGCCTACAACCCCTATGACGAGCACGGCGACACCGGCTTCTTCCCCCATGCCCATGCCAACGTTGAGACCCGCGGCGAGGCTGTCTTTGCGGCCCGCAACGCCATCGACGGCATTTACGAGAACGACGCCCACGGCATCTGGCCCTACCAGAGCTGGGGCATCAACCGCGACCCCAACGCCGCACTCACGCTGGACTTTGGCCGCCCGGTCAGCATCGACGAGCTGCGCCTGACCTTGCGCGCCGACTTCCCGCATGACGCCTGGTGGACCCAGGCCACCGTGGAATTTGACGACGGCAGCCGCGAGGTGCTGGAGCTGAAGAAGTCCGCCGCCCCGCAGTGCTTTGCCATCGCCCCGCGCACGGTCAAGAGCCTGAAGCTGTTTGAGCTCATCAAGGCCGAGGACCCGTCCCCCTTCCCCGCCCTGACCCAGATCGAAGCCTTTGGCACCGAGGTGAAGTAAAATGAGCATCTACAATGCCCTTTATGGGCGGGACGGCCACGGCGTAGGCCCAAACGAGCCGGAGAAAAAAGGCTTTGCACGCTTTTGCCAGATGGTCGGCCGCGACCTCGGCCAGCTGCTGGGCACGAACCTGATGGTCTGCGTGCTCTGCCTGCCCGCTGCGCTGGGGGTCTCGCTGGGCGTGACCCTGCTCTCCCTGCCGCTGACGGTGGTGTGCAGTGCGGTCACCGGTCTGCTGACCGGCCCTGCCATGGTGCTGCTGGCAGACTGC
>OIGV01000525.1_pt1 | contig 11279 bp, 9 predicted proteins | sample 1582351 | NCBI WGS metagenome assembly OIGV01 (sample SAMN02675049, study PRJEB24791) | human gut metagenome, SKBSTL061 | isolation source: stool | host: Homo sapiens | place: USA
GCTCCGCGACATCTCCCCGCGCAGCGGGGAGTCACCCCTAAAAGAGGAGCCTTTTGCGCGGGCGAAGCCCGCGAGAGAAGCCTCCCCATCAGGGGAGGTGGCCGCGGAGCAGGCCGGAAGGGTTCAGCCCGTTGACGGCGGGCATAACAAGGTTGCGGGCCGGGCATGCCCGGCCCCTACGGACTGCCGTGAATCGTCGTGCACGAGAGGGGCAAGGGAGGGCGGCAGCCCGCCCCTTCCAAGTTGGCGGGTGGTTGACCGGGAATGGGCAGCCACGCAAGGCCCGTCGGAATCCCCCAGTCCTCTAACGCGGCCAGCCCCCTTTGACAAGGGGGCCTCTACCTCACCCCTGCGGGGGTTCGGGGGAACGCCCGAATTTTAAAACGGAGCAGAGGGCGCGGGCGTTAAGCGCGAACAGTAATACTGCGTTCGCGTAGCCCGCGCCCTCTGCGACTTCCTTATTGGGGGTCTTGGGGGCGTGCAGCCCCCAAGTCGCGGGTCCGCTGCGTCGAAACAGCGGCAGTTTTCTTTGGTTCTTTCTTTTGCTGCCAAAAGAAAGAACAACCTCCCGGGAGACTGCCGTTAAAACTTTAGCCGAGAAAGGAAACCTCGTCATGTCAAACGAAACAAACGAAACTCCCGTCCAGGGCCGTAAGGTCGGCATTGCGCGCTTTTTTGAACTGCTGGGCCGCGACCTGTGGCCGCTGTATAAATCCGGCTTCCTCTGCGTGCTGGGCTTTCTGCCCGGCACGGCGATGGCTGTCTTTGGCATGATGGCCGGGTCTGCGCTGCTGACTGTCGTCGGCGGTGTGGTCGGCGGCCTGGTCGGCGGGCCGTTCCTGTCCGGTATGATCGATACCGTGCTGCGCGCCCTGCGCGATGAGCCCGGCTACTGGTGGAACACCTATAAACGCGCCTGGAAGCAGAACTGGCGGCAGAGCCTTGTGCCCGGCGCACTGCTGGGCCTTTTTGTGGGCAGCTGGGCCTGGATGCTCCGCGCCCAGGCCGAGAGCGGCAACACCAGCACCGCCCTGTGGGTCGCCTCCTTCGCGGGCATCTTCGTCTGCACGGGCTTTTTCACCTGGCTGCTGGCGCAGGTGCCGCTCGTGGATCTGCCGCTTGCCCAAATCGCCAAAAACGCCGGGCTGATGTTCTTCGGCTTCTTCCCGCGCACCGCGGCGGCGGCGCTGGTGCTGGCCCTGTACTGGGGCGCAACGCTGCTCTACCTGCCCGCCACGATCCTGACGATTTTGGCGTTCGGCTTCTGGCTGCCCGTCACGATTGCCCTGATGATCGTCTACCCGGGTCTCGAAAAGGTCTTTAAGCTCGAGGAAACGATCAACGCCCGCCGCGCCGCCGAGATCGAGGAGCGCATGGCGCAGAATCAGCCCAAATTCGACCAGTAAGGGGGACCCGGTATGGAAAAAAATACCGTCCTTTTGCAGGACACCGAAGCCTTCATGCACGGTGAGCTGGACAACGTGACCGTCCAGCAGAACTGCATCGTGCTGGATCTGGTGCAGGGCGGCTATGTGCCCTACGGCTGCTACACCAGCGCACCGATCCCGATGCCGCTGTTTGATGCGCTGCGGGTCAGCTGGAACGCGGCCTCGCCCGAGGACACGGCGGTGGAGGCCCAGGTCCGCGTCATGGTGGACGGCAACTGGACGACGTGGAACAGCTTTGGCAAGTGGAGCCCCAGTCTGCACCGGGAAGGCCCGCCCTACCAGGCGCGCGGCCCCGTGCAGCGCTGGCCTGACCGCCTGCAGCTTGACAGCAAATACGCCACGGCGGTGCAGCTGCGCATCTACCTTTACTCCAAAAATGAGAAGGTGAGCCCTGCTGTTATGCTGCTGGGGGCCAGCGTGCGGATGGTGGATGTCATCCCCGCGCGCGGGCGGCTCGTCAACGCACGGCTGCACCTGATGCCCTACACGGCGGCCCGCCGCGCCCCGGCGCTGCAGCCCTGGATGGACGCGGCGATCTCGCTGGCCAGCCTGACGAACCGCTGGGGCGCCGATCTGCTGCCCGAGGAGTTCGCCCAGGTGCTGCGCGACTGGCGCGCACCCGATGACTGCGGCCCCCGGAACCTGAGCTTTGCCGCCGCCGCGGCGGCGCAGTGGGGCTTCCCCGCGTGGGTGGCCTACGCGGACCTGGCGCTGCTGCGCGCCGAGGCCCGCGCCGGGTGCGGCGCTGTCGTTACATTGCAATCGACCCCGGCACAGATCGCCGCCGGAGCGCCGGAGCGGCACTGCGCAGCGCTGCGCGGGTTTGCATCGTCGCTGGACGGCGAACCCAAGGTGCTGCTCTGTGACCCGTATGCCGCGGCAGAGGATTTCGGCTGCGAGATCGAGATGCCGCTGGACGACTTTATGGTCGCGTGGGACAATGTGGCCCTGCTGATGCGCCAGCGCAAATCCAGCACGCCGCCGCAGGGCCGTACCCGGTGCAGCGCGTGGATACGCCCCGTGGGCACCGACGCGCCCGGCGTCTACCGCCTCTATCTGAACGGCGAGGAGCACCCCCTGCCCGACGACTTCTGTGCGCAGGGCGGCGTTCTGGCCTACAGCCTGCCCGATGAGCACCCCCACGCCACCACGGCCCACCGGCAGTTCAGCTATGTGGAGCCGACGCAGGGCGGTATCCTGCTTGAGCACGGCGACACCCCGCGCAAGTACACAGTCTACGCCATCGGCACCGACGGGCGGATGATCGTCGGCGATGTGACGGTATAAAAGGAGAACGCTATGAAGCTGCTGATCGCATCGGATATTCACGGCGCGGCGGGCTATTGCCGGGACCTGCTGGCCGCCTGGGACCGCGAGGGCGCAGACCGCCTGCTGCTGTTGGGCGACCTGCTCTACCACGGCCCGCGCAACGACCTGCCGCCCGACTATGCGCCCAAGGAGGTCATCGCCCTGCTGAACGCGCGGAAAAATCAGATTTTCTGCGTGCGCGGCAACTGCGACACCGAGGTGGACCAGATGGTGCTGGAATTTCCGGTGCTGGCCGACTACGCGGTCCTCACGGCGGGCAGCCGCCTGCTCTACGCGACCCACGGCCATGTGTACAACACGGCCCACCTGCCGCCGCTGCAGCCCGGGGACATCCTGCTGCACGGCCACACGCACATCCCCGCCTGGGAGGCGTTCGGGACGGATAATCTGTATCTCAACCCCGGCTCGGTCTCCATCCCCAAGGCAGGCACCCCACACAGCTATATGACGCTGGAAAACGGCGTGTTTACCTGGAAGGAGCTGGGCGGGGAGGTGTACCACACGGAATCCCTTTAAAACATAGCTTGTAGGGAGCGGTCTTGACCGCTCCGCGGAACCGTGCGGCTGCCGCAAGGCGCACGGAGGGGTCAAGACCCCTCCCTACGATGCAAACATGACAGCGCGGTAAGGGCCGGGCATGCCCGGCCCCTACCCCCGATGCAAGCATAACACGACACCCCGTAGGGCGGCCGGTCCCCGGCCACCGCGGCACACCATAGATTTACGCGAGGAGTATACTATGAAAATCCCTGCAAAAGGCTTTACCCACGGCGGAAAATTCCATGCGGACGATGTTTTTTCCACCGCCCTTTTACAAATCCTGCGCCCTGACATTCAGGTGACGCGGGGCTTCGTTGTGCCGGATGACTTCGACGGCATCGTCTACGACGTCGGCGGCGGTATGTTCGACCACCACTCCGAGCCGCGGGAGTGCCGCCCCAACGGCGTGCCCTACGCCGCGTTCGGCCTGCTGTGGCGGCTGCTCGGCGCACAGCTCGTGGGCGAGCATCAGGCCCGCCTGCTGGACGAAAACTTCATCCAGCCGTTGGATCTGAACGACAACACCGGCGAGCAGAACTCGCTGGCCGACGCCATCGGCAGCTTCAACCCGCTGTGGGACTCGAAGGATGACCCCGACGTGTGCTTCTGGCGTGCCGTGCCCGTGGCAAAGCAGATCCTTGAGAACGAGATCGCCGCCGCCAACGCCGTGAACCGCGCCGACGACACGGTCCGCCGCGCTTACGCCAGCATGAAGGACGGCATCGTCGTGCTGCCCGCCTACATGCCGTGGAAAAACGGCCTGTACAAGACCGACGCGGTCTTTGTCGTCTACCCCAGCCAGCGCGGCGGCTACAGTGCGCAGTGCGTCAACGACCACCGCACCAAGCGCAGCAAGCAGCCGTTCCCGGTGGCCTGGGCCGGCAAGCCCGAGGACAAGCTGCGCGAGGTCAGCGGCCTGGGCCTGCGGTTCTGCCACCCCAGCCGGTTCCTGATCACCGCCGATGACAAGGCGACGGCCATCGAGGCATGCCGCCGCACGCTGCGTGCCGCGGGGAAGAAGGTCAGCGAGGAATGAGCGAAGCCGAACCGATTCGCTTTGGCCCGTCCCCCAGCCCCGCCGAGGCGCAGGAGCCGACCCCCGCGCCCGCCTGGGCCTACCTGCTGCGCTGCCCGGACGGCAGCCTGTACGGCGGCTGGACGAACGATCTGGCCCGCCGCGTAAAGGCCCACCGCAGCGGCAAGGGCGGGGCCAGGTACACAAAAAGCCATGGCAGGGACGCCGTCCGCCTGGCCTACGCAGAGAAATGCGCCGATAAAATTGCGGCATTAAAACGCGAAGCAGCGCTGAAAAAGCTGCCGAAGGCCGACAAAGAGGCCCTGGCCGCCCGGTGGGCCGCCGACAACAAAATTACCCTGCGGATGGCCACGCCGGACGATGCTGCCGCGGTCTGTGCGCTGTACAACTGGTACGTGCGCCACGGCACGCAGACCTTCCAGTACGCGCCGTCCACTGTGGAGGAATACCGCGCGAACATTGCCCATGTGCGGGAGAACGCGCCGTTTATTCTGGCCGAGAGCGCCGACGGGCGGCTGCAGGGCTTTGCCTGTGCGCACCTGTGGCATGAGCGCGAGGCGTACTCGTGGGATGTCGAGACGACGGTCTACTGTGCGCCCGACTGCGTCGGTCAGGGTGTCGGCGGGCGGCTGTACCGCGCGCTGCTGGCGCTTTTGAAGGCGCAGGGCTATTACAACGCCTTTGCCCTTGTGGCCGGGAATAACCGCCAGAGCAACGATTTCCACCGCGCGTTAGGCTTCAAAAAGATGGCGACGGAGAAGCGCACCGGGTACAAGTTCGGCCAATGGCTGGATCTGGATTACTGGGTGATGGTCCTGCACGAAGGTGACGGGGAGCCGCAGCCGGTCCGCAAGACCCTGACGGACGCGGAAATTGCGGAGGCGATGGGGTAAGCATGCCGCCCTACGGCTGTAATACGGGTAATATCTGCCCTAAAGCCGCGCGGTAGGGGCCGGGCATGCCCGGCCCGGTGGCTGCCCGTAAACGCCCGCTTGCCGGACACCCGCGGGGCGTCGGGGACGCCGCCCCCTACAAAGCACCCGTGAACGTTAGTCCGTAGGGAGGGGTCTTGACCCCTCCGCCGGGCTTGCGCGGCAACCCGTTAAACAGGCGGCCACGCATACCTTCGGCGGCATGGGGGCATGCCGCCCTGCGGCTGCAATACAGATGAGCACTCGTCCCAAAACCCCGACAACGCCATAGCCAAAAAAAGCGCTGCTGTCACTCTCCGACAGCAGCGCTTTTTGCGTTTATTTTATTGGAATTTCTTCGGTCCCTTCTTTGTAAAGAAGGAACAAAACCCCGTAAATCAAATCGCCCCGTTCTCCCGCAGCCACGCCTCCAGCTCGGCGGCGGGCTTGTAGCCGACGGACCGGCTGACCTCCTGACCGTTCCTAAAAAGCAGCAGCGCCGGGATGGCGTCGATCTTGCGGGCCATGGCCAGCTTCAGGTTCTCGTCGGTGTTCAGCTTGCCGACCTTGACGGTGGGATGCGCCGCGGCGAGCTCCTCCAGCACGGGGCCCATCATCTTGCAGGGGCCGCACCAGTCGGCCCAGAAATCCACCACGACGGGCATGGCGCTCTGCAAAACCTCGGTGTCAAAATTCTGTTCGGTGATCTTGATAGACATATAGTTGCATCTCCTTTATAATAAGCTCAAATTTTTGCGTCCGCATACTGTAAGGCCAGCACCGCGCGGATGTCCCGGCTCGAATGCCCGATGCGTATTTCGTACCGGCCCGGCGCGGCGCACCAGGCGTGCAGCTCGGGGCTGTAACGGCTTATATCCTGCGGCGTCAGCGTAAAGACGACCTCCCGCTCCTCGCCGGGCTGCAGGTCGATCTTCGCAAACCTGCGCAGCGCCTGGGGCACCCGCCCGCCCGGCACCGGCGCGCCCGTGGCGTCGGCCACATAGAGCTGCACGACCTCGGCTCCGCGCATCGCGCCGCTGTTTTTCACCGTCACCCGCGCGGTCACGGTGCCGCCCGGCGTCAGCGTGTCGGCGTCAAGCGCCGCGCCGCGGTAGACATAGCCCGTGTAGCTCAGCCCGTGGCCGAACGGCCAGCGCACCGGCATTTTGCGGGCGTCATACCAGCGGTAGCCCACGTAGACGCCCTCGCGGTAGTCGGCGGTCACGCCGTCACCCGGGAAATCCAGATAGCAGGGCGTGTCCTCCAGCCGCAGGGGCCAGGTCTCGGGCAGACGCCCGCAGGGGTCGGCGTCGCCCCACAGCAGGGCGTCCGTGGCCTCGCCCAGACCCTCGCCCGCCAGATACATGCACAAAACCGACGATACATCGTCCGCCCAGGGGCACTCCACCGGGCCGGAGGTGTGCAGCACCACGACGGTGTTCTTCTGCACGGCGGCCACGCGGGCGATCAGGTTGTTCTGGCATTCGGGCAGGCGCATGTGCCGCCGATCCGCGGCGGCCAGCTCGGAGCATTCGGGCAGACCGGCAAAGATGACCGCGGCGTCCGCAGCTTCGGCGGCGGCCACGGCACGCAGGAACTCCGCCTCGTCGCGCTGGTCGCGGTCCGCGGGGAAGCCCTCGATATAATGGATCTTGCGGTCATGCAGGACCGCAGCGTCGATGGCACTTGTGACCTGCGGCGCACGGGGGTGACCGGCGGAATAGCGCGGGTGGTCGGCGAAGGCGCCGATGTAGGCTACCTTCTGCCCCTTGTGCAGCGGCAGTGCGCCCAGATTGCGCAGGAGCACACCGCTCTGCTTGGCCAGCTCGACAGCCAGACTGCGGTCTGCGGTGCGGTCACGGTCCGTGGGGGACGGCTGGGTCGATGCGGTCAAAAGAGTGCGTATAATATTCGATGCAGCGCGGTTTAAAACGGACTCGTCCAGTGCGCCGGACTGCACGGCATCCACAAGCCGCCCCGCGTCCGCAGGGGCAAAGTCCACGCCCGCGGCCAGCGTCCGGGCCGGGTCCTGCACCGCGCCCGGCTCCGCCAGCACCGCACCGGCAAAGCCCCACGCGCCGCGCAGCGTGTCGGTCAGCAGAGCCGTGTCCTCGCAGATGCGGGTGCCGTTCAGTTGCCCCGCGCTGCACACAACGGCCCGGGGCTGCCCGTCCCGCACGGCAGTCTCAAACGCGGGCAGGTAAAGCTCCTGCAGCGTGCGCTCGTCAACACGGCGGTTCAGCGTCCGGCGGTCTGTCTCCTGGTTGACCACGGCCAGCCGCCCCGCGCAGCCACCCACACCCGCGCTCTGCACGCCTTGCAGGAACGCCGCGGCCAGCGCCCCCGTCAGGCAGGGGTCCTCGGCCCAGGTGTCGGCGCTGCGTCCGCTCAACGGGCCGCGCTTCAGGTTGACGTCCGGCACGTCCAGCAGCTGTGCGCCGCCGCTGCGCGCCTCCCGCCCGAGCGCCGCGCCCATGCGGCGGGCCGCCTCCGGGTCAAACGACGCTGCCGCCGCGCACGCCGACGGAAAGCAGACGCCCCCGGCAGATTCCTGACTGTGCAGGCCGTTGACCCGCAGCGCCGGAAGGCCCAGCCGCGGGACCGCCGCGCCGGTGCAAAGACCGGCCTTTTCTTCCGGCGTCAGCGCGTCCACAAGCTCTTGAACGGTAGCGTACATGGGAAAATTCTCCTTTGACAAAGCACTTTTCAACATTATACCACGGCGCGGGTGGAAAATAAAATAAAAAAGTGTAAAATTATAGCTGCGAGGACACAACCTTGTAACAACACGGGGTTACAATACCCCCAAACAGGGAGGAAACGCGGATGAACAACATACTGATCGTGGAGGATGAGCACCTGATCGCGCGGCTGATCGAGATGACGCTGACCCGCGCCGGGTATCGCTGCACGCTGGCCGAGGATGGCCGGACGGCGGCGGATCTCATCGAAACCACCAATTTTGATATGGCGCTTTTGGATATTATGCTGCCCGGCCTGGACGGTTATGCACTGTTGGAATGTCTGCGGCCCCAGGGCGTGCCGGTCATCTTTATCACGGCCAAAAGCGCGGTGAAGGACCGCGTGCAGGGGCTGCGCCTGGGCGCGGACGATTACATAACCAAGCCGTTCGCGGCGGAGGAGCTTGTTGCCCGGATGGAGACGGTTTTGCGCCGCACCGGGCGCGGCGGGCGGGAGCTGTGCGCCTACGACGTGGTGCTGGACACGGTCAACCACACCGCCCGCCGGAACGGTGAGCCCGTGGAGCTGCGCCGCCTGGAATACGATCTATTGGAGCTTTTGATGCGCAACCGCGGCGCGGCGCTTTACCGCGACGTGATGTATGAGCGCGTCTGGGGCGGCATCCCCGACACCGAAAGTCTGCGCACCGTTGACACCCACATTGCCCGTCTGCGCAAAAAGCTCGGCTGGATGGACAAGATCGAGACGGTGTACAAGATCGGGTATCGGTTGAAGAAGGAAGATTGAACCGGGAACGGCAGCTCCGTAGGGGCCGGGCATGCCCGGCCCGCAGCCTTGCCATTGCCGCCCCTTTATCTTTTGCATCGTAGGGAGGGGTTGCGGGGTTGCGAACAGGGGCCACGGTTGAGCGGAGCGAAACCGGGGTGTGAGCAATGTTTGCCCCTGCGGGGCAAACAACCGCACGAGCGTGTTTGCGAAGCAAACTGGCGGCGCTCGTTGTGCGCCGCCAAGCGTTGACCCCTCCGCCGCTTCACGCCAAATCCCGTCAATGTTCCGCCCGCAGAGAGAAAATTCATCCCCCGCCGTCCACCTCCCGCCGCCGCGATCCTACCCACAAAACAGCCAGCCCCTTCCGAATCCCACTTCGGAAGGGGCTGGCTTACTGACCTTTATACCTTATTATAATAGGGAGACGTTTACTCTACGTCCTGCAGCGCGGCGTAATCCTGTTCGCCGGTGCGGACCTTCACGACCTTTGCTACATTGTAGACAAAGATCTTGCCGTCGCCGATGTGGCCGGTGTACAGGGCCTTCGTGGCCGTGTCGATGATCTTATCCACGGGAATCTTGCTCACGACGACCTCGACCTTGACCTTCGGCAGGAGCGTGGCGTCAACCTCGGCGCCGCGATACTTCTCGCCGCTGCCCTTCTGCAGGCCGCAGCCCATGACCTGGGTCACGGTCATGCCGGTAACGCCAATGTCGTTCAGCGCCTTCTTCAGGGTCTCAAACTTGGCCAGCTGCACGATGATGGAAACCTTGTGCATACCGGAATCCAGCCCGGCGGGCAGCGGGGCGTCCTTGACGACCTTGACCGCAGCGGAGATCTTCTCGGGGCTGGCCTTGGTGATGTCGTCCTCGCCCAGATCGGTGTTCTCGTTCACGTCCAGCTCGGCGTAGGTCGGATCATTGATGGCGAAGCCTGCATAGGCGCTGGCCAGGCCGTGCTCGTGGTAATCCAGGCCGTCGATCTCCTCCTTCTCGGAGACGCGCAGGCCGATGGTCTTTTTGATGACCGTGAAGATGATGAACATCGTGGCCAGCACCCAGACCGCCACGCTGACAATGCCCAGCAGCTGGATGCCCAGCTTGGCAAAGCCGCCGCCGTAGAACAGGCCGCCCTCGGTGGCAAACAGGCCGACGGCGATGGTGCCCCACGCACCGTTCATGCAGTGCACCGAGACAGCGCCGACGGGGTCATCGATCTTGGCAACGTTGTCGAAGAACTCAACCGAGAAGATGCAGAGCACACCGGCGACGATGCCGATGATGGCCGCGCCGAACGGGTCAACGACGTCGCAGCCCGCGGTGATGGCGACCAGACCGGCCAGCGCACCGTTGAAGGTCAGGGAGACATCGGGCTTGCCGTAGCGCACCCAGGAGACGATCAGCGCCGCAACGGTAGCCAGCGCGGCGGCCAGGTTGGTGTTGAAGCAGATCAGACCTGCGGAAACCATCGTGTCATCGCCGGTCATGCTGACGGTGGAGCCGCCGTTGAAGCCGAACCAGCAGAACCACAGGATGAAAACGCCCAGAGCCATCGCGGTCAGGTTGTGGCCGGGGATAGCGCGGGCCTTGCCGGCCTTGTTGTACTTGCCGATGCGGGGGCCGAGCATCCAGGCGCCCAGGCAGGCCGTGACGCCGCCGACGAAGTGAACTGCGGCGGAGCCGGCAAAATCATGGAAGCCGAGCTGTGCCAGCCAGCCGCCGCCCCAGATCCAGTGGCCGGAGATGGGGTAGACGATCAGGCTGATGGCGGCGGAGTAGCAGCAGTAGGCGCTGAACTTCGTGCGCTCGGCCATCGAGCCGGAGACGATGGTCGCGGCAGTGGCGCAGAACACAGTCTGGAACACCGCGTAGACCCAGACCGGCAGCGTGCCGAAGTCATAGCTGCCGCGGATGAACGGATCAAACCCGCCGATGAGCGCACCGGAACCGGCAAACATGATGCCGAAACCGACGAGCCAGTAGCACGGCGTACCGATACAAAAGTCCATCATATTCTTCATCAGAATATTGCCGGTATTTTTTGCACGGGTCAGACCAGCCTCGCACAAGGCAAAGCCCGCTTGCATGAAGAACACCAGAAACGCTGCAACCAGTGTCCATGTAACGTCTGCGGAATTGTACATAGAACAGAACCCCTCTCTTACTTTGCAAAACAGAAAGGCGCCGGACAGAATCACACTGTCCGGCGCCTTTGCCGTTCTTTCGTTGCGTTTATGCTATCACAGAGTTGCGGCCTAGTCAAGAGGGCAGGGACATATTTTGTTCATATTTGTGGAAAATGCTGTACAACCAGCCGAAAATACCGCTGAAAAATTGTGCATCCTGTAGGGGGCCGGGCATGCCCGGCCCGCAGCTTACCGCCATATCCTTTTTGCGATTCAATCCGTAGGGGAGGAATTCATCCCTCCCGGGTACTTTACTTTTCACGCACCGTCATACGGGAACATTGATTTAGGAAGCTGCCAAATGAGGCTGTTGCACAAGGAAAAAATCCAAGTGCAGCAGCCTCTTTACGGTTAAATG
>OIGV01000544.1_pt1 | contig 11094 bp, 10 predicted proteins | sample 1582351 | NCBI WGS metagenome assembly OIGV01 (sample SAMN02675049, study PRJEB24791) | human gut metagenome, SKBSTL061 | isolation source: stool | host: Homo sapiens | place: USA
GTGTGCTCCCGATCTACCACTTTTTCATTTCGGGTGTCCCGGTCATGCCGCTGTATTTTGCGCTCGCCTCTTCTTCATCGGCACTCGTGTTTGTCGCCTTCTGAACGAGGTTGTTGAGCTTGCTCATATGTATGGGCGATTTCGTGTTTATCGCGAAGTTATAGAATATCTCCGCCGAAGCCGCGGTCAGAGCGGTCAGCCCGCCGAGCGTTCCGAGGACGGCGCACGCTGTTTTTCTGCTGTTCATAAACTTCCTCCTGCTTTTTTCAAGATTATAGCATAACCGCAAATGCCGTTCAAGCATCTCTGCGTTTTTTATATAAAATCATCGGCGCAAAAAAATAAAAGTTTGACAATTACTGCCTTTGAAAAATACGGCAAAAGCTGATATAATTTTTTCATCGTGTAGCCAAAGGCGTAAATCCGGATGGGTTTGCGCCTTTTATTTTTTTGCAAAGGAGACAACCATGAAAAATAACGATCAGACCTTTCTCGGGCAGGAAAAGCTCGGCAGGCTCATGGGCAAATATTGCAACGGTGTACAAAGGGAACATAATAAAAAACTTAATAATGGACTGCCAATCTTACACAAAGTACCGCCCAAACGAGACTACGGGCGGTATTTTTGTATCATGGCGGAGAAAGGAGGAACTTCCCACGGGGGCTTGACTGAAAAGTTGAGCCCCTTTTTTCATGCCAAAAAACAGGAGGTAAATGCTTATGGCAGATGATAAAACCACAAAAACGCCGGAACAGCCGGTAACGGATAGCGGGCCGGGCAAGGAAACGCCTCCCGCTCCCCCAAAAGAGCCGGAGAAGGTTTCCGTTTCCCCGGAGCTGGAAAAAAAGACGGAACCGGAGGTAAAGAACCCGCAGGTTTCCGTCTATAACTTCGCTGAAATTATGAAGGAAAAGAAGGTCGAGGAACGGGCGGCAGCTCCCAGCGGGGAAAAGCCTGCCCCGGCAAAAACGGAAAAACCGGAAAAGCAGCCGGAGGCTCCGAAGAAAGCGGAGGAAAAACCCAAAGAGCCGGAACAGCCGAAGCGCCGGGGCCGTCCCCCGAAAGCAGATAAGGACAAGGCCGCAGCCCCGAAGCCCGAAGCTCCCGCACAGAAACCGGAAAATGCGGTCAAAAAGGAACCGGAGAAAAAAACGGCGCCAACGGTACAGGCCGCTCCCGCTCCGAAGGAACCCGAAAAACCGAAGGATGCACCACGCCGGGGCAAGGAACAGATCGTCTATATCAAGCTGAACGAGCTTCACGCCTTCAAGAACCATCCCTTTGAGGTTCGGGATGATGAAGAAATGCGGGCTATGGTGTCCAGCGTCAAGGACAAGGGCGTGACTCAGCCCGCTATCGTCCGTCCCCGTGAGGATGGCGGCTATGAGATCGTGTCCGGCCACCGCCGCCAGAAGGCCAGCGAGCTTGCCGGATATGCGGATATGCCCTGTATTGTTCGCAATCTGACGGACGATGAAGCCATCACGCAGATGGTCGAGGACAATCTCAACCAGCGTGAAGAAATCCTCCCCAGTGAGCGGGCCAAAGCCTTGAAAATGCAGCTTGAGGCTATCAAGCACCAGGGCTCCCGCACTTCGGGTCAGATTGACCCGAAGGACGCAGGCAAACGCTCCAACGAGATTGTGGCCGAGCGCAATAAGATGGCGGTCAAGCAGGTGCAGCGGTATATCCGTCTCAATGAGCTGGTTCCCGACCTGATGAAGCTGATGGATGAAAAAAAGCTGGGTTTTACTACGGCGGTGGAGCTTTCCTATATCGGCAAGAAGAACCAGAACTATATCGCCGTCGCCATTGACAGCCAGCAGTCCTCGCCATCACAGGCGCAGGCAAAGCGTATGCGTGAGCTGGACGAAAAGAAGCTGCTCAACGGGGATGTGATCGACGGCATTATGATGGAGGACAAAAAGGAGGTAGACAAAGTGATTTTGACAGGTGCGGAACTGAGCAAGTATTTCGGCAAGGAAACTACGCCGAGGGAAATGAAGGACCAGATCATCAAGCTGCTGGACGACTGGAAGGGTCAGCAGAAGGAACACGAAAAGCCGGAGAAGAAAACCGAACAGGAAAAGTAAGCCCAAACTTCGGGTCAGCATGGCCCGAGGATTGCGGGGCTCTGCCCCGCGCCCCGAAGCTCTGGAGATATAAATTATTCCCCGTCGCCAGTTATTCCGTAGCATAGCCGGGAAAATCAGTCAAGGGCAGCGCCGCCGCAGGCGGTGCCAGAGGCACCCTTGACGGATTTCTCCCGGTTATGCTTTTTCCCGGTCAAGCGACGGGGATATAAATTCTCCAGAGCCGTTCCCCTTCCCGGGGGAAGGGGCGGAGGGGTTGGGCGAACTCTTGCTTTTCCCTAAACCGAAACAGAAATGGAGGTTCAACCAATGAAACGACCTTTAGCATACCTGACCGCCGCATGGAGCGGCGAGCCGGATGTTGATATGGAGCTGGCGGCCCACTACTGCCGTCTTGCTTATGAGGCGGGCTTTTCCCCGATCTGCCCGCTCTTGTATCTGCCGCTGTTTTTGAATGACAGCGTTCCCGAGGAACACAAGGCTGGGATTGATATGCGCCGGGATATGCTGCGGCGCTCCCACACCCTGATTGTCTGCGGCAGCGCTGTGGACGAGGATGTAAAAAATGATATTGCGGTTGCCGGGCGGCTGGGCATTGCGGCGACCACACTGGAAGGGGTGCTTGCCGTGAAGGGACACGGCACCCCGGGCCATGCCGGACATTAAGCTGGGAAGCCTTTTCGACGGGATCGGCGTGTTCCCTCTGGCTGCTTCCCGGTGCGGTATCCGTCCGGTATGGGCCAGTGAGATTGAAAAAGCGCCCATCTCCATAACCAAAAGGCACTTTCCCGACATGGTGCATTTGGGGGATATTACGAAGGTGGACGGCGGGAAAATCCCACCTGTCCATATAATTACCTTCGGTTCCCCCTGTCAGAACCTTTCTCTGATCGGCAACCGCTCCGGCCTTGCCGGGGCAAAATCAAGCCTGTTCTATCAGGCGTTTCGTATCATACAGGAAATGAGGGATGCTACTGATAACCTATATCCAGCTATCGCTGTTTGGGAAAACGTCATGGGAGCGTTTTCTACAAATGACCGGATGGACTTTAGAGCCGTCCTATCCGCCTTCTCGGACACCGAAGTTCCAATGCCTCCTTCGGGAAGATGGGGAAACGCCGGAATGGTGCGAGGGGGAACGCCTGATGTGTGCTGGCGGCTCATGGACGCCCAGTATTGGGCAGGCTCCCGAAGGCTGGCACGAAGGCAGCGGATTTTCGTCGTGGCGGATTTTGGAGGCAGACGTGCCGCAGACATACTATTTAAGCCCCGACCAATGCTCCCACTTCCTCCGCCTTGCGGAGAGGGCGGGCGGGCCGCCGCCGAAGGAGATCGAACAGCTTCTTTTGAAACAGGGCGGCAGATACCAGTCATCCACCCCTTTCAGTGCTTCCGTATGCGGGGAGCGGCAAAAAGGCAGGAAGAAACGGCCTTCCGAAACAGCTTCGGATTACCAACTGACCCTTTTCCCACTCTTTTAGCCAGTGATGTAACGCCCTTTGCCTTCTGGTATGAGGGCGACCCGAAGGGCGGCTGTATCCGTTTTCTGACGGAAACGGAAAGCGAACGGCTGATGGGGCTGCCAGAGGGCTGGACAAAGTACGGGGCGGACGGCGTGGAGATCCGGCCTCTGCAACGCTACAAGGCACTGGGAAACGCGATTGCCCTCCCTTGCGCCGATTACATTATGGCCGGGATTTATGAGGTGCTGGCTGACCGGGCCGGAAAGGAGGAATGAGCCCATGTTTGAAGCCTATATAACCAATACAGCCCTATACCCCTTAATGGGGATTGAGGTAGGGACAACGGTACATTTCCCCATGACGACACAGGAGTTGCAGGCCGCCCTTGCCAAAATCGGGATAGACGGGAAACGGTACAGCGAAGCGTTCTTTACCAGCTTTGACAGTGATGTGCTGGGGCTCTACGATTATCTCTACGAATGTGAGAACATCGACGAGCTGAACGAGCTGGGCCACGCCCTGCTGGAAGTACGGGATAAGGGCGGACTGGAAACCTTTGAAGCCGCTCTTGTCTTGGGAAACCACACAAGGAGCGTGAAGGATTTGATAAACCTGACGCAGAACCTTGACCTTTACCGCTTTTACCCGGATATTTCCGATGATGAAGGGCTGGGCCGTCTTTACGCCGACGAGCTTGGGACTATCGACATACCGGAGCACATTCAGAACTACTTCGATTATGAGGCATACGGGCGGGATGTGCGTATCAACGAGGGCGGCGTATTCGCTCCCGGTGGGTATGTGTCGGCAGTCCCGGAGGGCTTCAAGGAGTATTACCACGGGCCGCAGGACATTCCGCCGGAACACCGGATATTTGCCTATCCTGAAAAGGCCGAGCCTGTCCACTCCATTCTCGCTGCACTCAAACGGTTTCAAGAAGCCCCACCCGCTCCGAAAAAGGACAAGGCGGGGCCTTCCCATGAAGAACGGTAAGACTTCGGGCCAGCATGGCCCGAAGCATAAAGGAGGTGCATACCATCAACTATTACCCTATCAATGAAGGAGCCGCCCGCCGGGCAAAAGAAATGAACAGCTTTTCCGACTACAAGGAAGGGAGCGCAACGGCGGAATACCGGGCAATGGTGGACAAGGCCGCCGCCATAGCGGAAAAGCAGAAATCCCGGGTGGACCCCATGTACCATGAGAAGATCGACCATCTGTTAGACACCTACGCCCGCAAGCTGGCCGAAAACATGAACCAGGGCTTTGCCATTGACGCAAGGGTTCCCTCTGTGCTGATCGCCGGGCCTTCCAATTTCCCGGTGGGAAAGAAGGAAAAACAGAACCGGGCGCGGGACAGCAACATGGAGGAATGGCGGTATATTCAAGGGCTGCTGGATAAGATACGCAGTACCGGCATGGGCGGGATCAGCGCCGATGACCCGGCAGCGATTGAAAAGCTCCAGAAGAAGCTGGACGGGCTGGAACGCTCCCAGCTCATTATGAAGGAGGTCAACGCCTATTACCGCAAGCATGGCAAGCTGGATGGCTGTGCGCTGCTGTCGCCGGACCAGATCGAAAAGCTGAAAGCAAGCATGGCGTCAAGCTGGCGGAGCGACCCGAGGCCCTTTGAAAGCTACCAGCTTACCAACAACAATGCGGAGATCCGCCGGGTAAAGGCCCGTATCGAACAGCTTTCCAAACAGGCACAGCAGGAATTTTCCGGCTGGGAGTTCGATGGGGGCCGTGTGGAAATGAACCGGGAGGACAACCGCTTGCAGGTATTCTTTGACGGAAAGCCTGACGCGGACACCCGGGCTGAGCTGAAAAGCAATGGTTTCCGCTGGGCTCCCAGCGTGGGCGCATGGCAGAGGCAGCTCACGGACAACGCCATCCGGGCGGCTGACCGTCTGGAATGTATCAAGCCGCTGTCCGGCGAAAAGCCCTCCCAGCTTCAAAAGAAGCCCTCTATCTTGCAGACCATGCGGGAACAGGGCGAAAAAGTCCAGACGGAGCCGGAAAAGAAAGCTCCGTCCGGCAGAGATGCCGAGCGGTAAGCCTCGGGCCACATTGGCCCGAGGTTTTCTGTTCCCCGAGATTGTACGGGGGCCTCCCGGATAGCGGGAACCCCGACGGAAAGGAGGTTTTATGCAGGAAGAAGTAAACCAAAAAACGGTTGCCCTTTCGATCAGGACAACGAAGCTCACAGGAAAAGTGCTGGCTGCCGCTTTTGGCAAGGTGGTTCGGGCGCTGCAAAAGCACCACCAGAAGGCGCTGACCCCGCAGGGACGCCAGAGCGTGAAAAAGCTGATGAACCACTATGGCGGCAAAAGTGCCATGCCCTATGTGGGAGCCCCAAAGGATTTTGACCGGATCGCGAAGGAGTTCCATGTGGACTACGCTTTCCATAAAGTGAGCCCCGGTCATTACCTGCTGTTTTTCAAAGCCAATCAGGCGGACGCTATCACGGCGGCCTTCCAGAAGTACAGCGCAAAGGTGCTGAACAAAGAGCAGGACAAGGCTTCCATCCTCGGTCAGCTTCGGAAATTCACGGAGCAAATCAGGACGCAGGCAAAGGAAAAGCAGCGGACCAGAGAGGCGGTGAAGGACGGACGTTGAGTGACAAGATCAGAAAATATGTGCTCCCAAACCTGCCGTACCTCTTTGTGTTCTGGTTTTTCTCCAAAATCGGGACGGCCTACCGGATCGCCCCCGGCACAGACTTCGGGACAAAGCTCATGGGGATGCTTGATACCTTCCCCAAAGCCTTTGAAACCTACTGGCCGGGGCTGGGAGGTATTGACCTGCTGGTGGGCCTTGCCGGTGCGGCTGGGATGTATCTGCTGATACAGTCAAAGATCAGGCAGGCGAAAAAATTCCGGCGGGATGCGGAGTACGGCACCGCCCGCTTTGGAACAAAGGAGGATATAAAGCCGTTTGTTGACCCTAAATTTCAGAACAATGTCATTCTGACCGGGACGGAGTTCCTTACCATGAACACCCGTCCGAAGATACCCGCCAATGCCCGGAACCTAAACGCCTGTGTCATCGGATCGTCCGGCTCGGGAAAGACAAGGTTCTGGTTGACCCCGCAGCTCCTTCAAGCCCATTCCTCGTATGTGGTGGTAGACCCGAAGGGCGGCACTCTCGACCAGTGCGGGCGGTTTCTGCAACGGGAGAAATACAGGGTGCGGGTGTTCAACAGTATCGACTTTTCAAAATCCATGCACTACAATCCGCTGGCCTATATCAAGACAGAAAGCGATGTTTTGAAATTTGTTACCGCCCTGATTGCCAACACCAAAGGCGCGCGCCCAGATAGGGCGTAGTAAGAAGTAGAATCAGGCACTACCCACTCAGATAACAGTGGAAACGACCCGCCTAACCGATAGGCGAAAGCTGATGCGGGACCATAGCATGGCGGGAAAGCGATAAGTTGCTCTATACACAAGAGCACGACTGAATTGCTACGTTAAGCGGATATGAGGATAGAACTACTGAATGTTGAATGCGAGTTTCAAGTCCCCGTTGTGTTCGGGCGGAGGAATGTGTATGTAACCACCGTAGATACGGCGGCATCAACCTCTGACATGAATAACATTGCGTTTCGCCTTTGCGCGATGGGTTATCAATCCATTCATGTGACAAACCAGAGAACTGGAAATAACGAAACGAAAGCGTATCCGACAATCCGCACTTGCCTACTTATTACGCTAACTGGGGATTGCCTAAGTCGGAATGCTCAAACGAGCTATGCGAAATGCCCCTGCGGGTGATAAATTCCAAGCCCTCAAAAGGCAAGGAAGATGACGCTGAATATCCGATATGGCAACGGAGTTCTCATAGTAGTTTTGTGGGAAGTAACGACTCTCACGGAATACGCCATGTATTTCAGACGAAGGAGAACAGTTATTGCATTCCAGAATTGAAATTTGATTAGGGAGGAAAGCCTCAAATGCAACCAACAATCGAGATTTTGGATAGAATCAGAAAAAATTCAAGGGACAACAAAGAGGAAATCTTCACAAGGCTCTACCGCTATCTATTAAGACCCGATCTGTATTATCTTGCGTACAAAAACCTCTACGCCAACAAGGGTGCGGGAACAAAAGGCGTGAATGACGATACGGCTGACGGATTCAGCAAGGAAAAAGTTGATCGGATCATCCAATCTCTGGCTGACGGAACCTATACGCCGAATCCCGTTCGCCGCAAATACATCCAGAAAAAGCAGAACAGCACAAAAAAACGTCCTCTTGGAATTCCTACCTTTACGGACAAGCTGGTGCAGGAAGTATTGAGAATGATATTGGAATCGGTCTACGAGCCAATCTTCTCAAACAATTCTCACGGCTTTCGTCCCAACAGGAGCTGCCACACTGCGCTGAAATCTTTGAAAAGAGAATTTTCAGGTGTGTCGTGGTTTATTGAGGGCGATATTAAAGGCTGTTTCGATAACATTGACCACCAAGTTTTAGCAAACGTCATAAACGCCAAGATTAAAGATGCTCGGTTGATTCAGCTCATCTGGAAATTCCTAAAAGCCGGTTATATGGAGGACTGGCAATACCATGCTACCTACTCCGGCTGCCCGCAGGGCGGCATCGTTTCGCCCACACTCGCAAATATCTACCTGAATGAGCTGGACAAGTTCGTAGAAAAAACCGCCAAAGAGTTCTATAAAAGCAGGGACAGGCACCATACCCCGGAATACGATAAGGTCACATGGCAGATAAAAAAGGCTCGGAAACAGCTGAAACCTGCAACGGGTCAGGAAAAAACAGCTTTGTTGCAGAAAATTGCTCAATTAAAAGCAGTCATGCATAAAACGCCCTGTATGTCCAAAACGGACAAAGTCATCAAATACATCCGTTATGCTGACGACTTCATTCTTGGCGTGAAGGGCGATAAAGCGGACTGTGAGCGTATCAAGAGACAGCTGTCCGACTTCATCAGCCAAACCCTGAAAATGGAGCTTTCAGAGCAAAAGACACTCATTACGCACAGTAACCAATATGCAAGATTTTTGGGTTATGACATCCGTGTGAGGAGAGACCAGAAGCTAAAGCCGCACGGAAACCACGTTTCCCGCACGCTCAACGGGTCTGTTGAGCTGTGCATTCCGTTTGCGGACAAAATTATGCCTTTCCTGTTTGGGAAGTCGGTCATTCGGCAACTACGCGACGGGACAATAGAGCCTACCGCAAGAAAATATATCTTTCGGTGTACGGACTTGGAGATTGTATCAACGTACAACTCTGAGCTGCGCGGTATTTGCAACTATTACAGCATAGCCAGCAATTTCAACAAGCTTCAATATTTTGAATATTTGATGGAATACAGCTGCCTGAAAACTCTCGCTGGAAAGCATGAAAGCACCAGCAGAAAAATGATGCGCAAATACCGTGATGGAAACGGCAGCTGGGGTGTGCCCTACCAAACAAAAGCAGGCATAAAGCGCCGCAGCTTCGCAAGGTTTATGGATTGCAAAAATACAGACCTCTGGACAGATAAAATCATAGACTTTGCAATCGCACACATCGGTTCCAGAACGTCATTTGACGATAGGCTGTCCGCCCGCGTGTGTGAGCTGTGCGGAAAGACCAATGTGCCGCTGGAAATACACCATGTAAATAAGGTGAAGAACCTCAAAGGAAAACAACTGTGGGAGCTTGCGATGATAGCGAAAAAGCGAAAAACACTTGCGGTGTGCAAGGACTGTCATCACAAGATTCACCACCCTTGAACGACACTGATTTGAAGCAATAATGGCGAGCCGGATACATCGAGAGGTGTACGTCCGGTTCTGGGAGGGGTTTGGGCAAACCTACGGCAGTAATGCCGCAAGGCGGCTCATTCCTACTCTACGACGGCAAGGAGGGCGACGAGTTCTGGACAAAAGCAGAAACCCTCTTGTACTGCGCCCTTGTGTCCTACATCGTCTTTGAGGGGCCGGAGGAAGAACGCAACATGAATACGCTGGTGGAAATGATAAACAGCATGGAAGTCCGGGAGGATGACGAAACCTTCAAAAACGCGGTGGACTATATGTTTGACGGGCTGGAACGCCGCAGCCCCCAGCACTTCGCCGTGAGGCAGTATAAGAAATACAAGCTCGCCAGCGGTGTTGTATGCTCTAAAAGACTTCTTAATCAAGCGGTTGGGAAGTCTCTTAGAACACACAACCTAAAACCGAAGAAAGGAGCGCAAGTTATGAGAAAAAACGAGAAAATCACAGCTCTGTACGAACGACTGAGCCGTGATGACTTTGGCAAAGATGATGACCAACAGCGTGAGAGCAATTCCATTTCCAATCAAAAGGCTATGTTGGAGGAGTTCGCCGCACGGCAGGGCTTTACAAACATTGTCCATTTCACGGACGATGGCATTAGTGGTACTTGCTTTGACCGTCCCGGATTTTTAGCAATGATGAAAGAAGTGGAAGCCGGGAATGTGGAGTATCTGTGTATCAAGGACATGAGCCGCATGGGTCGTGACTATCTGAAAGTCGGTCAGATTATGGAAATCCTGCGTCAGCGTGGCGTTCGCCTTATCGCCATCAATGACGGCGTGGACAGTGCCAGAGGGGACGATGATTTTACCCCTTTCCGCAACATTATGAACGAGTATTACGCCAGAGACACCAGCCGTAAAATCCGTTCCACTTTCCAGTCCAAAGGCAAGTCCGGCAAGCACCTCACAGGCACGGTCATTTACGGCTATCTCTGGAACGAAGCCAGAGACCAATGGTTGGTTGACCCCGAAGCCGCAGAGGTGGTCAAGCGTATCTTTGCCATGACGATTGAGGGCTACGGTCCGTATCAGATCGCCAGCAAGCTGAAAGAAGAAAAAATCCTCATTCCGTCCGCTTACCTTGCCCAGCACGGCGAGGGCGTGAACAAGAATAAGACTTTCAAAGATGTGTACGGCTGGGGTTCTTCCACCATCTGCAACCTTCTTGAAAAGCGTGAATATCTGGGACACACCATCAATTTCAAGACCCGAAAGCACTTCAAGGACAAGAAAAGCCATTATGTCCCGGAGGACGAATGGACAATTTTCGAGAATACCCATGAGCCTATCATTGACCAGCAGACCTTTGACCTTGTGCAGAAAATCCGTGGGAATGTCAGACGCTACCCGGACGGCTGGGGCGAAGCAGCTCCCCTCACAGGCTTGCTTTATTGTGCCGATTGCGGCGGCAAGATGTATGTCCACCGTACCAACAACGGCAAGCGTATTTCTCAATATACCTGTTCCCAATACAGCAAAGTCCCAGTTGGAAAGCTCTGCACGACACAGCACCGTATCAATGAAGATGTGGTACTGTCCCTTGTTTCCGAAATGCTCAAAGCTATTGCCGAGTATGCCAAGCATGACCGAGCCGAGTTTGTCCGTGTGGTGCAGGAAGCGCAGTCCAGCCAGCAGACGGCAGAGGTCAGGAAACAGCGGACACGCCTTGCCACCGCAAAGCAGAGAGTTTCCGAGCTGGAAGTCCTGCTCTGCAAAATCTATGAGGACAACATTTTAGGAAAGC
>OIGV01000547.1_pt1 | contig 11069 bp, 10 predicted proteins | sample 1582351 | NCBI WGS metagenome assembly OIGV01 (sample SAMN02675049, study PRJEB24791) | human gut metagenome, SKBSTL061 | isolation source: stool | host: Homo sapiens | place: USA
TCTGCGCGTGATGGACGTCACGCCCGGCGGCCCCGGCGACGAGGCCGGCATCCAGAAGGGTGACCTTATCGTAGCGGCCGACGGCGAAGCGTTGACAAAGTCCACCGACCTTCTGCGTGTCCGCCGCCGCCATGAAGCAGGCGAAACGCTCAAGCTCTTAGTCGAGCGCGACGGCAAGCGCTTCACCGCAGACGTTGTTTTACGCGAAAGCGACACATGAGGATATCGACATGAAGAAAAAGCAATTTGCGCTCGGCTCGCTGCTCCTCGGCGCCGTCTCCTGGCTGTGCCTGCGGGGATTGCAGCACATTGAGCGCCGCATGAAAAAGAAACAGAAAAAGTAAAGAAAGCTGCTCTCAAAAGAGGGCAGCTTTCTTTACTTCCCACTTCACACACAGCTTTGGATGGAATTCACGCGAGCCTCCAGTTTGATCACATTTCTCACTGTGCGGACAATCGAATTGATTACTGCATGCAGATGTGGCAATCTTCCCAAGAATTCCCATACTTACTGTTCCGCCAGTCTTGATCACGTTTTTTGTAATTACGACATCTTTCCCTGCACTCGCACAAAAGCAATACTTGTCAGCCACTTTTCTTCTCTCCTTTCTATGAATTTATCAACTATAGCAGCGAATAAGCATCCAGCACTGATATAATTGCTGACTTATCTGAGCTCTTGACCGTCAAATCATAGTGATAATCATCACCTTGGAAGCGGACAATCGTTTCTTTAGAAGCAGCGATTGCCCTTAACATATTGATGTCCGTGCCGCTCAGGCTAATGTCTACATATTCCCAAACATCACCGCTGCCGTTATCGCGTGACACCTCAAAATAATCAAAATCTTTCACATAATTCTGTCCGTCCACTGATACCGTAATTTTCTTAAAGAAAATCCAACTATCGCCAGTATAGTGGAACACCAGCCTCAGCCATGCATTCCCATAACTGTCCACTCCTATGTACGGCAACACATAGCTTCTGCTGTTTGCATAATAAGGATATGCTTGCGGCTTATACCATGTAATGTTCTCTACTTTATCATAGTCCTTGCTTAACTTTGCCAGTACAGACTGTTTCTCCTTTTCAGCCATCTCAGCAATATGTTTAGAGCAATATCCCATTGATTCTACTGTTCCTCCCTTGCATCCAGATACTTTGCAAGTATGTTCCTGACAGTATTCGCCGCCGGAGATATGCGGATTTTTACATGCAGCTTTTCCGCATGCATGTTCAAAGCAGTACGGCTTTGCGGTTGCTACTCCGTTTAGGCATCCTTCAGCAGCACAAGTATGCTTTGAACAATATTCTCCGCCTTCAATAGGTTTATCAGGGCAACCGTCGTATGCACAACCATGATTTTTACAATAGGTCGAATTATCCTTCACCCGTTCGAAGCAGCCTTCGACTATGCAGGTATGCTCTTGACAGCATTTAGAACCATCAATCACCAACTCATAGCAGTTGAGCATCGAGCAGGTATGTACATTACAATAGTTTGAGTTCACTTCACGTGAAAGCAAGCATTCTTCTACTGCACACGTGTGTTCTTCGCAGTAGTCGCTCTCTTTTATCGGCTTATTCTCACAGCCATCTACCGCGCATTTCTTACCGCAGGCAGACAGTATAAATACCGTCGCCAACACACAGATTAGAATCGCTATTCGTCTCCAAATGTTTTTCATATCGCTGCACTTTCTCACTTTTCTCTCCTCCTACTTCATTCTTTGAACACCACCTTTGGCCCTGTGTTCTCTCCATATGATATAACATTTTATCTTCATTGTCAATTTATAATATCTTTTTGATAATGCAATATCGTTCAGTCTTCTCTACCATACTATCATAAAGGATGTGATAGCATGGTTTCTGACCGTATCCGATTACTTAGAGAGCGGCGAGGACTGACCCAGTCAGAGCTTGCCAAGCAGCTCGGTATAACCCGTTCAAGCGTCAATGCCTGGGAGCAAGGAATCTCCGTTCCCTCCACACAGTACATTGTTGAATTGGCTGCCATTTTTAAGATTTCGACCGACTACTTACTCGGTGTCGAGTCTACCGCTTCAATCAACGTCTCTGGATTGACAGACGAAGATATTGAATTAGCTCACAGTCTTATAGAACGACTTAGAAAAAAAGATTAACTTATCTCCGCCACATTATAGGAAGAGCCCCCGACCCATCAAAAAACTGATGAGCCGAGGGCTTTTCACTTGACATTAGAGCGCTGAGTTTTTCACATCACTGTCTTTGTAAATCGACACTTCATCACTCATGCAGACCTTGATCTTCTGATCAAGGCCCTTTTTCGCTTTTCACACCCTATAGATCTTCCGTTGTAAACGGATGCGGTCCGCGATCATGGCGATAAACTCGCTGTTGGTCGGCTTTCCTTTCGTGTTGGATACCGTGTAGCCAAAATAGCGCTGGAGCGTCTCAAGGTCGCCGCGGTCCCATGCGACCTCGATCGCATGGCGCACAGCGCGCTCGACGCGCGAGGGCGTGGTGCTGTAGCGGCGCGCGACCTCGGGATAGAGCACCTTCGTCACGGCGTTGATGACATCCATGTCCTGCACGGCGATGACGATGGCCTCGCGCACGTACTGATAGCCCTTGATGTGCGCGGGCACGCCGACCTCGTGGATCACTGCCGTGACCTCGCGCTCAAGCGCCTGCGACTCGTCCTCGCTCTCCTCGCCTTCGTTGACCGCGCGGCGCATCTGGTCTAAAAGCGAGGTCAGCTCGCAGGGCTTGGGCATGAAGAACGATACGCCGCGGCTCATCGCCTGCGACACGATCTGATCGCGATAAAGAGCCGAGACGACAACTGTCTTCATCTGCACCTTGTCCTTCGCCGCCTGCTCGAGCACGCCAAAGCCGTCAAGTCCCGGCAGCAAAAGATCCATCACAAGAAGCTGCGGCTTTCGCTCCGCTATATCCTGCGCCGCAGCCAGTCCGTCGGCTGCGCATCCCACTACGTCGAACTCACCCGTTGCTTCCAATGCCTGTTTCAGTGCTGTGCGGAACTCCTCGTTTGCGTCCGCTAATACGACCGTGATCCTCTTGTCCATGTCATCCCGTCCTTTTCACACAAGTTTTCGCCGACCCAGCCGGCCAGCTTCAGCAGCAAAATGTGACGTCTTCGTTCTGCCATGGCTTTAAGCTAACATATTTGGACAGCGTTTTCAAGCGAGTTATGTCGAATCTAACCATCTTTTTCTAACTTTTTGCGCGAAAATTTAGTTGTTTTTACGCTATCTTAACACAATCTTTCTACTGCATGGGTGGGTTATTCACTCGAAAGCCCCGCCGCAGAGAGCATATTTTCGATAAAAATACCATAACCTCTTGACGGATCATCCAGCAGGACGTGCGTGACCGCGCCAATGATCTTGCCATCCTGCAAAATCGCGCTGCCGCTCATTCCCTGCACCACGCCGCCGGTCTGCGCAAGAAGCTCCTCGTCCGTCACGCGCAGCAGCAGATTTCGCGTGCTGCCGGAAGGCGAATAGATTTTTTCGATCTCAATATCATACTCGCGTGTTTCATTGCCGGAAACGGTGGCTAAGATCGTCGCCTTACCGGTCTTGACCTCGTCCTTTTTTGCGATCGGCAGCGCCGCGCCGGTGATCTTTGCTGCGTCCTCTGCCGAGAGCTTGCCGAAAATGCCGCATTCGGTGTTGGCGTAAAGCGTTCCGCTGTCGCGCGTCAGGTCAAAGTCGCCCTTGAGCTCGCCGGGCGAGGCGCGCTCGCCTTTTTTCACCGCCTTGACCGAGGCGTCCATGATGCTGCCGTGGTCGAGCGGCAAAAGCTGTCCCGTGTCCACGTCCGTCACGCCGTGGCCCAGCGCGCCGAACGTGCCGCTCTGCGGGTCGTAGAAAGTCATCGTGCCGATGCCCGCCATGCTGTCGCGCACCCAGGCGCCGAGACGGTACTCGCCATCCTCGTCCTTCTCCGGCTCCGCGCTCAGTTCGATCGTGCGGCTGCCGCGCTTGACGGTCAGCGCCGCGGCGTCCTCGCCGTTTTCTGCCAGAAGCTGACGGAATTCCTCAATGGTGTCCAGACTCTGCCCGCCGATGGCGGTGATGACGTCACCCTCCTTGAGTCCGCAGTCCTTCGCCGGACTTTCCCCATCGGAAAAGCCGACGACGAGCACGCCATCGGAAAAGAGCTTGACGCCGACGGTCTGTCCGACGGGGATCAGCTCGCTGACCGTCCGGTCCACCGCCTGCGCAGACGGCATTGCGATCGCAGCGGCAGCAAAAAATCCAAGCAGGATCGCCGCCGCTCGCTTTTTTGTGCGATGCGTTCCATCCATTCTCTCACCCCTTCAAAAAATACGGGCGGACGGCGCGCTCTGTGCGCGCAGCGCGCAGCCGTCCGCCCAACGCCGGAAATTTTTTCTTTCTCATTTCTTTTTCTCTGTCCGGCGCATTTACTTTCTGCGCTTCGGGCAAAATTAAAAGGTGCAAAATTTTGATGCGCTGGCATCGCTTTTCGAAATAACGCCGTAAATGCGGACAAAAAAATTCCGCAGACCAAAGTCTGCGGAATTTTGGGAATTGTTTCTATTTAACGCTCGCGGTTGAAAATCTTGAAGATGTCGTCGAACGGATCGGGCTCATCTTCGTGCTTGGCCTCTTCCTCGGCCTTTTCCTTGTCGAAGTCGAGCGGCGCAAGACCGGCAGCGGCGCTCTCGCCGCTCTGCTCGGCAGGCTTCTTATCCTTGTTGAAGTCCAGCGCGCCGGGCGCCTTGTCAAAGCCCGTGGCGATGACGGTCACGCGGATCTCATCGTCCAGCGTCTCGTCGAAGGCGGCGCCGAAGATAGTCAGCGCGTCGGGATGCACCGCCTGCTGCACCAGTGTGGCGGCCTGCTCCACCTCCTCCAGACCGATGTCCATGGAGCCGGTGACGTTGATCAGCACGCCCCGTGCACCGTTGATAGAGGTCTCCAGCAGGGGGGAGGAAATGGCCATCTTGGCGGCCTCCTCGGCCTTGCCCTTGCCGGCTGCGCGGCCCACGCCCATGTGGGCCAGACCTGCGTCCTTCATAATGGCGGTCACGTCCGCGAAGTCCAGGTTGATGAACCCGGTGTCGCGGATCAGGTCAGAGATGGACTGCACCGCCTGGCGCAGCACGTCGTCCGCGATCTCAAAGGCGTTGGCAAAGGTGATCTTCTGGTCGGTGGCGTATTTCAGACGCTCGTTGGGAATGATGACCAGCGAGTCCACCTTGCTCCGCAGCTCCTCGATGCCCTGTTCCGCCTGGGTCATGCGGCGGTGTCCCTCGAAGCCGAAGGGCTTGGTCACCACGCCCACGGTCAGAATGCCTGCCTCCCGGGCGATCTCAGCCACCACGGGTGCCGCGCCGGTGCCGGTGCCGCCGCCCATGCCGGCGGTGATGAACACCATGTCGGTGTTTTCCAGCGCCTTGGCCATCTGGTTGCGGCTCTCCTCCGCGGCCTTGCGGCCCACATCCGGGTTGGAACCCGCACCCTTACCGCCGGTCAGCTTCTCGCCGATCTGAATTTTATAGGTAGCGCTGGAGGCATTCAGCGCCTGCTTGTCTGTGTTGACTGCGACAAAATCAACGCCCTGCGCGCCACTGCGTACCATGCGGTTGACCACGTTGTTTCCGCCGCCGCCTACGCCCACGACCTTGATGCTGACAACGTTCTCCGGGCCGGTTTCCAATCCAAAAGCCATGTCTGCTCCTCCTGCCATAATTTGTATGAAAATGACGGATTATCTCCTGGTAAATGCTATATCTTGTATTGTATTACGAATTGGCGCAAGCGTCAAGTGTAAGCACTTAATTTACCGAAAAAGTTTTGTGCCGGGAGCATGAAGCACCTGCGCCGCGTCCCCGATGCGGTGCGGTACGCGCGGCATCACTCCGGAATGAACCGTGCCTTCCCCTCCTGCATCATATTGATAACGCCCTTTTCGTTGACCTCCAGCTTCTTCACCACGGCCATCAGATAGTCCAGCTTGTAGCCGTAGTCGGCCTCCCGGGGCAGCTGCACGTCGAACCGTTCCAGATACCGCAGCGTCAGCTGCGCCGGGTCGCTCATATCCAGCAGCGATACGTCCGCCGTCATGCCGCGCTGGTCCAGCGCCTGCATGAGCGTCAGCAGCTGCTCCAGCACCAGCTCCTGTCCCTCCGCCGCCTTTGCCGGCTGACCCACCGCCGGGTCTGTCAGCGTCAGGCCCTTTATCTGCATCCGCTGCTTCGCGGCAGCGGGCGTTACCTCGTCCACGATGTTCCCCGTGTCGCACAGCAGGTACGCTTTCCCGTCCTGCACAATGGCCGCAGGGTCCGCGCACTCCGTCACGATGATGGAAAGCCCGTCCGGCAGCGACCGCCGGAACTGCACCGTCTCGATATACGGCAGCGCCCTGCGGATGCGCTCCGCCGCGCTGTACTTGTTCATCAGGAACATATTGTCCCCCTCGCTGACGCCCGCCGCGTCGATGATCTCCTGCCGGGTATAGCGGTCGTTGCCGCTGACCTCGATGCTGCGTATACGGAAAAACAGCGTCAGAGCCAGAGAGATGGCGGTGCAGATCAGCACAAAAGCCAGCAGCTTGTAGAGGAAGCTCAGGCTTCCTCTCCGCCGCTTATGGTTGTACCGTCTGCGCCTTGCCATCGTCCGTGCTCCTCCGCTGTTCTCGTTGTCTCGTCTATTGCTCTGTGATCCGGGCGCCCAGCGCCCGCAGGTCCCCGGCCAGGTCCGCGTAGCCCCGCTGGATGTGGCCGATGCCCTGCACTGTGGTCACGCCCTCGGCGGCCAGCCCGGCCACCGCCAGCGCTGCGCCGCCCCGCAGGTCGGTGGCCACTACCTCCGTGCCGTGCAGCCGTTCCGTGCCGCACACCACCGCTACCCGCCCCTCGGTCCGGATGTCCGCACCCATGCGTGCCAGCTCCGGCACGTGCCGGTACCGGCTCTGAAAGATATTCTCCACAAATACCGTGGTCCCCTGCGCCCGCAGCAGCGCCGCCATCAGTATGGCCTGGCAGTCGGTGGGGAACCCCGGATACGGCGCCGTCCGCACCGGCGGCACGGCCCGCAGCGGCCCCATCCGCACCAACTGTATGTACCCCTCGCCGCAGCGGACGCCGCAGCCCGCCTGATCCAGTACCGTGGTCACCGCAGCCAGGTGCCGGTGCTCCGTGTTCCGCAGCGTGACCTCTCCGCCGGCGGCTGCCGCCGCGCACAGATAGGTGGCCGCCACGATCCGGTCCGGTATCACCCGGTGCACGCACCCGTGCAGCTCGCGTCTCGGTGTCACCGTGATGACCGAGCCGCCCGCGCCCCGCACCTCCGCGCCCATGGCGCACAAAAAGTCCTGCAGGTCCGCGATCTCCGGTTCCCGTGCCGCATTGCAGATCACCGTCTCGCCCTCCGCGCCGCAGGCCGCCAGCATGGCGTTCTCCGTGGCGCCCACGCTGGGCGTGGCCAGCACGATCTGGCAGCCGGTCAGCCGCCGTGCCCGGCACCGCAGGGTCCCGCCCGCGTCGTCGATATCCGCCCCCAGCGCCCGCAGGGCCGCCAGGTGCAGGTCGATGGGCCGCGGCCCCAGCTCGCACCCGCCGGGATAGCTCAGCTCCGCCCAGCCGCACCGCGCCAGTATCGCCCCCAGAAAGATCACGGACGACCGCATCCGCCGCATCAGTGTCTGGGGTATGTCGCACCGCGTCAGTGTGGTGCTGTCCACCAGCAGGTCGTCTCCGTCCCACTGCACAGCGCAGCCTAAGTACCGCAGGATATCCGCCGCCGAGTCCACATCGCTCAGGTGCGGACAGCCCTCAATGCGGCATACGTCTCCGCTGAGCAGCGTGGCGGCCAGAATGGGCAGTACGCTGTTTTTCGCGCCCTGCACCGCCACCTCGCCCCGCAGCGGCGTGCCGCCCTCTATGGTGATATACCTCATGTGCCCTCCCTTTCCCGTCCATCCAACAGCTATGCCATTGTATGAACGGACAGGGGAGAGGGGTGACTCCCTTACTTCCGCACCAGCGCCATGACCGTGTCGTAGATGCGCGCCGTGGCGTCGGGGATACCCAGCTCCTTCATGGCCCGGGCCATGGAGATGCGTTTTCCGTTATCGGAGAGAATGGCCTCCACGGCCTTGTACAGCCCGTCGCCGGTGCTCTCCGGCTCCGTGATGACCACCGCGCCGCCGTGCTTTTCCAGCAGCCGCGCGTTCTTCTCCTGGTGGTTGTTGGTCACATAGGGTGATGGCACCATCACCGTGGGCTTGCCCAGCGCCGTCAGCTCACTGATGGTGGAGGCCCCGGCGCGGCACAGCACCACGTCCGCCGCCGCCATCACCACGTCCATGTCATAGATATACTGCCGCACGTCCAACCGGTCGGACTTGGGCAGGCCCAACTCCCGCAGCTTCTGCTCCATGGCCTCCCAGCCGCCCTTGCCTACCGCGTGGATGTGGCGGAAGGGATAGCCCTCTGCGTCCTCCCGGCGGAAGAAGTCCACCATGCACTCGTTCATGTGGCTGGCGCCCAGGCTTCCCCAAAAGGATACCACAAGGGGTGCCTCGTCGTCAAAGCCCAGCTTTTTCCGGGCCTCCTCCCGGCTCAGCCGGAAGAAATCCCCCCGCACCGGCGTGCCGGTGACGGCGATGCGCTCCGGGTGCTTGTAGTGCTGGCGGCAGTCCTCAAAGCCCACCATGATGACGTCGGCGTAGTTCTCCAGCATCTTCGTGGTCAGCCCCGGCACCATGTTGCTCTCATGCACCGCCGTGGGGAGGTGTGCCCTGGCCGCCGCCTTCACCATGGGATAGCTGGCGTAGCCGCCGGTGCCTACCACCAGGTCGGGCCTGAAATCCCGCAGGATGGCCCGCGCCTGCCGTCCGGAGGACGCCAGCACCCGCACCGTGTGCAGGTTGTGGCGTATGCCCGCCGCATTCAGCTTCCGCTGAAAGCTGCTGACCTCCACCGCGGCGTAGTCGTACCCCGCCTTGGCCACCAGCTCGCGCTCCATGCCCGTGGGCGTGCCCACGAACAGCACGGCCGTCTCTGGGGCCTTCTCCTTCATATACCCCGCCAACGCAAGGGCAGGGTTTACGTGTCCCGCGGTGCCGCCGCAGGTAAATATCACTCTCATTCTGCTGCTCCCTGGAACCGCCGCGGCGGTCCGACCTCTATATTTTGATACGAATAGTAGTTTTCCTGCAATAAAATACGGAATGTTGTCAAATCCTGTGCTTTTATCCCGCCCGTGCCGCCGGTATCTGTCGCGATACGCTCAGCACGATGCCCATCTCCACCAGCTGCAAACACAGCGCCGTGCCGCCGTAGCTGAAGAAGGGGAGGGAGATGCCCGTGGTGGGCACGAAGCCCGACACCACGGCGATGTTCAGAAATGTCTGCAAGGCCAGATGGGTCATCACGCCCACCACCAGCAGCGCGCCGAACCGGTCCCGGGCGTGGAGCGCGATCCAGAAGCCCCGCAGTATCAGCATGGAGAAGATCAACATGATGACGCAGGCGCCGATCAGTCCCAGCTCCTCGCAGATCACGGAAAAGATGAAGTCGTTGTACTGCTCCGGCAGGTACAGGAACTTCTGCCGTCCCCGGCCCAGCCCCACGCCCAGCAGGCCGCCGGAGCCGATGGTGATCAGGCTCTGTGCCAGCTGGTAGCCGTCGCCATAGTAGTCCTCCCACGGGTTATGCCACATCTCGATACGGGCCGCGCCGTATCGGATGACGCCCGCCTCCGCCAGCTTCACGAACAGGAAGGCCAGTGCGCTGACGCCGCCGACGCCCACCGCCACCAGCCAGCCCTGTATGCCGCCCACGATCATCAGCACCGCGCCGGTGGCGAAGATCAGGACGGTGCCCGACAGGTGCGGCTCCAGCATCATCAGTACGCCGATGACCGCCAGCAGCGCCACATAGGGCAGGATGCCCTGCCGCCAGGTCAGCATCTTCTCCCGCTTTTTGGAGATGGTGTCGGAGAAGTAGACGATGACCGCTAACTTGGCGATCTCAGACGGCTGGAACTGGAACACGCCCTTGATGCCCAGCCATCGGGTGGCTCTGTTGGCGGTGATGGCCAGCGGGTTGTGGGGGATAATGACCAGTATCAGCAAGAACAGCGCCAGCCCCACCAGCAGCCGTCCCGCGCCGCGCCAGCGCTGATAGTTGATCTTGCTGACGATGAACATGGACACAAGACCCAGCGCCGCGAAGGCGGCCTGCCGCTTGAAGTAGTAGGTGCCGTCCCCGGTGTCGTAATAGGCCCGGGGAAAGCTGGCGGAAAACAGCATGATCAGGCCGATGACCGTCAGCAGCAGCGTCAGGATCAGGAAGGGGAGATCCATCTGCCCGCGGGCGGCTTCCTTATGCCGGCGCTCCACCTGCCGCATCCGTTCCTGCTGGGCCTTCCGGGCGCGCTGTTCCTCCCGTGTCATAGTCTCCCTCCTTCCCTGTGAAAATAGTGCGAAGCCTTAGAAGCTGAAGCGCTGGCACACGGCCAGATAGGCGATGACGCAGCCTATGACACTGACGGCGGTGAACACCGCCACCACCTTGGTCTCCTTCCAGCCGCACATCTCGAAGTGATGGTGCAGCGGCGCCATCTTGAAGATGCGCTTGCCGTGAGTTATCTTGAAATAGCCTATCTGGAGCACGTCTGACGCGCCCTCTATAACATATATTATGCCCGTCAGGAGCAGAATAAGCGGGCAGTTGAGCGCATACGCGATAGCGACGACCATGCCGCCAAGGAACATCGAGCCCGTGTCGCCCATGAACACCTTTGCGGGGTTGTGGTTCCAGACGAGGAAGCCCGCACATCCGCCTATAAGTACGCTCGCCATGAGCGAGACGCCGAAAAATTTATGCATATAAGCAATAACGCACATGGAAAGGCCGAAGGTTATCGTAACGCTCGAGCAGAGTCCGTCGATGCCGTCGGTGAAGTTGACCGCGTTTATCGCGGCATAGATAACGACAAAGCCGAAGATCCAGAAGAATACGCCCATACGAACATTGCCGGCAAACGGAATGAACATATAGGGCTCCTTGCCCAAGATCGGA
>OIGV01000579.1_pt1 | contig 10612 bp, 9 predicted proteins | sample 1582351 | NCBI WGS metagenome assembly OIGV01 (sample SAMN02675049, study PRJEB24791) | human gut metagenome, SKBSTL061 | isolation source: stool | host: Homo sapiens | place: USA
AACTTCTTCTCGTTGTACTCCTCTTCGCCCTCCTCGCAGATCAGCAGCAGGGTCTTGTCGCCGGAGTCGAAATTGGGGTCTTCAAAGGTCTCCTGAATGAACTTGGTCTTGCCGCTTTCGAGGAAGCCCACAAACAGGTAAACCGGGATCTCATTTGCCATAATCTTTTATCCTTTCAGGGCCGATCAGCAGCCGAACAGTGCGGCGATGGCCTTTTCATCCAGCTTGGAGCCGATGACCACCAGCTTGCCGCCCACGTCTGCGCTGCGGCTGCGCACTTCCCACTCGCCGGGCACATAGTCGAACTCCAGCCAGCCGTCTGCGCCGCCGTCCACGATGCCCTTGCTGCGCAGGATCATGCCGTAATTGCCGGTATCCAACTCGGTGAGGGCGTGCTCCACTTCAGCCTTGGTGAACTTGCGGGCAGTCTCCACGCCCCAGCTGGTGAACACTTCATCGGCGTGGTGGTCGTGATGATGATGACCGCAGCAGCAGTGGTCATCATGGTCATGCTCGTCATGATCATGGTGATGATGCTCATGCTCGTGCTCGTCATCATCTTCATCATGATCGTGGTGGTGACCGCAGCAGCAATGGTCATCATGATCGTGCTCGTCGTGGTCGTGGTGATGATGCTCGTGCTCATCCTCGTCATCATCATCGTCGTCATGGTCATGATGATGGCCGCAGCTGCACACACCGTTCTCATCGTAGTGATGATGGTGATGCTCGTGCTCTTCTTCCTCGTCCTCCTCGGCGTGCTTCTCATTGGCCTTGGCAGCCATGGCGATCAGCTCTGCCTTGAAATCGTCCTTGGAGGACATGGCCTTCAGGATCTGTTCGCCGGTCAGGGAATCCCATGCGGTGGTCACGATGGTAGCGGTGGGATTCTTCTCGCGCAGCATGGCAACCGCAGCGGCGATCTTCTCCTCGCTGGCGGTCTGGGTGCGGCTCAGGATGATGCAGCTTGCGTGGCTGATCTGATCATCATAGAACTCACCGAAGTTCTTCATATACATCTTGACCTTGTTGACATCGGCCACGGTGACAAAGCTGTTCAGCTTCACATCCAGATGCTCAGCCACACCCTCCACAGCGCGGGTGACATCGCTCAGCTTGCCCACACCGGAGGGCTCAATGACGATGCGGTCGGGGTGGTACTGCTCCACCACCTGCTGCAGAGCGGCACGGAAATCGCCCACCAGAGAGCAGCAGATGCAGCCTGCGTTCAGCTCGTTGATCTGGATGCCGGACTCCTTCAGGAAGCCGCCGTCGATGCCGATCTCACCAAACTCGTTCTCGATCAGGACCACCTTCTGGCCCGCAAAGGATTCCTTGATGAGCTTCTTGATCAGAGTCGTCTTGCCGGCACCCAGGAAGCCGGAGAAAATATCGATATTCGTCATAATGCTGTATGCCTCTTTCTTTTTCCAAAAGCCCGCAAGGGCCGTTCAGCAATCAGAGCCGCAGAGTGCTGGCTCAAAAATCTTACACTCCTATTATAACAAGGCTGTCAATGGGAAACCGCCTTTTTTGATGAGAAAATTGTAACTTTTTTTGCAGTTTGGCTGCGTTTTCAGAAAACGCTGCCTCCCGGACACAAAAAAGCCCCCGGAACGGGGGCAGAAAGCATAGAACCCATACAAAAACACAGCCCCACTTTGGCGAAGGAGAAGCCAAAGCGGGGCTGTATTCAATGAAGGAGAAATGATGGGAATATCAGGTTACAGATTCAGTTCAAACTGTTCCGCCGTAACAGTTGCTTTGCCATCGGCGGCAAAGGTGATGCCATCGGCAGACTGGGGGGTGTAGATCCATGCGGTCATGGTCTGCTCACCGTCGTTGGCGAAAACTTCGATGCTGTTCTTATCCAACAGGATGCGGAGCTTGAGTGCACCGTTCTGGCTGCGCACCTTGCAACTGCGGCGGTGAACGATGTCGGCACGGGAACCGGCATAGCTGCGATCCAGCGTCAGCTCGGAAGTGTAGGGATCGTAGGTCAGGCTAGTGTGATGATCTGCATCTGCAGCCAGCTTCAGGGTGAAGGAGCGGTATTCGCCGGGCTGCACCGTGACGGTCAAGTCCGCCACACGGCCCTTGATGCCTTCCAGAGAAGTTTCGCTTTGCACCGTCACATTTTCGTGGAAGGTGCGCTTGCCATGGACGGCATCCAGCTCCCGCACGGGGGTCTGAAGAATGCGTCCGTCCTTGATATGCAGCTCCCGGGGGCAGATGGTCTGCCCGAACCACTTGCAGCCCTGGGGCTTATCCTCGGTGTCCGACCATGTCTGCAGCCATGCCGTCATGATCCGGCGGCCATCCGGGGCAAGGGTGGTCTGGGTGGCGTAGAAGTCGATGCCGCCGTCCATCAGCTGCACATTTTCCTTGGTGAAGGTGTGGGTGGCTTCGTCGTAGCTGCCGATGAAGGCAATGACGTTGTGACCATTGTGGAACTCGCCCTTGGGCAGCATCTCCATGGGCCCCAGCATCAAAACCTGCTTGCCATCCAGCGGGAAGAAGTCCGGGCACTCCCACATTTTGCCGTACTGATTGTTGCAGCGTTCCAGCACCGTGACAAAGTGCCAGTCGAAGCCGTCCTTGCTCTGGAACAGTGCCGCTGCGCCGCTGCCGTCCTCGGCCCGGCAGACGGTGACGGCGGAGTAGGTGCCGTCGGCCTCACGCCAGATCTTGGGGTCCCGGAAGTCGAACCTGCTGAAGCCTTCCGGCAGGTCTTTCTGGGTCAGCACCGGGTTGCAGGCAGGCTTTTCGTAGTTGAGACCGTCACCGATGGCAATGCTCTGGGTCTGGATATCCCGCATCTCCCCATTGGGCTGCTTTTCTGCAATCACGCTGGTGTACATCAGCAGCTGCTTGCCGTCATCCATCTCGGTGGCAGAGCCGGAGAAGCAGCCGGGGCCGTTGTCCACCGGGGAATCCGGGGCAAGCGCACAGGGCAGATACTCCCAGTGCAGCAGGTCGGAGCTGACCGCATGACCCCAGTGCATGGGCGCCCACCGCACATCGTAGGGATTATACTGATAGAACTGGTGATACTTCCCTTTGTAATAAGAGAAGCCGTTGGGGTCGTTGAGCCAGCCCACATAAGGAGTCATGTGGTAAGCAGGGCGTTCCGCCGGGGAAATGGCTGCGCCGTGCTCGGCCTCGTAGGCACGGGCTTTTTGTAAAGTCAAATCGTTCATGGAATCCTCCAAAGGAAAGAATTCTTATGCGTAGTAAGCATCCAGATACTTCTGCATAATGCCCAGATAGTCGGACAGGCCGTAGGCTTCCAGCTTGCTCAGATAGTCGTTCCACTCTGCATCCTTAGTGCCGTTCATGATCCAGTTCGCCTTCTGCGTATTCATGTAGGTCTGCAGATCTGCCTGCAGGTTAGAGACCTGCTCGGTGTCCTCGTTGCTCATAAAGACATTGGGATAGACATAATCGTTGTTCATATCCGGGGTGTAGATCTCCTTGATCCAGTCCAGACGGTACTGTGCATCGTCCGGGCAGGTAACGTATACACCATAGTAATCATCCAGAACCGCCAGAGGCCCGCCGACACACTGCGCCTCACGGACTTCCACGGGAGAAGCATCGCCCAGAGGAGCGTGCTTCAGCATAGGCTCGCCCTTATCGTTGGTGGACATTTCAAAAATGTTAAAGCCTTCCGCATCGCCGTAAGTACCCCAGTTGTTCTGCGGAGACTGGAGGGGTGCGTACATCTGATCCAGCCATGCACAAACCAATGCGGGGTTATCCGCCTTTGCGGTGACAACGCATCTGCCGCGGGCAAAGCCGCTGGTGAAAGAGCCGTTCTGCGGAGTGATATTCCGGGTATCGGCGGTCAGGGCAGGCAGCGGCTCCCAGTCGGTCAGGTTGTCAATGTTGGCAACATCCCAGCTGAAGCAGACACCATAGCGGCCAGCCTTGCCCTTGGAAACATAGGTGGACCACTCCTGCGTAAAGCACTCCGGGTCAATGAGCTTCTCGGCATACAGCTTGTGCAGCCAGTCCAGACCATCACGGTAGCCCTGCTGGGTGGCGGCACAGATAACTTTCCGGTCATTGGTAACGGCAATATGGCGGTCTTTGTCTGCATCGCCGTAGCCTTCGCCAAAGCCATTGATGAGGATGCTGGGGTCCTGATCGCCGTTGTTGACGATGCAGGACATGGGGATGATGTCGCCGTCAATGCCATACTCTGCCTTGATAGAAGCGGCGTTATCACGGAATGCCATCAGCACCTGCTCAAACTCGTCCACTGTGGTGGGCATCGACAGACCGAGGAAGTTCAGCCACTTGGTATTGATGAAGCTCATGTTGCCAATGGTCTGGATGGCGGTCTTTTCTGCGCCGAGCTGCTCGATCCAGGGCAGTGCCCAGATGTGGCCATCGCTGTCGGTACACATGGTGCGGTACTCCGGGTACTGCTCAAAGACCTTCTGGAGATTCGGCATATTGTTGTCAATGTAGTCTTCCAGATTGAGGATGACACCCTGATCTGCGTAGCGCAGCAGATTGCTGTCGGTAAAATCAGCAGTAAAAACAAAATCCGTCAGGGTGTTGGGGTTGGACATATTCAGGGTGATCTTATCGTTCCACTGGTCGGACTGGATGGCGGTCCAGTCGATGTGCACATTGGTCTGCTCTTCCAGACGCTTGAAGATGGTGCGGTTGTTCGGCTCGGATTCGCTGCCCACAGGGAAGCTGGTCATACCGGTAAAGGTGACCTTTTCGGACAGCGGAAATGTAACGGCACCGGTCGTGTCCACAGCTGCGGCAGCAGAATTGCTGCTGCCGGTGGATTTGCCGCCGCCACAGGCAGACAGAGCAGCGGCAGAACCCGCCAGAGCGCAGACCTTGAGGAAGTTGCGGCGAGAGATCAGCTTTTTCATGGTATTTTCTCCTTTTTTGTGGTTCTTTCTTCGTGTAACAGATGAGCGTACCGGCTCATAAAATTCTGGAATATCCTCAGCCTTTAATGGAACCAGCCATGATGCCGGCATCAAAATACTTCTGGAAGAAGGGATACATCACCAGCAGCGGCAGACTGGAAATAATAATGGTTGCATATTTGAGCAGCTCTGCCATCTTCGCACGTTCGGCAGTGCTCTGGATATCTGCGATCATGCCGGATTCCGGCTGGCTCTGGATCAGGATGGAACGCAGCACCAGCTGCAGCGGCTGCTTCGATGCGCTGTTCAGGTAGATCATGGCGTCAAAGTAGCTGTTCCACATTGCCACGAACTGCCACAGAGCCAGAACTGCCACCACCGGCATACAGACGGGCAGCAGGATCTTGAAGAAGTAAAGCATCTCGCTGGCTCCATCCACATCCGCAGCTTCGCGCAGCTCACGCGGGATGCCTTGGTAATAGGTACGGGCAATGATCATGTTCCACACGCTGAATGCTCCCGGCAGAATGACCGCCCACATGGAATCCAGCAGACCCAGATTGTTGATGAGCAGGTAGGTGGGGATCAGACCGCCGCTGAAAAACATCGTGATCACAAACAAGGTGTTGAAGATCGTTTTGCCTTTGAAGTCCGGCAGCGACATGGGATAAGCGGCAAGCATCGTCACAGCGACCGAGATGATGGTGAAGATGATCGAGTAAAGTACTGCGTTCTTGAAGCCGACCCAAATCTGCTTGTCCGAAACGACACGCTGGTAAGCATCCAGACTCCACTTGCTGAAATCAAAGGAGATTCCCTTGTTTTGCAGAGTGACCGGGTCCATAAAGGACGCGATGACGATGTAGATCATCGGAACGATGATCGCCAGCAGGAACAAGCCCAGAAGTGCGTAGCCGCAGTACAGGATGATCTTATCTTGTCTGGTGTAGAGGGCCATTTTTGATTTTTTCTGTTTTGCCATGGTAAACCCCTCCTTACAAGCCCTTGCCATCGTTCATTTTGGCAACGATCTTGTTCACTGCGATCAGCAGGATGACGTTGACAATGGTGTTGAACAGACCGACTGCCGTGGAAAAGCTGTAATCGCCGTCCAACAGGCCCTTTTTATAAACATACGTTGCAATGATCTCGGCAGTGTTCAGGTTCAGGTCGGTTTGCAGGGCATAGGCTTTTTCAAAACCGATGCTCATGATGTTGCCTGCCTGCAGGATGAACTGAATAACGACCATATCCTTAATGGCGGGCCACTCCACTGTCATGATCTGCTGGATCAGGTTTGCGCCGTCGATCATCGCAGCTTCCTTCAGATCTTTGCTGGCGTTAGAAAGGGATGCGGTGTACATGATGGATGCCCAGCCGGCACCCTGCCAGATGCCGCTGATGATGTAGATGGGGCGGAACGCTTCCGGCAGCGTCATGAAGTTGATGCTGGTGTGAAGCAGGCCGTTCACCGGACCGGTGACACTCAGCAGCACCCGGACGATGCCGCACAGCACGATGACCGAGATGAAGTTGGGCATATACAGCACCAGCTGCACCTTCTGCTTGATCTTCTTGCTCTCGATACGGTTGAGCAGGAATGCCAGCAGGATGGGGATCGGGAAGCCCCACAGCAGACCGTAGACGCTCAGCTTCAGGGTGTTGATCAGGTAGCGCTGGAAGTCCGGTGAGGACATGAAGCGGGTAAAGTTTTTGAAGCCTACCCACTCGCTGCCCCAGATGCCCTTGAAGGGATTGTACTTCTGGAACGCGATCAGCACACCGCCCATGGGAGCGTACTTGAACACCAGCGTCAGCACCACGGCAGGCAGCAGGAACAACAGGTAAAGCTGCCAATGCCGTTTGATGTAGACCCATGTGTTGTGCAGCTTGCGTTCTGCTGCCAGCACAGCCGTTTCCGACGAGGCTGTCTTTGCTTTCATGAATCATTCTCCTCCTTTTTGATTTGTTTGCCGCTTGATTTGCATTTTACATTTGCACCTTTGAATTTTACGTTTTCATCGCTTCGCTTGTGCAAATGTAAAACTCTGTAATTCATTTATACCACGCAATCAAGCGAATGTCAACGATAATTCATGGTATATATCAAGAAATACTGTGGATTTGTACAGATGCACAAATCCGAAAGCGCGCAGATATGCAAAATGCTGATTTGCATTTTTGCATTTGACTAATTTGTGCATTTGCACTATACTGGAGTCATAAAGAATAAGATCCGTCACCAGACTTTATCTATAAAAGAAAGAGGATGACTTATGGCAACCAAAGTCACCATTCAGGATATCGCAAACGAGCTGCAGCTTTCCCGCAACACAGTTTCAAAGGCCATCAACAACACCGGTGTGCTGGCAGATGCCACACGGGAGAAGATCCTGCGCAAAGCCGCCGAAATGGGCTATAAGCAGTTCGCCTATCTGCCGCTGTTTCAGGAAGACGCTGCAAAAACAGCAGAGCCTTTCATTCTGCCGAGTGACAAACGGGAGATCGCCATGCTGACGACCCAGTTTCTGAGCAGCTCTCACTTTTCCTCCATGATGCTGGATCGTTTCCAGTCGGAAATCGACCATCTGCACAGCGGCATGACCATTCATCGCATTTCTCCCATAGAGCTGAAAGAGAAAAAACTTCCATCTTCTCTCAACATCCAGCGCACAGCCGGCATCATCTGCTTTGAAGTATTCGACTATGACTACGCACAGATGCTGTGCGATCTGGATCTTCCGCTGCTGTTTGTAGACAGCCCTGTGATGAATATGCGTCCTCCTCTTAAAGCTGACCGCCTTTATATGGAAAACCGCATTGAGATCCAGAATGCGGTGACCCACATGGTCCAGCGCGGCAAAAAACGCATCAGCTTTGCGGGGGATAAAAACCACTGTCAGTCCTTCTTTGAGCGTTATATGGCTTATAGGGATGCAGTGGAGCACTTTGGTCTGACAGAAGGCCTGAGCACCTGTGCGATGCCATCTGGACAGCAGAACTATCCGGCATCCCTGTACGAAACCATACGTCGGTTCAAAACGATGCCGGATGCCTTTGTCTGCGCCAATGACTTTGTTGCCATGGATCTGGTCAAGGCATTGGATGAGCTGGGGTATTCGGTTCCCGATGATATCTGGGTCTGCGGCTTCGATGACAGTCAGGAGGCTTCCTACTTTGCCCCCCGTCTGACTTCGATCCATATCCATGGACAGATCATGGGCTACACTGCTGCCAATCTGCTTATGACCCGCATCGAAGAACCATCGCTGAACTATCGCACCGTCTATACGGAAACCAACCTGATCCTGCGCGAATCCACAGGAGATTGAGCGAAAGGAGAACCCCCATGCGTGACCTGTTCAATACGGACAAGCCGCTGTTTGCTGTGCTGACGAAATTGACTTACAGTGCTTACCTGAACATCTTATGGCTCGTGTGCAGCCTGCCCATCGTTACCATAGGGGCTTCTACGACCGCATTGTTCTACGTCACGCTCAAAATGGCGGAAGATCGGGACGATGGTCTGACCCGGATGTTTTTTAAGGCGTTCCGGGAAAATTTTAAGCCCGCCACAAAACTCTGGCTGATCCTGCTGGCAGTCGGCAGTTTCCTGGCTGCGGATGGCTTTGTGCTGCGCCGAATGTGGAGCGAAAACATTTTCTGGACGCTGCTCACTGCAGTGCTTATTGGTGCGGCAGTTCTGTACGGCATCGTTCTGCTGTATGCCTTTCCTCTGCTGGCACGGTTTGAAAACACCACCTTCGGCATCCTGAAAACAGCGTTTCTCGTGGGTGTCCGGTATCTGTTTTGCACCCTGCTGATGGCGGCGATCTATGGCATCATGGGGTACGTCATAGTGTTTGTGTTCACGCCTGCATTCCTGCTGGGCATGGGCTTCTGCGCCATGCTCTGCTCCTTTCTGATGCTTCGGATCCTCTATCTGATCGGTGGAGACCCTGATGCAGTACACGAGGAATACGACCATGACGAAAACTGACCGGGATACGCTCCGCTCCCTCCATGGGCGCAAAAAGTGGGAGCACATCTGGGCATATTACAAACTGCCCATTGCGATCGTGCTCATTGTCGTCTATATCCTCGGCTATGCAGCCTACCGCCATGTGACGAAAAAAGAGGATGTGCTTTACCTTGGTCTGGTAAATATCACTGCCGGGTCTGATCTGACGGAACAGCTTACCACCGGCTTTGCCGAGGCGCAGGGTCTGACCAAAAAGCAACAGGTCGATCTGCTGTCCGGCTTGCTGCTCAGCGAAAGCGAACGCGCAGAGGAGCAGTATGTATATGCTTCGGAGATGAAGCTGCTGGGTGCAGTCAGTGCCCAGCGGTTAGATGTTGTTCTGATGGACGAATCTGCACGGGATCGATTGTTGGCAGATGATTATTTTCTCGATCTGCGGACACTGGATGCGTCTTTCCGTGCACTGCCGGGTCTGAACGCCGGTGGGACCGTGCTGGATATTTCAGACACGCCGTTTGTCAGGCAGGCAGGTTTTTCTGGCAAGGTCTATCTTGGAGTAGTGCAGAATGCACCGCACCCGGAGCGTGCAGCCGCTTACATTCATTATCTGTTCCAGCGGTGATCGTTGGGTTTCACATCAAGAATAAGGAGAATTATCATGGACATTGTAACGATTGGTGAAGTTTTGATCGACCTGACCCAGACCGGCAAGGATGCCCGCGGCATCCCTCAATTTGCCGCAAACCCCGGCGGTGCCCCGGCAAATCTGGCTGTGGCAGCCGCCCGGCTGGGGGCACAGACCGCCTTTATCGGCAAGGTGGGTGCGGATGCCTTTGGCCGCTACCTGAAAGAGGTTCTGGCAGAGAACAAGGTGGACGTTTCCGGCATGGCGGTGGATGCAGACCACCCCACCACCATGGCAGTCGTGTCAGTGGATGCCACCGGTGAGCGGGATTTCAGCTTCTACCGCAGCGCCAACGCTGACGTGATGCTGTGCAAAGAGGACATTTCGGAGGGCGCTCTGAAAGCTGCCAAAATCGTCCACTTCGGCTCTGTCAGCCTGACCGCTGACCCCTCTCGCACTGCCACGCTGGACGCTGCTGCCCGTGCCAAAAAGCTGGGTGCTACCATCACCTACGACCCCAATTATCGTGCCAACCTCTGGAAGAACAAAGAGGATGCCATTGCTCAGATGAAAGCACCCCTTCCGCTGGTGGATATCCTGAAAGTTTCCGATGAGGAGCTGCCCCTGCTCACCGGCACCACCGACTGCGAAAGCGGCACGGCACAACTGGCACAGAACGGCATCCGGCTGATTTTTGTCACCTTGGGTGCAAACGGCGTATTCTACCGCTTTGGGGACAAGACCGGTCATGTGGCTGGCGTTCCCTGCAAGGTGGGCGACACCAACGGCGCAGGCGATACCTTCTTTGGGGCTGCTCTGTCCAAGCTCTGCAAGGAGGAGCTGGACACCCTGACCGTGGACAAGCTGGAAGGCATTCTGGCTTTTGCCAACAAAGCGGCAAGCATCACCACCAGCCGGCATGGTGCTATCCCTGCCATGCCCACCCTTGCGGAAGTGGAGGGCTGAACCATGGCAGTAAAACAGGAATTTGAGTCCCGGTTTGCCAAGCACAAGGATGAATTGGAATGGCTATTCATGGAGCTGTACCACAACCGGGAAGGACTGGAAGTTCTGGAGCGGGAGATGGGAGAAGCCTACAACGCCCGC
>OIGV01000582.1_pt1 | contig 10578 bp, 7 predicted proteins | sample 1582351 | NCBI WGS metagenome assembly OIGV01 (sample SAMN02675049, study PRJEB24791) | human gut metagenome, SKBSTL061 | isolation source: stool | host: Homo sapiens | place: USA
CCCCCACCGCCTGCGGGCGGAGCCCCCTCGCAGAGGGGGCCAAGGGGTGAACGCATCTTTTTCGACAGTCTGAATGTACAGCAGTGTTCCTGTTGTTTTTTATGCCGAAGGTTATTGCGCATGGAGGGGTGTCACTATATGTCATTACATGTGTCTTGACACGTGTAATGAACAGTGCTATACTATCAAAGTTGGAATTACAGAAGAAACCGAGGAAACCACATGAAAATGGCTAATATGGATGACTATTTTGACGTAGTCATCGTCGGCACCGGCGCTGCGGGCCTTTACTGCGCCCTGAATCTGCCTGCGCGGTACCGCATTCTTCTGCTTACAAAGCAGAAAGCGGACGAGAGCGACTCCTTCCTTGCGCAGGGCGGCATTTGTATGCAGCATGGCGAGGCAGACTACCGCTCCTTTTTTGATGATACGATGCGGGCAGGCCATTACGAGAACAACCCCGCCACAGTAGACCTGATGATTCGTTCCTCCAACTCGATCATCCGGGATCTGGTGCGCCGCGGCGTCCGCTTTGCGCGGGATGACCACGGGGCCCTGCGCTTTACCCGGGAGGGTGCACACTCCCGCCCGCGCATTCTGTTCCATGAGGATATTACCGGCCACGAGATCACCCAGACCCTGCTGAACGAGGTCCTGCGCTGCGAGAACATCGAACTGCGCGAGCATACGACTCTGCTGGATTTCTTCGCCGATGCCTCGGCCTGCGGCGGTGTCATTGCTGCCGGCCCGGACGGCGAACCGCGAGCCATCGGGGCAGGGGCGGTGGTGCTGGCCTGCGGCGGCATCGGCGGGTTGTATAAAAACTCCACCAACTTCCCCCACATCACGGGGGATGCCATCGCCATGGCCCTGCGCCACGGCGTTGCCTGTGAGCACCTGGACTATATCCAGATCCACCCCACGACTTTGTACAGCCACCGAAAAGGCCGTCGCTTTCTGATTTCGGAATCGGTTCGCGGGGAGGGTGCGCTGCTGCTGGATAAAAACGGGAACCGCTTTACCAACGAATTGCAGCCCCGCGATGTGGTGAGCGCAGCGATCCGCGCACAGATGGAAAAGGACGGCACCGACCATGTGTGGGAGGATATGCGCCCCATCGGTGAGGCGGCTATCCGTGAGCATTTCCCCAACATTCTGGAGCGCTGCGAGGAGGAGGGGTACGACCCCATCCATGAACCGATCCCCGTTGTACCGGCCCAGCATTATTTTATGGGCGGCATCACGGTGGACCTGAGCAGCCGCACAGCACTGCCCCGGCTGTATGCCTGCGGCGAGACATGCTGCAACGGTGTGCATGGACGCAATCGGCTGGCCAGCAATTCCTTGCTGGAATCTTTGGTCTTTGCACAGCGCGCGGCAGATGATATACTATACGGAGAACCGCCTGTCTTTACAGGCGATAAGCCCGATTTGGCCCCATACCGTGAACAGGAACCGCTGTTTGCCGCGTATCGGCAGGAGGTTCTGACCGCTATTGAGAGGAGTAAAAACCATGAATGAGATCACCCAGCTGCTGCATATAGACCCGCTGCTGCTGCAAGCGCTGCGGGAGGATATTCCGGAGGAGGACGTTTCCACAAACGCCGTCATGCCCCACGCCTGCCCCGGCACCGTGGATCTGATTGCCAAGGAGGACGGCATTGTTGCCGGTCTGGCGGTCTATGCCCGCGTCTTTACGCTGCTGGACCCCGGCGCCAAGGTGGAATTCTTCTGCCGGGACGGCGATACCGTACAGCCCGGCCAGAAGCTGGCCGTTGTTACGGGCGATATACGCGCCTTGCTTTCCGGTGAGCGCGTTGCGCTGAACTACCTGCAGCGAATGAGCGGCATTGCCACCTATACCCATCAGCTGTCTACCCTGCTGGAGGGAACCGGCATCACCCTGCTGGACACCCGTAAGACCAGCCCCAACAACCGCATTTTTGAAAAGTACGCTGTCCGCGTTGGCGGCGGCAGCAACCACCGCACCGGCCTGTCCGACGGCGTTCTGCTGAAGGATAACCACATCGGCGCTGCCGGCGGCGTGGCGAAGGCCGTCAAGATGGCCCGGCAGTATGCGTCTTTCGTCCGCAAGATCGAGGTGGAGGTTGAAACGCTGGAGCAGGTCAAAGAGGCCGTGGAAGCCGGTGCGGACATCATCATGCTGGATAATATGAGCGACGAGGATATGCGCAAGGCTGTGACTTTGATTGCAGGCCGCGCCAAGACCGAGTGCTCCGGCAATGTCACGCGGGAAAACATTGCCCGTCTGCGGGACATCGGCATTGACTATGTGTCCAGCGGCGCCCTGACCCATTCGGCCCCCATTCTGGATCTTTCCATGAAGCATCTGCGGCCCCTGACCGAGGGGGAGGCCTGATATGACCACCGCAGAGCGCCGCGCCGCCATTTTGCAGCAGCTTGCCCATGCTGGAGCGCCTCTTGCCGCCCGCACGCTGGCTACCCATTACGGCGTCAGCCGTCAGGTCATCGTGCAGGATCTGGCGGTCATACGGGCATCACACCCCGGGATCATTTCCACTGCACGCGGCTATGTGCTGGAGCAGCCTGATCAGCCCGCCGGCTGCACACGGGAGTTCAAGGTGCGCCACACACCTGACCGAACCGGGCAGGAGCTGAACCTGATTGTGGACTGTGGCGGCCGGGTCAAGAATATCAGCATCAGCCACCGGGTCTATGGCCGTATCACCGCCGAGATGGACATCCGTTCCCGGCAGGACGTGCGGGAATTTCTGCAATCGTTTGAGGACAGTTCCTCCACGGTGCTGTCCACCGCCACCGACGGCTACCACTATCATCTGGTGGAGGCAGCCACCCCGGACAGGCTGAGCCTGATCGAAAAAGAACTGAAAGAGCACGGTTTTCTGGCTCCGCTGCAGCCGTGGGAGCATTGAACAAAGAAAACGAGGCATAATTATGACTGTCCATGAACTGCAGCAGGAGATCCTGCGCCTGAAACGGGAAAAGAATATCTGCATCCTGGCCCATGCCTACCAGAGCCAGCCTGTGCTGGAAGTCGCCGATTACACCGGCGATTCCTACGGCTTGAGCGTGCAGGCGGCCAAAACCAACGCTGACGGGGTCATCATGTGCGGTGTGCGCTTCATGGCCGAGACCTGCAAAATTTTAAGCCCGGAGAAAACTGTCTGGCTGGCCAACCCCATGGCGGGCTGCCCTATGGCCGAGCAGCTTGATCTGCCGACCTTGCAGGAATTGAAAAAGCAGTACCCCGGCTACGCCGTGGTGGCGTACATCAATACGACCTCGGAGCTGAAAACGGCCTGCGATGTCTGTGTGACGTCCTCCAGCGCGCTGAAAATTTGCAGTGCGCTGGAAAACGATAAGATTCTGTTCATCCCAGATCCCAATTTGGGCGGCTATGTAGCAAAGCAGCTTCCGGAAAAGCAGTTTGCCTTTTACCACGGCGGCTGCCCGCGCCATATCGTATGTTCGGCAGCAGATGTAGCCAAAGCCCGCGCTGCCCACCCGGAGGCGCTGCTTCTGGTTCATCCCGAATGCCGCCCCGAGGTCGTGGAGCAGGCTGATTATGTTGGCTCTACCACCGGCATTATGGCTTATGCAGAAAAGTCCGATGCCAAAGAGTTCATCATCGGCACGGAAAACAGCATCGTGGAGCACCTCTCCTATGCTTGCCCGGAAAAGCGGTTCTATCCGCTGGCCGTGCAGCTTACCTGCATGAACATGAAACTGACCACCCTGATGGACATTTACCATTGCCTGCAGGGCAGCGGCGGCGAGGAAATCACCCTGCCGCAGGACGTCATGCAGGGAGCCGGGCGCTGCATCCGCCGCATGGTGGAGCTGGGCGGCTGACAGATTGCGCATATCCGCAATGGCCATCTGATACGATCCGCTTTGCATCCCGGCTCACACGGCGCACTTTGCGGTATTGCCCTAAGAAACCAATGAAAAAAGCATATACAGCATCGCGTTGCGAACCGCCGAGAGGCCGTTCGCCATAAACGCAGCTGTATATGCTTTTTATTTTGCCGTACAGATCCTTTGTACGCAATTTAAACGCGATCACGAATTCTGTTTGAAAACTTTATCCAGTGTTCCCATCAGGATGTTCACATCAATCGGTTTTGCAATATGTGCATTCATCCCTGCTTTGAATGCTTTTTGGCGGTCTTCCTCAAAAGCGTTGGCTGTCATGGCCACAATGGGAATGTTTGCCTTTTTACTGCTGCTCAATGTACGGATCTCCCGGGTGGCGGTGTATCCGTCCATTTTGGGCATCTGAATATCCATCAGGATCAGATCATACTCATCCTCCGCAGCCTCGTTCATTCTGGCCACGGCATCCGTGCCGTCCTCAACGGCGTCCACTTTCAGTCCGGCTTCCTCCAGAATGGCCGTTGCAATCTCTCGGTTCAGTTCGTTATCCTCGACCAACAGCACCTTTTTGCCCATATAGTCGCCGTGCTTGGGCAGAAGGGGCTGCCTGCCCGACACCACTTTGTGTGTCAGCGCATCGCGCAGTTCCGACATAAACAGCGGTTTGGAAACAAACGCCGTGACACCGGCCTGCCGGGCCTCGTCCTCAATGTCGGCCCAATCGTAGGCTGTCAATATGATGATCGGCGTGCCGGGTTCGATTACTTTGCGGATCCTGCGCACCGTCTCAATGCCGTTCATATCCGGCATCAGCCAGTCAATGATGTAAACCTTGAACTCCGCACCTTGATTGTGCGCCTCCCTCGCGCGCAGGATGGCTTCCTTGCCGGAGGTCGTCCAGTCGGCTTCCATCTCAATTTCCCGCAGCATTTTGCTTACGCTCATGCAGGTCTGTGCATCATCATCCACAACCAGTGCACGGGCGCCTTTCAGGCCCGGAATCGGCGGATATTTCACCGATTCCGTACAAACCTTGCAGTCCAGGGTGACCGTAAACTCGCTGCCCTTTCCCTGCTCGCTCTTGACGGCGATGGTTCCGCCCATCATATCTACGATGTTTTTCGAGATGCCATGCCAAGGCCCGTACCCTGAATGCCGCTTCTTGTCGCAGTCTGTTCCCGTGAAAAAGAGTCAAAAACGTGCGCCTGGAAGTCCTTCGACATACCGATGCCGTTATCTTTCACGCTGAAAACAAAGGTCGCATACCCACTGCGGGCAGACGGCTTTTCTTCAACGCGGATATTGATGGTACCGCCCGCCGGTGTAAACTTGACAGCGTTGCCCACGATGTTGAGCAGAACCTGATTCAGGCGCAGCTTATCGGTGACAATATCCTCGTGGTGCACATCCTGCGTGTCGATATAAAGGTCAAGCTGTTTGGCGCTGATATTGCCTTGAATGATCGTGCGCAGGTCGTGCAGCACATCGGGCAGGTGGACTTCTGTATTGTCCAGTTTGACCGTGCCGCTTTCGATACGGCTCATATCCAGAATATCGTTGATCAGACTGAGCAGATGCTGGCCCGATACGCTGATTTTCTTCAGATACTCTTTGACAAGGTCAATGTTATCAATATGCGCCGTGGCAAGGGCCGTAAACCCGATAATGGCATTCATCGGGGTGCGAATATCGTGCGACATACTGTTCAGGAACACCGTCTTGGCCTTATTGGCGTGTTCCGCCGCCGCCAGTGCATCGCGCAGGGCATCTTCCTGCTTTTGCTCCCGCCGCTTTTCCTCGGTAGCGTCGCGGGTGGCAACCAATACGGCTGTTACGTTGCCGTCCGCGTCTTTTCGCTGCGGTGTAATCAGCGTAAGGATCCATTTTCTGTCGACAGTCTGAGACGCAAGAGCCAAAGAGGTGTGACCCTTCAGACGTTCGGCCACTGTCGTCATGTCCGCAAAGGCGAGATACTCCTCACGGTATGGCTCCGCGATAATTTTCTCGATTTGCTCCTGCTGTACGGATCGTTTCAGTGCAAAGTGCTTCTGCTTCTCGACCGTATCGGACGCGTTCTTGAGGATTTCAACGGTGTTTTTCTTCAAGTCCACCAGTGAAATGGACGTATACGCCGTGCCAAGCGCTGTGATAATTCCGGTACGTTTCTGGTGCTGCCGCAGCGCGTCTTTTTCCATTTTGGTCTGCCACAGCAGTGCCATTAAAAAGACCATTACGGCTATGGCCAGATAGGATGCACAGACAATGTTGCGCGTCATGAACACCTGAGATGCTGGGAAAAACACAAAGAGCGTATAGTTCTCGGTATTTTCCCGGCTGCCGTACCAGATGCCCTGATTGCTGTTCAGGCGTACAATGCCATCCTCCGCAGCATCGAAGGTTCCGTTATATAATTCCTGGCATTCCTCTATTGCCTTGTTTACCTGTTTGCTGCTGTTGCTGCTGATGACCCTGCCGTTCTCCGTGATCGTAGCGATGCCGCTAAGCTCCAACGGAAAATCTCTCAACAGGGAATCCACCGTCAAATCCCCAGTATCCTCATTGTCCTTCTGTATATAGGTAATCAGGATACCTGGTGCATCCGCGCGTGCCACCGCGGCAAAATCATAGAGTACCCCATTTTCTTCCAGACGGGTCGAGTATGTCTTTTTTGGATAGTCAACGATATTGTGTACATAGGGGCTGTCGATCAGCTTCTCCCACAGCGGCATGGCGTTGCCGCCCTTTGTGGTCTGCATGACAACATTCAGGTTTTCATCTAATACAAGCGCACCGGTCAGACGCTGTTCCTCTGCAAAAGAGTCCAGGTCCTGCGTGCCGAAACTCTCCTTCAGCGTCATTTCGTTGCCAAGGCTTACAGTTTTATCCAGCAGGCGGACAAGGCTTTTCACGCGGTCGTTGGCCGCATCAGTTTCGTACTGCTCTAAGCGGATCTTTACAAAACCAATCATTTCATCCAATGTATGACGCAATGCAATTCGGTTCAGATTCGTGAATGTGATCCAAAGTACAATGCCGAACGCAACTAACACAAGCAAAAACAGTCTTTTTTTGCCGGACTGCTTTTTCTCATTCATTTTCCCTGTTCCCCCCACACAGTTTTCTCTGCATCAAGTCCGAATTTTTCTGCAACGCGGCCAATCGTTCCGTCTTGCTTCATATCTTCCAGAGTTTGGGTCAGCTGCACAGCCAAATCCTCATGGGTGTCCTTTGCGAAGGCAACGCCAAGTTCGGAACTGTAAGGACTCTCTGACAGCACACGGTAACCGCTTTCATCCAGATTTGTCCACTTGGCTACCAGTGCTTCATGGCCCGCGACGGCATCTACATAGCCTTTGCGCAGTGCCGCAAACATATCCTCTGTCGTCTCAAAGCTGTTGACTTGCTTGACTTCGGGCAGCAAAGAGGAAATTTCGCCGAGAAACAGCGACTCCGCCTTTGTGGTTGCCTGTACGCCGATGCGCTTACCGGCCAGATCGGACAGCGACTGGATATCGCTGTCCGCACGAACAGCCACGACCTGACGGCTGTACATATACGGACCGGCCCATTGGTAATTGGTTTCCCGCCCGTTCATGCTGAAGCATGACCAGATACAGTCGATCGTTCCGTCGCTGAGAAGGTTGTTTTTGTCCGGCCATGAAATCGTCCGGAATTCCGGCGTATAGCCAAGTCGTGAAAACGCTTCCGTCGCCAGTTCCACGTCGATGCCGGCAAACTGCCCGTTCCTGTCCAGATAGCTGTAAGGGTCAAACACATCAATGCCGACCACAATCGTCTGCGGCGCAGTCTCTGCCGCAGAGTGCGGCTGTGCGGAACAGGCGCACAGACCTGCCATAAAAAGCATAGCCAAAGCCATAAACAGATCATACACTTTTGCTCTGCTCATTGACGTTTTTCCTGTGTGGTGATGCCTGTTTGAAAAATGGAACATGCGCTTCTCTTCCTTATTATATAGGTTGTATACCGCTTGCCGCCGAACCCTGTCGGACGCAGTAAGCCATGAAGTAAACCATATTATAACTTTTCCAAATTGGAATTTTATCATACTACGGACATTATTGCAAGTGCTTGGCCTTGTTTTTGGCTTACAGTTTACCCACATTTATACAATATCCGACGATAACTCCAAAAGGCAGTTTCAGCTATTGAAAAAATCTGACAGAAGTGCTATAACAAAAGTGGATTAAAGTAAATTGAGAGAGATGACATGTATGTATTCCATCTTCCGTGATTTGGCAATTATTATTCTGAGCGCCAAGTTTTTTGGCTTGGCTGCCCGCAAGTGCAAGGCCCCGCAGGTGGTCGGTGAAATTCTCGCCGGTCTGCTGATTGGGCCCTGTCTGCTCAATCTGGTGCAGATCAACGACACGATCTCCGTTTTTGCTGAAATCGGTGTTGTGCTGCTGATGTTTTCCACAGGACTTGGCACCAACCTGAAAGAACTGATGCGGGCCGGGCCTATTGCCACGCTGATTGCCTGCATCGGTGTGCTTGTACCGTTGATTGGCGGTACGCTGCTCTACAGCGCCTTCTACGGCTTTTCGGCAATCGGCAGCCCGGAATTCTTCCGCGCATTGTTTATTGGCACGATTATGACCGCAACCAGCGTGTCCATCACGGTGGCAACGCTGCAGGAGTTGGGCCACTTAAAGAGCTTCCTTGGCACTACCATTGTCAGCGCTGCCGTCATTGATGATGTCATCGGCATTATCGTGCTGACCTGTGTGCTGGGTGCCAGCTCCGGTGAGGGCATCGGCATCGGCGGCGTGTTGGTCCAGACCGCACTGTTCTTTCTGGTTGCCGTTGGTATCGGCTTTGTGTTCCACTGCGCCATGAAGTGGCTGGATTCCCGCAATCCCCATACGCAGCGCATAACGATTGCCAGCCTTGCATTCTGCTTTGCAATGGCCTATATTGCCGAGAAATACTTTGGCATTGCGGATATTACCGGCGCTTATATTGCCGGTATCGTTCTCTGTACGCTGCACGACGCCGCTTATGTGGAGCGCCGGGTCGACATCAGCAACTATGTGATTTTTGCGCCGATTTTCTTTGTCAGCATCGGTTTAAAGACCGACATCAGCGGACTGACGCCGGAGATTCTGCTGTTCAGTGTTTGCTTTGTTCTCGTTGCCCTGCTGGCAAAAATCATCGGCTGTGGACTGGCGGCCAGAGTCTGCCGTTTCAACTGGGGAGACTCTCTTAAAGTCGGTGTCGGCATGATGACCCGCGGTGAGGTCGCCTTGATCGTGGCCCAGAAGGGCCTTGAGGTCGGCGTTGTCGAGCCTGTTTATTTTACGGCGGTCATCCTTTTGATCGTGGTTTCCAGCGTCGCCACGCCGCTGGCGCTGAAAGCGCTGTTCACGAAAATGCCCCCTGTCCCCCATCCAAGCGAAGCAAAAAAGTGACCGCTGCATAACCCCTGCCTGTCAGCCAATGCCGGTGCCGGACGACGCATGATGAAAGAAAAGCCCTGAAGGCAGGCTTAAAAGTGAGAAGCTGCTCATTCCCTACGGAGTGAGCAGCTTCTTTTGTGGCAAAATATGCGAAAATGCGAGATAATACGGCGCAGCAACGGCCTGCCGGTGGGCGCTTTGCATTTATCGCAGCTTATTTTCCCAGCCGACATTTGAAATCTGTATATCCGAACGTCACGATTTTCCGCGTAGTGCCGTCGGGCTTGCGGTCGTAAATACCGGGCAGGGGCATACCGTTGAAGGTGTTGTTCTTGCAGGTGGTGTAAATGGCCATATCGCCGAACACCAGCAGATCTCCCACGGCAGGCACAGCGTCAAAGCTGTAATCACCGATGACATCTCCCGCAAGGCAGGTCGGCCCGGCCAACCGCACAGTGCAGGGCTTTTCGCCGGGTTCCTCTGCCCCCAGCAGCGGCGGGCGGTAGGGCATCTCAATCACGTCCGGTGTATGGCAGGCGGCGCTGGCATCTACGATTGCGATCTGTGTGTCTCCATTTTTCAGAACATCCAGCACACTGGTCAGAAGAAATCCTGCATTCAATGCCCATGCTTCTCCCGGTTCCAGATAAACTTCTACCTTCCATTCTTCCTGTGCCGTTCGAATGCATTGCTCCAGTCGCCCGATATCATATCCTGGTCTTGTAATATGATGACCACCGCCAAAATTAATCCATTTCACTTTGGTGATCAAGTCGCCAAACTGTTTCTTTACAGAAGCAATCGTTGTCTCCAGATCATCCGAATCCTGCTCACAGAGGGTATGGAAGTGAACTCCATCCAAGAGTTCCATCAACTCCGGATTCTTCACAATTGCTTCCTCCCACTGTGCTCTTGTTGTACCCATGCGGCTTCCCTGTGCACATGGATCATAAATCTCATGTCCCTCCTGAGTAGAGCATTCCGGATTGATCCTGAGTCCCACGCTCTTTCCTGCCTCTTTCGCCATTCTTCCAAAGCGAAGAAGCTGGGACGGAGAATTAAATACAATATGATCGGCATACTGAAGAAGTTCCTCGAATTCATCAGCCCGATACCCGGCACAGAATACATGAACTTCTTTTCCCGCCATTTCCTCTGCCCCTAATCTTGCCTCATACAATCCACTGGCCTCTGTACCCGCCAGATACGGTTCAAAAAAAGGATAACAATCATAATTCTTATTGGGCTATCGCCCGTGTCTATCGGGCTATGGGAAATCCGG
>OIGV01000584.1_pt1 | contig 10564 bp, 7 predicted proteins | sample 1582351 | NCBI WGS metagenome assembly OIGV01 (sample SAMN02675049, study PRJEB24791) | human gut metagenome, SKBSTL061 | isolation source: stool | host: Homo sapiens | place: USA
GTCAAAGCCTGACGGCTTTGCCAGCTCTCCCAAAGGGAGAGCCTCTGGCGAAACCACAGACCTTGCGGTGGACTGCCAAGGCCTCGCCCTTTGGGAGAGGTGGCAGCGCAAAGCGCTGACGGAGAGGGCGAGCCAGGTAAAGTAACACGATGAACATTACGATAAAATCAAGCCGGACGGTGGGCGGCAACATCGCCGCGCCGCCCAGCAAAAGCATGGCTCACCGGGCGGTGCTCTGCGCGGCGCTGGCAAAGGGGACCTCCCATCTCCATCATCTTGCTTTCAGCAAGGATATCTCCGCCACGCTGGGCGCGGCGGGCCGACTGTGCGCCCGTGTCACCACCGGTGAAAACGACGCGGTGGTGGAGGGGCTGGGCCGCTTTCTGCCGGTTGATGCCCCCGTGGACTGCTGTGAGAGCGGAAGCACCCTGCGCTTTCTTATCCCAATTGCCAGCCTCACCGGGCAGAAAGTGACCTTTGTTGGCCGCGGACGGCTGATGGAACGCCCTCAGACAGTATACGAGAAGTTGTATCAGGAACAGTCTCTCCGCTTTGAACAGTCTTCGGCGGGCCTGACCGTCGAAGGAACTCTGAAAAGCAGCGAATACGAGCTGGCGGGCAACGTGTCCAGCCAGTTCATCAGCGGGCTGCTGTTTGCCCTGCCCCTGCTGGGCGGCACCAGCACCCTGCACCTCATCCCGCCTGTGGAGAGCCGGAGCTACATCGATATGACCCGCGCGGTGCAGCACGCCTTTGGCGTGGAAAGCCGCTGGTTGGATGAGAATACGCTGGAAATTCCCGGCGGGCAGCACTATCTTCCCGGTGATTACACCGTGGAGGGCGATTACAGCCAGGCGGCATTCCCGGCGGTGCTGGGAGCGGTGCAGGGCGGCGTGACCCTCAAAGGATTATCCGCCGACACCCTGCAGGGCGATGCCGCGATCCTCGACATTCTGCGCCGCTGTGGTGCAAGCTTCCGCACCACCGATGCAGGCATCGTGTTCGAGAAAGCACCTCTCCACGGTGTGGACATTGACCTTGCCGACTGCCCCGACCTGGGCCCTGTGCTGATGGTGCTGGGTCTGCTGTGTGAGGGAACCACAGTCATCCGCAACGCCGAACGTCTCCGCATCAAGGAGAGTGACCGCATCGAGGCCATGGAGACCGAGCTGCGGGCCTGCGGCGGGCAGCTGGAGAGCGAGGGCGGCACCATTACCATCCATGGCTGTGCCGGCGCGCTCCATGCCCCGGAGCAGCCGCTTTCCGGCCACAACGACCACCGCGTGGTGATGAGCCTTGCGGTGCTGGCGCTGGCCGCCGGGCTGGCCCTGCCCATCAGCGGGGCCGAGGCCATTGCCAAGAGCTGGCCGGATTTTCTGGAAGCCATCAAGCCTTTGGGCGCGGAGGTGGAACATGTTGGATAAATCAAAGCGTTATCTCATTGTGGGCCTGGGCCTGCTGGGCGGCAAGTACGCCTTGGAGCTGAGCAGGGCCGGGTTCCATGTGGACGGCATCAACCGCAGCGAGGGCCATCTGCAGTATGCTCTCGACCACGGCTATATCGCCAGCGGCAAGACCCACGATTTTGAGGATCTGGTACGTCAGGCCGATCATATCATCTTTGGTTTGTACCCCACGGCCCTGCTCGAGTGGTTCCGGACCTACGGCCACCTGCTGAAGGAGGGCTGCATCTTTACCGATGTATCGGGCGTAAAGACCGGTCTGGTGGAGCCCATTCAGGCCATGTGCAGGCCGGGCGTGGAGTTCATTGCCAGCCACCCCATGGCGGGCCGTGAGACCTCCAGCGTGGAGCACGCCGCCGAGGTGAATTTTGCCCCGGCCAACTTTATTGTGACCCCCACGGAAAAGAACACCCCGGAGGCCGTTCAGTGGGCCAGGGAGCTGGCCGAGGTGCTGGGCTTCAAGCATATCTGCACCCTGACCGTGCAGGAGCATGACAGGATGATCGGCTATGTCAGCCAGCTCTGCCATGCCATCGCCGTCAGCCTGATGTGCGCCAACGACAATACCTCGCTGTGCGAGTACACCGGAGATTCTTTCCGGGACCTGACCCGCATTGCACGCATCAACGATAAGATGTGGGCGGAGCTGTTCCTCTGGAACAAGGAAAACCTCATCTCCGAGATCGACCAGTTCAGCGGGGCGCTGAACGAGATGCGCAACGCCCTTGTGGCCGATGACCGGGAAAAGCTGGAGGAGATGTTCCGCCTGTCCACCCAGCGCCGCGCGGCGTTTGATAAGAAAGCGCCGTAACCTTTTCAGCACACAGCACTGCTGTTTTTTCTGGCTCCCCTGCTGGGGAGCTGGAATCGAGACTGAGAGGTTTGGCACAACACGAAAAAATGAGGTGTACCGAATGCCCAAACAGGAAGGCCAGAAATCCAAGCTGCTGGCGCTATTGCGCATTTTTGAGCAGCAGACCGATGAAAACCACCTGCTGAACGTGCCGCAGCTGGTGGAGCTGCTGGAGGCGCAGGGCATCCGCTGTGAGCGCAAGAGCGTGTACAGCGATATTGAGGCACTGGGTGCGCTGGGCTATGACATCAAGCTGCGCCGGGGCCGAGGCGGCGGGTATTTCCTTGCCAGCCGCACCTTTGATCTGGCGGAGCTCAAGCTGCTGGTGGATGCCGTGCAGGCAAGCCGGGTGGTATCCGGCACCACGAGCAGGCGGCTGATCCACAAGCTGGAGAAACTCTGCTCCAACTACGAGGGCAGCCAGCTGCAGCGTCAGGTCTATGTGGAGGGCCGCCCCAAGACCGACAGCAAGAGCCTGCTGTACAGCATCGATGCCCTGCACGAGGCCATCAACAACGGTAAAATGGTGGAGTTCCTCTACAGAAAAGCCGACAGCCGCGAGAAAGAGAAAAGGACCGTCAGCCCGTGGCAGCTGGCCTGGGAGAACGGGTGCTACTACCTCATTGCCTTTGCCGACGAAAAGGGCATCCGCCATTACCGGGTGGACAAGATGAGCGGGGTCCGGGTGCTGGATGCGCCCCGGCGCGGTCAGGAGCAGTTTGCGGATCTTGACCTGCCTGCCTATCTGCGCAAGCACTTTGGAATGTACGGCGGGCCGGAGCATCGCGTTACCCTGCGGTGCACCGCGGATCTGGAAGGTGCCATGCGGGAGCGCTTTGGCGCAACGCCCATGTTTTTACCCGAGGAGAATGGCTGCTTCCATTTTGATGTCCCCATCTGCGTCAGTGACCAGTTCTATGGCTGGGTCTGCGGCTTTGGCGGCAAGATAGAAGTGGTTGCCCCGCCCGAAGTGCGGCAGGGAATGCGGGAGATGACCGCCCGGCTGGCAGAACAGCATCAATAACAAAAAAGGACTGCGAAAGCAGTCCTTTTTGCGTGTTTACGGTTCCTTCAATTCCAGATCACTGGGCAGGATCAGATCCAGGGCGGCGGCGGGCTCGGCGACAAGGCGGCGGCTCTGGTGGAAGATGGCCTTTTCCAGTGTGTTGCGGGCAAGGCGGCCATTGCCGGCGGTGCGGGCATCGGATTCCTGCCAGCGGGCATAATAGCCCAGCAGGGGTTCGGTGCAGGCTTCGGCCAGGGTGTAGCCCTTGTTTTTGGCAAGGACCTGGGTGATCTGCAGCAGCTCCACGGCGGTGTAGTCCGGGAACTCGATCCGGTTGGGAAAACGGCTGGCAAGGCCGCTGTTGGCGGTGAGGAAGGTCTCCATCTCCCTGGTGTAACCGGCCAGAATGACCACCAGCTCATCCCGGTGATCCTCCATCCCCTTCACCAGCGTGTCGATGGCTTCCAGCCCGAAACTGTCCTGCTCACCGCGGTAGAGGCTGTATGCCTCGTCAATGAAGAGCACACCACCCAGTGCGCTCTCGATGACGCTGTTGGTCAGGGGGGCGGTGTGGCCGGTGTAGCGGCCCACCAGGTCGGCACGGGTCACCTCCACCAACTGGCCGCCCTTGAGGGCACCGATGGCTTTCAGGTATTTCGCCACCAGCCGGGCAATGGTGGTCTTGCCGGTGCCGGGGTTGCCGGTGAAGATCATGTGCATGGAAAGGCTGGCGGTCTTGAAACCTGCCGCCGCGCGGCGCTGCTGCACCTGCAGGTTGTCGGCCAGACCGAACACATATTCCTTGACCGGGGCAAGGCCCACCAGCTCGTTGATCTCGGCGCGGATGGCATCCAGTGCGCCGGTGTAGGCGGCAGGCAGCAGGTCGAACAGGGGCTGGTCTGCGCCGTCGTTCAGGCGGAACAGCACCCCTTCCGGCCCGGCGGTCAGGGTCACGGTGCCGGTAAGGGTTTCATCGGTTCGCAGGCAGTATTCACTCAGGGCACGGAAGATGCGGTCGGTGCACGCGGAAAGGCCTGCCGCACCCTTCTGTGTGGTGCACTGGGCCGCGACATAGTCCCGCACGTCGACCCCGGCGGAAAGGGTCAGCCCCAGCCGGGTGCGGATCTTCTGGGCCAGCGCGTTGAGCTGCTGTGCGGCAAGGGCAGCCAGATCCTCCCGGGTGTAGGAGGCCGTCTCGCAGACATCCCCCAGTGCCGACACCAGCGCCGCGCCGAATTTGTCAGCCAGTGCCTCCCGGCCCTTGTGGGAGTAGAAGATGAGGTATTTGCCGCAGGGGTCGATGCGGCTGACAGCTCCCGGGGCCAGCGCCGTGCCTGCATCCACAAGGATGCCCTCTTTGTTCACGAGATACCGGCTGGACAGGGGGGCACTGCCCTTGACGGCCAGATCAGACAGGGTCTTCAGAAAGCCAGGATAACAGCTCTCGTAGTGCTCAAAGGCAAGGATCTCCCCGGGCGCGTGCAGGGCGGCGTAGAGGTCCTGCAGGAAGAGCTTTTCGGCTCCGGAATTGGGGTAAAGGGCCAGATCCAGCGTGGCAATCCTGTCGCTCTGCAAAAGGCCCCGGGCCGCCATGCAGCGGGCAGTTTCTTCCAGCGCAAAATGCCTGCCTGTGCCTGCCCCGCCTGTGAGCAGGATGACGTTGCGGGCGGCGGGGGCTTCAGTGCCAAGCACAAAGGGGCGGCGCATGGCCCGCACCACGCTGTCCACAAAAGCATCCTGCCCCAGCACCGTCTGCTTGACCTCAGCGACAAGGCCTTCAAAGCTGCCCAGGTGCTCCGGCTTCACGTCGGTGGTGCCCCTGGCCAGCAGGCCTTCGTCCTCCATGTCCCGCAGCATCTGGCGGCTGCTTTCCAGCGCGGCGGCGGTGGCATCGCTCTGGGTTTTGAGCTGGGCGTTTTGCTGCTTCAACAGCTCGTCCAGCCGTTTCTGCTGTTCCAGAAGCGCCGCGTTCAGGTCAGGCAGGGCGGCGCTGCCGCCTGTTTTGGGTGCAGAAGTGCCGGGGGCGGCCTTGAATCTGCCCCCCGGGCCGAACACGCCGTTCATCAGACTTTCCCAATCATCGGTGTATGCCATAAAACTTCCCTCCGTGCAGTGCTTTTTCTTTCAGTATAGTGGAGTCTGGTACGTTTTGCAAGGAAAGGGTTGAAATAAAGGACAAAGTTCGTTACACTATTGTCAAATGAAAGGATGAATTGCCATGGAGCCAAGAACACCTGCTGAATGGAAGACGCTGTTTGAGAGCGAAGCCTTTGCCCGCCAGACGGAATACTACGGCCCGCTGGGGGTGGAGTATGCCCCCGCCGGGACACACCTGCGCCTGTGGGCTCCCACGGCAAAACAGGCAGCAGTGAACCTGTACCGCCGGGGCACCGGCGGGGCCTGTGTGGGCACCCTGCCCCTGCAGCAGCAGGACAAGGGTGTGTGGAGCATCTATCTGCCCGGCGACCAGCACGGAAAATACTACGATTTCACCCTTGCCACCCCGTTTGGCACCTGCAATGCAGCGGACCCCTACGCCCGCGCGGCAGGGGTGAACGGGGTGCGCAGCATGATCTTTGACCCGGCCCGGGTAGACCCGCAGGGCTGGGAGCGGGATGTGCGGCCAGTGATCCCACCGGCCCGCCGCAGTGTGTGGGAGGTCAGCGTCCGGGATTTCTCGCAGGACCCGGCCAGCGGTGTGCACACAGCCTGGCGGGGCAAATTTCTGGCCTTTACCCAGCAGGGCACGACCCTGAGCAGCGACGGCATCCACCCCACCTGCCTGAATTACCTCAAACGGCTGGGGGTGAGCTATGTCCAGCTCATGCCAATCTTCGATTTTGGCAGCGTGGATGAGAGCCGCCCCCTGACCCGGCAGTATAACTGGGGCTACGACCCCACCAACTTCAATGTGCCCGAGGGCAGCTACTCCACCGACCCCACCCGGGGCGAGGTGCGCATCCGGGAGTGCCGGGAGATGATCGCCGCCCTCCATGCGGCGGGCATCGGCGTTGTAATGGACGTGGTGTATAACCACATGTATCGTTCTGATAATGTGCTGAACCGGGTGGTGCCCCTCTACTACTTCCGCCAGAACGACGACGGCTCCCTCTCCAACGGCAGCGGCTGCGGCAACGAGTTTGCCAGCGAGCGGCCCATGGCCCGGAAATACCTCATCGACTCGGTGCTCTACTGGGCGCAGGAATATCACATCGACGGCTTCCGGTTTGACCTGATGGGCCTGTATGACGTTGAGACCATGAACCTCCTCCGGGCTGAACTGGACAAGCTGCCCAACGGGCGGGATATCCTGATGTACGGTGAGCCGTGGCAGGGCGGCTGCAGCGCCCTGCACCGGTACGAGGCCAACAAGAACAACCTGAACATGCTGAACGAGCGCATCGGCATCTTTTGCGACAACACCCGGGATGCCATCAAGGGCGGCTGCTTCGATGCCCGGGAGCCGGGCTATGTGGAGGGCAAGCCCGGGAGTTTCTGGGATATCGGTGCTTCGGTGGCAGCGTGGTGCCGCAGTGAAAAGCTGCCGCCCCACGCCCCGGGGCAGATCATCAGCTACGTTTCAGCCCACGACAACTTCACCCTGTGGGATAAGCTCCTGATGGTGCGCTACGCCCGCCCGGAGTTTGCCGCTGTGGACAAGACCGCGCTGGCCCAGAACCGGCTGGCGGCGGGCATCTACCTGACCAGCATGGGCCTGCCTTTCTGGCAGGCGGGCGAGGAGTTTGCCCGCACCAAGAAGGGGCAGGGCAACAGCTACCGCTCCAGCCCGGCCCTCAACCGGCTGGACTGGCACCGGGCCGAACAGTTCCACAGCCTTGTGGATTACTATCGCGGGCTCATTGGTCTGCGGGCGGCATTCCCCCGGCTGGGGACGCTGGACAAGGCCAGCCCTGCCGCCATCGAGTTCTTCCCGCTGGAACAGCCTCTTGTGGGCTGGCGGCTCCCCGCCCAGTGGGGCGATGGCGCGGCGTGGAGCGCCCTGTGCGTCTACTATAACCCCACCGAGACGGCGCAGGTCGTCACCCTGCCCGGCGGCAGCTGGAAGCTGCTGAGTGACGGCATCTCCTCCAGCCTGTGGCGGGGCAGCAGCCGCATCTGCACCGGCCAGACCGTCCTCCTGCCCCTGAGTGCCACCGTGTTCGGGCAGGTATAAAAATACGGTCTGCCGTTGCTTGACAACCTGCAATTAAAAATCCCCTGACCAGTTCAACGCCGGTCAGGGGATTTTTGATTTATGGATCAGGAAAAAGATTGGGGAGAATCAGGAGTTTTTCTGTGCCTGCTGAGTCTGGGCGTTCTTTTCGCCCAGGGTCAGGCTGACGGTCTGCATCTGGCCTTCCCGGGCCACGGTGATGGAAAGGGTATCACCGGCGGCATGCTGCTGGATCAGGGTGCCAAGGTCGTCCTTCTGGGCGATCTCGGTGCCGTCGATGCTCACGATGCGGTCACCGGTCTTCAGACCGGCCTTGTCGGCGGGGCCGCCCTGCACAACATCCACAATGTAAACGCCGTAGGCATTGACGTTGAGCTGTGCGGCGGTCTGGGCATCGGTCACAGCCAGATAGGTGATGCCCATGTAGGGGCGGCCGGAGACATAGCCATTCTCCAGCAGATCCTGTGCCACCTTGATGGCATCGTTGATGGGGATGGCAAAGCCCAGACCCTCCGCATCGCTGGAGGAGGACTTTGCGTTGACCAGACCGATGAGCTCACCGTTCATGTTGAACAGGCCGCCGCCGGAGTTGCCGGGGCTGACAGAGGCATCCATCTGGATCAGGGACATGGTGTTGACAGAGCTGGAACCCTGAATGCTGACGCTGCGGTTCAGGGCGCTGACGATGCCGCTGGTCACGGTGCCGCCCAGCTCACCCAGCGGGTTGCCCACGGCCAGCACGCTCTCGCCCACGGCAAGGCTGTCGCTGTTGCCAACGGTGGCGGGGGTCAGGTCAGTGGCATCGATCTTGAGGACAGCCACATCGCTGGTGTCATCCTCGCCCACCACGGTGGCGGGGTAATCGGTATCGCCGATGGTCACGGTGATGTTGGACGCGCCGGACACAACGTGCGCACAGGTCAGGATATAGCCGTCGGAGCTGATCACGACACCACTGCCAGCACCGCTCTCCACCTGGTTCTGGCCGTACCAGGACCACTGGGAGTAGACCACCTGCTCGGTGGTGATGACCACCACGCTGGGGCTGACCAGCTCTGCCACCTGTGCGGTGCTCAGGCCGGTGCCGCTGGTGGCGCTGATGGAATTGCCGGTGCTGTCGGTGCTGCTGTCAGAGCTGGCAGGGCGCTCCACCTGCTGGATGACCACCTTGCTGCCGCCGCCGTATTTTGCACCCACAAAGCCGCCCGCAAAGCCCATGGCAGCTGCCAGCACCAGCGCCACGGCGCTGCGCACCAGCTTTCCGCCATTGAACTTCTTCTTTTTGCGGCGGGGCTTTTCCGGCTGCTGCGGGGCGCTGTACTGCGGCTGCTCCGGCGGGGTGGGCGGCACGCTGCCGCCGTCTGCCGGGGCGGTATACGCCGGGCGCACAGGCTGTGCTTCCGGCTCGTTATACTGGTTTGCCGTGTTCATGCCGCTGCTGCCCACGTTGGGGTAGCCGGTCTCGTTATTGGAAGCGGAATAATCGTATTCCCACTTGTTCTCGTTTTCCATGTTACTACATCCTTCCCTCAAAGGCCGGTCCGCAGGGACATCTGTTCCTTTGAACTGTCCCTATTGTAACCGTCAAATGTGAAAATCAATCGCTTGCGCCGTGAAGAATATGTGAAATGCGGTCCTGCTTTTCTGCCCTTGACAGCTGCGCCGCCGCTTGCTATTGTAAGGGAAGAACATCGGCCCGTCAAGGAGGAGCTTTTTATGGAACTGCGCCGCACCGAACAGGGGTTTGCCCTGTATAAAGAAAAGGACTGCATCGGAGAGTGCACCCTCTCCCCCGCCCCCAAGGGCGCACAGCTTGCCGCCCTGTGCATCCTGCCCCGGTGGCGGCGCAAGGGCTACGGCTCCTACCTGTTAAAAGAAGTATTGCGCAGCTTTGGCGGTTATGACCGGGAAGCTGCCACCGTGTTTACCGCCCCGCTGCCGGAAAACGCCGCCGAGCTTGCCTTCTGGGGCAAATTCGGCTTTGCCGCCGAGGGCGGGCAGCTGGTGCGCCGCCGCACCCCGGACTTGACGGCGGTCAAGTTCGTGCAGGACTTTTTAGCCGCCCGGCTGGTGCACCCGCAGCTGTGCGTGGACGCCACCTGCGGCAACGGCGGCGACACCGCCTTTCTGTGCGGGCTGACTGCCCCCGCCGGGCGGGTGCTGGCCTTTGACGTGCAGCCCGAAGCCATCCGCTCCACCCGCGCCCGACTGGAACAGGCAAATGTGCCCGCCGAGCGGTACAGCCTTGTCTGCGGCAGCCATGCCGACCTGTTACAGTATGTGCAGCCCGGCACCGCCGATGCGGTCATGTTCAACTTCGGCTGGCTGCCGGGGGCAGACCACGGGGTGTTTTCCACCGCGCAGAGCAGCATCCCCGCCTTGCAGGCGGCGCTGCAGGCGGTGCGCCCCGGCGGCATCGTGAGCGCCATCCTGTACAGCGGGGCGGTCATCGGCTCGGACGAAAAACAGGCGGTGCTGCGTTTTCTGCGGGCACTTCCACTGAAAAGTTTCACCGTTCTGGTGTGTGATTTTGCCAATTGGGCCGAAACTGCCCCTCTGCCCTGCCTGATCCTGAAAAAATAACGAAAACCCTTGCATTATCACGCGTTTTCGTATAGAATAGGATGTGTATGTGTAAAAGACGGGCTCGCCCTCTCAGGCGCTAACGCGCCAGCTCCCCCAAAGGGGGAGCCTTTGGCAATCCACGCAGACTTCATCTCTTTGCCAAGGCCTCTCCCTTTGGGAGAGGTGGATTTGCGTAGCAAAGACGGAGAGGGCGAGCCCGGCAAAGTCCCACCGGACATACTGAATGCAAAAATCCACCTCCTGCTCCACAGCAGGTTTATCAGGAGATCTACAACTTATGACAAATCGTGAAGAGATCGAACGCCGCAGGACGTTCGCCATCATCAGCCACCCCGACGCAGGTAAGACCACCCTTACCGAAAAGCTGCTGCTGTACGGTGGAGCCATCAATCAGGCTGGTTCCGTCAAGGGCAAGCAGAGCGCCAAGCACGCCGTGTCCGACTGGATGGACATTGAGAAGCAGATCGGAAGAGCACACGTCT
>OIGV01000589.1_pt1 | contig 10518 bp, 9 predicted proteins | sample 1582351 | NCBI WGS metagenome assembly OIGV01 (sample SAMN02675049, study PRJEB24791) | human gut metagenome, SKBSTL061 | isolation source: stool | host: Homo sapiens | place: USA
GTCCCGGTGGTCTGCACCAGCACCCCGGCGTCAAAGCATCCCATGGCCGCCGCGGCATCCTCCAGCGTCCCGCAGCCGGGCGGACAAGCCCAGTTGGCGTTCCACTGTCCGCACCGGTCCGCCCGGCACATCTCACGCACCTCCCGCCGGGGCGTCAGCGCGTTCATGTCCACCGGCGCGGCGTGGGAGAACCCGTTTTCCGCCGCCAGCGTCATCAGTTTTGTTCTCATGGCAAATCCTCTTGACAAAGCCGCCCCGGGCTGATAAAAGTAGTAGTGGAATTATTATAAAAAGGGGTGTTGCCCGTGTCAAGTATCCGCGTGACCCGCGGCGGAGATGTTTTTCGCCTCCCCTGCAATGATACCGATACCCTGCTGGCTCTGCTGCGCCGCGCCGGCTGTACCCTGCCCGCCGCCTGCGGCGGCCACGGCCGCTGCGGCAAATGCCGCGTCAGCGTCAACGGCGTGCCGCGTCTGGCCTGCCGTGTGGTGCCGGAGGACGGCGACGAGATCGTCCTCCCTCCCGCCGCCGGCGGGCGCATCCTCACCGAGACGCTGGATCCCCCCGCCGTCCCCACCGGCGAGACAGGCTGCGCCGCCGCCATCGACCTGGGCACCACCACCACAGCGCTGCGGCTGTACGACCTAGCCACCGGCCACGCCCTGGCCACCTGCGCCGACTGGACGGCTCTGGCCCCCTACGGCGCGGATGTCATCACACGCATCCAGTATACCATCGACCACCAGGACGGGCTCACCCGCCTGTCCTCCCTGCTCCGCCAGCAGCTGAAGGCCCTGCTCACCCGGGCACTCTCCCAGGCCGGGCGGCAGCCCGCCGAGCTGAAGCGCACCGTGACCGCCGGCAACACCGTCATGCAGAGCCTGCTCGCCGGTGTATCCGTCCGCCCGCTGGCCGCCGCCCCCTTCTGCCCGGAGACCTTCTTCCGTCAGAGCTCCGGCCTCACGCTGCTGGACGCGCCGCTGTACTGCGTCCCCTGCGCGGCGGGCTTCGTGGGCGGCGATATCACCGCCGGCCTGCTGGCCTCCGGCCTTGCCCGACGCGCGGGCCATTTCCTGTTTCTGGACATCGGCACCAACGGCGAGATGGCCCTGGGCGGCATGGATGGCTTCACCTGCTGCGCCGTGGCCGCCGGCCCCGCCTTCGAGGGCGCGGGCATCGCCTGCGGTATGCTGGGCGTGGACGGTGCGGTCAGCCGCGTCCGGTACAGCAGCGCCTTCAAGATGAACGTCATCGGCGGCGGCGAGGCAGTCGGTCTCTGCGGCTCTGGTCTCATCGACCTGACGGCCCTCCTGCTGCGCCTGGGCGTCATTGACGAAGGCGGCCGTCTCCTACCGCCGGAGGACGCACCTGAGGCGTTCCGCCGCTATTTGACCCGTGACGAAAACGGCTGCGGCGTCTTCCACTTGACCGACCGGGTGTATCTCACCGCCGCTGATGTCCGGGCGCTGCAGCTGGCCAAGGCAGCGGTGGCCGCCGGCGTGCAGATACTGCTGGCGCAGCAGGGGCTGACCCTTTCCGCGCTGGACGGTCTGTACCTATCCGGCGGCTTCGGGATGTACCTTGACCCCGCCAGCGCCGCGGCCATCGGTATGCTCCCCCGTCTCCCCGCCGCCAAGCTCCACAGCGTAGGCAACGCCGCCCTCTCCGGCGCGGCACAGCTGGCCCTGCGGGGTGATATGTCCGCCGCGGACGGCATCGTCAACCGTCTCACCTATCTCGAGCTCTCCGGGCGTCCCGACTTCGCCGACGCCTTTACCAAAAACATTCCCCTAAGACCCATGCAATGGAGGTAACACCTATGGAGCTTCGTTTTCCTCTGATTCTGGACGGTGCCACCGGCACCGAGCTGCAAAAGCGCGGCTATACAGGCGACGTCTGCGCCGAGCAGTGGACACTGGACCATCCGGACGCCATCATCGACATCATTGACGCCACCAACATCGAGCGTAACCTCTACCTGACCACCCAGCTGATCGAGCTCGGCATCCCCGTTGTCATGGCCGTCAACATGATCGACCTCGTCCGCAAGAACGGCGACAAAATCGACCTGAAGAAGCTGTCCAACGAGCTTGGCTGCGAGGCCGTCGAGATCTCCGCCCTGAAGAACGAGGGCAGCGAGAAGGCTGCCGAGCTGGCCGTCGCCGCTGCCAAGAAGGGCAAGGCAGGCGAGCTGCCTCACGTCTTTACCGGCAGCGTTGAGCATGCCATCGCCCACATTGAGGAGTCCATTCAGGGCAAGGTCGATGGCCGCTTCCTGCGCTGGTACGCTGTCAAGCTGTTTGAGCGCGACGACAAGGTCCAGGCTGAGCTGAACCTGAACAAAGAGCTGCTAGACCACATCGACGCCCACATCACCGACTGCGAGAAGGAAATGGACGATGACGCCGAGAGCATCATCACCAACCAGCGCTACGCTTACATCAACGGCGTTGTTGACAAGGCCGTCAAGAAGAAGCCCCGCACCGAGAACCTGACTGTCTCCGATAAGATCGACCAGTTCGTCACGAACCGTATCCTGGCTCTGCCGATCTTCGCGGTCATCATGTGGCTGATGTACGCCATCTCGATGGGTACCTCCGTTGCGGACGGCGGCATCGGTATCGGCACCTTTGCCACCGACTGGACGAACGATGTTCTGTTCGGCGAGATCGTCCCGAATGCCCTCGGCGGCTTCCTGGAGAGCATCGGTGTTGCTGGCTGGCTGTACGGCCTTATCATGGACGGCATCGTCGCCGGTGTCGGCGCGGTCCTGGGCTTCGTTCCCCAGATGCTCGTTCTGTTCTTCCTGCTGTCCATCCTCGAGGATGTCGGCTACATGGCCCGTGTCGCCTTCATCATGGACCGTATCTTCCGCCGCTTCGGTCTGTCCGGCAAGAGCTTCATCCCCATTCTGGTTGGTACCGGCTGCGGCGTTCCCGGTGTTATGGCTTCCCGTACCATCGAGAACGAGCGTGACCGCCGTATGACGATCATGACCACCTGCTTCATTCCCTGCGGTGCCAAGATGCCCATCATCGGCCTGATCGCAGGTGCTCTGTTCGGCGGCAGCAGCTGGGTCGCCACCTCTGCTTACTTCATCGGCTTCGCGGCCATCATCATCTCCGGCATCATCCTGAAAAAGACGAAGTTGTTCGCCGGTGATCCTGCTCCGTTCGTTATGGAGCTGCCCGCTTACCATGTGCCCGCATGGGGCAACGTCCTGCGCGCTACTTGGGAGCGCGGCTGGTCCTTCATCAAGCGTGCCGGCACCGTCATTCTGGCTGCCACCATCATCCTGTGGTTCCTGCAGGGCTTCGGCTTCGAGAACGGCGCGTTCACGATGGTCGAGGATCAGGACAACTCCATCCTGGCTATCGTTGCAAGCGCAATTTCCTGGATCTTCATCCCGCAGGGCTTCGGCAACTGGCGTGCAACTGTCGCGTCCATCTCCGGCCTGATTGCCAAGGAGAACGTTGTCGGTACCTTCGGTGTTCTGTATCACTATGCTGACGAGCTGTCTGACAACGGCGATGAGATCTGGCCTGAGGTTGCTGCCAGCTTCACCGCGATCTCCGCTTACAGCTTCATGATCTTCAACCTGCTGTGCGCTCCCTGCTTCGCTGCTATGGGCGCCATCAAGCGCGAGATGAACAACGGCAAGTGGACTGCCATCGCCATCGGCTATATGTGCCTGTTTGCCTACTGCGCTTCTCTGGTCGTCTATCAGATCGGCGGCCTGATCACCGGTGAGGTCGGCTTCAACATCTTCACCATTGTGGCAATCGCCATCATCGCTTTCACGATTTACCTGCTGTTCCGCCCCAACAAGTACGTGGGTGTCAACGAGGTTCAGTTCGATTCCAAGAAGGCTGTCGCTTCCAAGTAATCTTGAATGTATAATAATACCGTATTCTTCCGGAAAGGAGCGGACTTTTTATGATGGAATTTTTAGCTGCTAATTTCAACCTGCCTACGATCATCGTTTCGATTATCGTCTTCGGCGGTACCGGCTGGCTTATGTACCATGAACACAAGACCGGCGGCCTCGGCTGCTGTGACGGCTCCTGCGGGGGCGGCGGCTGCGGCAGTCACGGCGGCTGCACAGGTAATTGTAAGACCTGCGGCGGTGCCTGCCACAGTAAGTAAAGCATAAGTGCCTGAAGGGGGCGCGGGTCCGTTCGTGGCCCGCGCCCCCTTTTAGTTTGGTATAAGGAGAGATGTACCTTGACCCTGACCGATTCCAACCTGCGTTATCTGCTGGCCATCCACCATCTGGCGCTGCAAAGCACCGAGGTCTCGCCGCTGGCACTGGCGCAGGCCATGGGCGTGACCAAGCCCAGCGTCACCAGCATCCTGACCAGCCTGATGAAGCAGGGGGTCATTGTGCGGCGGCGGTACGGCAAAATTTACATCACGGACCGCGGCGTGCTCTACGCGCGCTATTACGACGAGCTGGTCGAGAAGATTTTGCAGCACTTCCCGCTGGCGGGCGAAGGCTTCACCCCCGAGGAATGCTACAGCGCCGCGGTGGCCATGGCCGTATCGCTGCCCGCAAGGGAGATCGACGAGAAGTGCGAGAGCCTGTACGGAGAGGATTGTAGGGAGGGGTCTTGACCCCTCCGCGGGGCGCCGAGGACGCCGCCCCCTACAGTAGAGGAGAGATTTATCCCTCACGGGAGGGTCAAGACCCTCCCCTACAAATCACCCATAAAAATTCCCTTTGCAAATTCTATTGCACACCGCCGCGAATTGTGGTAAAGTAAATTTATATAGGTATAAACGAGGGGGAACCATAATGCAGCTGAATCCGCATTACGCCGAGCTGAACGAGAGCTATCTGTTCAGCACCATTGCCCACAAGGTAGCCGACTACCAGAAGGCCCATCCCGAGGCAGACGTCATCCGTCTGGGCATCGGCGACGTCACCCTGCCGCTGGCGGCGTCCGTGACGGAGGCCATGCACAAGGCCGTTGAGGAGCAGGGCCACAAGGGTACGTTCCACGGCTATATTCCCAGCGAGCAGGGCTATGAGTTCCTGCGCGACGCTATCCGCAGGTATTACGCGGGCCACGGTGTCGAGCTGGATATGTCCGAAATTTTCATCTCCGACGGTGCCAAGAGCGACCTGGGCAACCTGCTGGACCTGTTCAGTCAGGACAACACGATCCTTGTTCCCGACCCGGTCTACCCGGTCTACGTCGATGACAACGTGATGGCGGGCCGCAAGATTCTATACCTGCCCGCCACGGCGGAGAACGGCTTCCTGCCGATGCCGGACGAGGCCCCCCACGCGGACATCGTCTACATCTGCAGCCCCAACAACCCCACCGGCGCGACCTACTCCGTCGAGCAGCTCAAGGCCTGGGTCGCCTGGGCGAAGGCCAATGACGCGGTCATCCTGTTTGACGCCGCCTACGAGTGCTTCGTCTCCGAGCCGGGTCTCGCCCGCAGCATCTTTGAGGTCGAGGGCGCGAAGGAGGTTGCCATCGAGGTGTGCAGCTTCTCCAAGATCGCAGGCTTCACCGGCACGCGCTGCGGCTACACCGTCGTGCCGCAGGCGCTGGCTGGCGGCAAGCTGAACAAGATGTGGCTGCGCCGCCAGACTACGAAGTTCAACGGCGTTGCCTATGTTGTGCAGCGCGGTGCCGAGGCCGTCTTTACCGACGAGGGCATGAAGGAGATCCAGCAGAACCTCGACTACTACCGCGCCAACGCAGCTGTCATTGCGGCAGCGCTGGACGAGGCCGGTGTCTGGTACTGCGGCGGCAAGAACAGCCCCTACATCTGGCTGCGCTGCCCCAACGAGATGGGCAGCTGGGAGTTTTTTGACTGGCTGCTCGAGCACGCCCACGTTGTGGGCACCCCCGGCGAGGGCTTCGGCCCCTGCGGCAAGGGGTATTTCCGTCTGACGGCGTTCGGCGATGCCGAGCGCACCAAGGAGGCCGCCGCACGCATCAAAGCGGCGCTGGCCACACTGTAATATTGCGGGAGGGTTTACACCATGAAACCAAATGAAGAAATCATGGAATTTCTGAAAGAGAATCCCACCTTCTACCTTGCCACCGTCGATGGCTATCTGCCCCGCGTGCGTCCCATCGGTTTTGCCATGTGGTACAACGGCCACCTGTGCATTGCCCTGGGCAAGCACAAGGCCGCCTACAAGCAGCTTTTGGACAACACGAACCTCGAGATCTGCGCCGCCAATGACCGCGGCGAGTGGCTGCGCGTGCAGGGCACGGCGAACTTTGACAACAGCCCCGAGGCCCAGGCCGCTGCGTTCCAGGTCATGCCCCAGCTGGCCGACATGTATAATGAGGAGACGGGCAACAAGCTCGGCATCGTCTACCTCGACCATCTGTCCGCCAAGCTCTTCTCGATGTCCGGTGCTGTGAAGGACATTATGAACTACTGATACTTACGTAAAGCCAATGCCCCGGTGTGCGTTTCTGCGTACCGGGGCATTTTTGCGTTGCCGAGAGCGGGCACGGGCGGATATGGAATCCGCCCCTACAGCCCCTTAAAAATCGGCTTGTAGGGAGGGGGCTTGTCCACTCCGCGGGGCGTCGAGAACGCCGTCCCCTACAAACCGGCAAACAAAAATCCCGGTACGCTCATACGTGCGTACCGGGAAACTAATTTAGCGCTTACTGCTCCTGCGCGGCAAACAGCTGCGGGGCTGCCTTGTAGATCAGCACCGCGGCCACCGTGGTCAGGATGGTCTCGGGCAGCATGTAGCTGCCGTTGTAAGTCAGGCTGTAGGTCCAGGCGGGCAGACCGTCGCTCAGGTTGCCCCAGATCAGCACGCCGGACAGGAAGCTGCACAGGAAGCGGATGCCGCACACCGCTGCCGTGCCGACGGCCACGCCGACCAGACGGTTCTTGAACGGCTTGGCAATCGCACCGGCCAGGCCCAGCAGGGTGAAGGCCAGCACGTAGTCCAGCAGGATCATACCCACCAGCGGCAGCAGCCCGGGAGCCGGGGGCGCGTAGAAGCCCAGCAGCATCTGCAGCAGGCTGTTGACAAAGCCCGTGAACAGTCCCCATTTTGTGCCGTGGCGGTAGGAGACCAGGATGAACGGCAGCATGCTCAGCAGGGTGATGGAGCCGCCGTTGGGCATCTCAAAAATTTTGATGTTCGCCAGCACGGTGCCCAGGGCGATCATCAGGGCGCACTCCACAAGAGTGCGGGTCTTGGAATAGGTTTTGGACATGGTATCCACTCCTCAAAAAATGTAACATAAAAACAGGAAAGCGCCCGCAAGGTACACTTGCAGGCGCAAAAGCGTTATGACGTGTTGGGTCAAACTTCCTACGCCGGCATTGCCCGGATCAGGTTCAAGGCGACCCGAAACTGCGGTTTGTTTCGATCTCAGCCGAGGATGCCCCTCAGCGCCCCTGTTTTTATGTCCAAACCTATTATACACGCCCACCGCTGATTGTCAAGCCTTTCAAATTTTATCCACACGATTCCCCCAGGTTTTACACGCTTTCTTCAATGTTCTTTCATCTGTACCGGGTATACTGCAGCTGTACTCACAAAACACCCAGACAGGGGTGATCGATATGAAGAAAAAGCGTATTCTCTGCGAGGCTGCAAAATCCTAAAGCCTTCCCCCGCGGGGGAAGGTGGCCCCGCAGGGCCGGATGAGGGGTAAGCTACCGATTGCGAACCGCAAACGGGCAGCCATGGCAAGCTCTGCCCTCATCAGTCACCTTACGGTGACAGCTTCCCCCTCGGGGGAAGCCAAAAAGCGGACACCCAATCGGGTGCCCGCTTTTTTATCGGTAAAAATTTACTTGCTGATCTTGATCAGATCCGCGCCCGGCTCCACGACGCCGGAGGCCACGACCTCGACGTCCTTGAAATCATCGGTGTTCGTGATGACGGTAATCACCACGGCGGGGTGAGCGGCAGCCGCGATTTTGTCCAGATCCATCTCCAGCAGCAGATCGCCCTTCTTGACCTTGTCGCCCTCCTTGACCTTCGGGCTGAAGCCGTCGCCCTTCATCTCGACGGTGTCAACGCCGACATGGATCAGCACCTCAACACCGGCAGTGGTCATGATGCCCAGCGCGTGGCCGCTGTCGGGGGCCTGGGTGATCTCACCGTCCGCGGGGGCGTAAATTTTGCCCTCGGTAGGGTCGATGCCGCAGCACTTGCCCAGGATGCCCTGTGCAAACACCTCGTCGGGGATGTTCTCCATCGCCACAACGGTACCCTTGGCATCAGCAGCCAGGGTCACAGGGAAGGCTGGGGCCGCGGGGGCGGCAGGCTCGGCAGACTTTTTCAGAAAATCAAAGAAACCCATCGTAAAGCTCTCCTTCATCAGCCCGGTCAGGCGGGCGTATTTGTAATTATATTATACCCCGCCTTGCCCCAAAAGGCAAGGCAGGCAAGGGAAACTTGCTTCGCTCACATCCGCCCCTTCACAGCGCGGATGGCCTGCCAGGTGATGCGGGCGATCTCCGCCGCGGGCGGCTGAAAACCGGCCTCCTGCCAAGCTACAATCGTACCAAAGCAGCCGTTCACCGCAAAGGCCAGCATATATTTCTGCTCCTCGGTGCCGCCGTTGGGTGCAAACTCGCCCAGGCAGCGCTCTGCAATCAGCTTTTTGGCGTTGCGGGTGAACTCCGACTCCCAGCTTTTGCCGTAGAGGGCCTGACAGAGGTCGGGGTTCTCGGTCATGTAGGTGAACAGCGCCACCAGCGCGGGGGGCGCGTCCTCCTGCGAGATGCTGGGGATCAGGGTGTCCATCAGGTCGTTCAGCCGTGCCAGCTGAGCGGCCTCCATCTGGTCCATCAGGGCATAAATGTCCGCGTAGTGAAAATAGAATGTGCCGCGGCTGATCCCTGCCAGCTCGGTCAGCTCCCGGACTGTAATTTCCCGCAGACTTTTCTGCTGCAACAGCGTAATAAGCGCCTGGTAGAGCCGCTGCTTGGTCATGCGCACACTGCGGTTTGCGTCCCCTTTGGCGTTCATCGTATGCACCGCCTTCCTCGCGATTTACTACTTTAAGAATAGCGTTTTTTTGCCCCGATGTCAAGGATTTTTAAACTATTTATCCAAAAATGTCATTCGTTGTGGAGTAAATTTTATAAACATTGCGGTTTACGCATTTTGCCGGATGTGGTACACTGAAACAGGGAAGTGATAGTATGAAAATTGACCGTGCCCGCGCGCAAAAAGCCTTTGCCGACTATGCCGCACACTACAACGCCGCTGACGCCAAAGTCAAATTGAAAATCGACCATACCTACCGCGTGGCGGCGCTCTGCGCCCGCATTGCCCAAAGCCTGGCCCTGCCGCCGGAGGATGTCGATCTGGCTTGGCTGTCCGGCATCCTGCACGATGTAGGCCGCTTTGAGCAGCTGCGCCGCTACAACACATTTATCGATGCACAGTCGGTCAGCCACGCCGCGCTGAGCGTCGCGGTGCTGTTCGACGATGGACGCATCCGGGACTATCTGGACGATGCCGGTGCCGACGCACTGCTGCGCACCGCTGTGGAATGGCACAGCGCGTTCCGTCTGCCGGAGGCGCTGGATGACCGCACGCGGCTGTTCTGCCAGATTTTGCGCGACGCCGACAAGATCGACATTCTGCGGGTCAACGTCGAGACACCGATGGAGGAAATTTACAACGTCAGCACTGCGGCGCTGCGCCGGAGCCCGGTGACGCCCGCCGTGCTGGACGCCTTTTACGCCCACCACTGCGTGCTGCACAGCTTAAAGCAGTACCCCGCCGACAACGCCGTCGGCCATGCGTCGCTTGTGTTTGAGCTGTGCTATCCCGAGAGCCTGCGCATCGTGGACGAGCAGGGCTGGCTGTGGCGGCTGCTGGATTTTAAAACTGATAACCCGGACACCGCCGCTGCGTTTGCCGCCATCCGGGACGAGCTGCACCGCTGGCTGAACGCGCAGTCGGCGTGAGCCGATACTCAAAAAGTGCATTGTAAGGGTGAGCAGTGCTCGCCCCTACAGTCTTTATATGGCAGAATTGGTGTTTTTTTGACACGCAAAAGTGCCGCGAGGAAGCTCCCTCACGGCACTTTTGCGTTTTTTATGGTTCTTTCCGCTTGCGGGCGTGGGCAAACAGCAGTTTCCACCGGGCGTTCCATTTGACGGCGTGGACGGGGTGCTTCATCTCCCCGCAGCGCGCAGGGGTACATCATCTGCAAAACGACCACATCGCTGCGCTTTAAATGGATGTTGTATTTTTGGTTGATGCAGCGGCGGCAATAATTCATATCGGCAATTTCATGGTTTGACAACATAGAAGGACTCTTGCAATCGCATACGCAGCCCGCCCGCAGGCAGACAAAGGGCCGTAGAACGCCCTTTACTTTCCGTCGTATCGTTTCTTCCTATTGTTATGCAATATATTATATCTGTATTACAGATAAATGTCAATATCTGTCTCCAAGATAACGATAATAGTCGTAAGGAGGTAGTCAACCTAGGTGTTGTACTGGGTGCCGGGGCAGGCGTATTGCAGATAATACGTACCGTTGTGCTTTG